>Ga0213866_10001395_pt1 | contig 17936 bp, 22 predicted proteins | sample PICome_11_FD_160079 | JGI IMG/M metagenome (GOLD analysis project Ga0213866, IMG submission 160079) | Coastal seawater microbial communities near Pivers Island, North Carolina, United States - PICO284 | ecosystem: Environmental > Aquatic > Marine > Coastal | place: USA: North Carolina...
TTGGGAATTTCTTGTCAAATATCATCGCAGGTCTTATTGCATATAGCTTTTTACCTAAAAAACCGTCTATTAAATATCAAACAATTAATTCAAATCAACTTGTTGCTTTTTAATCGAACTCAGGTTTTTAGAATACTAAATTTTATATCTTCGGATAAGTTCTTGAAACACATACAAATGATTTTAAAAAAAACACTTTTATGCTCTAGTATGATGCTCATTGTATTGATAAGTTTCTGCGAAAAATCTACGTCAGAAATACAACGTGATACTGCTCGAATTTTAGCGTACGAAGTAAATCCGAAAATGCAAGAACTTCATTTCTATTGGAAAAATGATCAAGATGAAATCTACGGAAACTTTCAAAACCTAAAAATGCAGCTTCAAGCCAAGCAACAAGAACTCATCTTTGCAATGAATGGCGGCATGTATCAAAAAGATCAATCGCCACAAGGGTTATACATTGAAAATGGAACGCTTAAATCGCCACTTGATACTTTACAAAAAGGATTCGGAAACTTCTATTTACAGCCTAATGGCGTGTTTTATATTACACAAGAAAATAATCCTGTAATTTGTGTCACAACAGCTTTTAAAAACGCTAAAAACATCAAATACGCGACACAATCTGGTCCTATGTTAGTGATTGACGGGAAACTGAATGAAAAACTTACCAAAGGTTCAAAAAACGTTCATATTCGGAATGGAGTAGGAGTTTTACCAAACGGAAACTTGTTATTCGCGATGAGCAAAGACAAAATTAACTTCTATGACTTTGCTACATTCTTCAAAGAAAATGGTTGTGAAAATGTATTATACTTAGATGGTTTTGTGTCTAAAACATATCTACCAAGTAAAAACTATCAACAACTCAACGGAAATTTTGGGGTCATCATCGGAGTTGTAAAATCTGCACACTAAATTCTTCAAAAAAATCTTGTATCTTTCCATCAGAAATAAGTGTAAAAAATACATATCAAATGAAAAAATACATTCTTTTATTCGTCCTCTTATTTGCATTGCAATCATACGCGCAAAAAGACGAATCGGTCTTTGAATTAAAGCCTTCACAAAGTATGGTCATTACTGGAAAAGGCGCTGGACAAGATGCTGCTATCAATCCGTATATGGATGGAAACAGTATTGCTGTCATTAAAAATTTAGGGAAAAATAAATTCACCATCCGTGTAGAATATCAAGGAAAATTATTTCAAACACGTGAATTAGATCCGAATACAACTACAAAAATTGCATTGCGTCAAGGAAGTCAATTATTTTTAGATAGTGAACTCGCAGGAAAAGCAAAAGTAGATTTCAAAAAAGGAACAAACTAATATGCACTTCGAAAAACTTCCATAAGTATCAATAATTCTATGGAAATTTTAGCAACTTCAGTAGTGCAATAAAATCAAAAAAAATAGATCAATGTGCATTTGAAATTATCAAGTTTCAAACGCACATTGATCTAATGTATAATTACTACAACACATAATTTAGATAGACCGAAAAGCTATTTTGGGATGTCACGTTTCCTCCAAACAAATCCTGAGAAACAGGAAAGGTAAATTTTCCACCAACTTGAACTTTACGAAGATTACATTCTGTTCCTAAAGTTGCATTGTAAATTGTACCGTCTGTTTCAGGTAGTTTCTCTCCATATTGCTGAATCGATTCATAAAAATCACCAGAAAAGCCAACAAAAGGAGAAATATCCATTTTTGAGGTATTTAACTTGTAGTAAACATTTGTGTTAAAACTAAATTGATTCCCAAATTTATAGTTGTTTTTATTTTCTGATTTGATGTAATACGAAACATTTGTGCTAATTCCGACATTATTTTTTTCAAAAGTGTGCAAAGCTGAGGTTATAAAATCCCAACTTCCTGTACCTACTTGAAATCCAGGATTGATTCTGTTGGTCAAACGTTGTTCAAATTCTCCTGTTGGCGATTTTACACCAACTCCAATAGTAATGGAATGTCCGCTGTCAATTTTATCCGTTATGGTTTCCTCTTCTGATTTTTTTTGAATCTTCCATTTATACCAACCCATTACCGTAATATCTCCAAAACCATTAATATCTTCATTTTGGTTTTGAAAATTTCTGCTTAAATCTTGATACGGAATTACGGCACTTACATAGAAAGTTTCGCTCAACGGCACAAAACCCCATAATTGATAGGTGTTAAATTGTTCTTCACTTTCTGGAGAATTGGCGAAAATCCCATTCTGAGATTTGTACGATTGATGAATATATCTAATTCCGATGAAATTAGACATTCCTAAGTTTCCAAACGAACCATTTCCACCACTTGTAGTACAACTACATAGGTCACAAGCATTTGCTGTGAAACTCGCCAAAACTACTATAAGTACTACTAGATATTTATTCATATTCTGCAAAACGTTCATCATTTAAAAATTCATAATCTGTCAGTGTTTTCAAAAACGCAATTATACTCGTTTTTTCATATTCCGTTAAGGAAATTCCATAACTGTCATCAGCTCTCAACAAACTTGGATCTACATTGCCGTTATCAACCATTCCGTGATCGTAAAAATTTAAGACCGCTTCCAATGTAGAAAATCGTCCATCGTGCATATACGGATACGTAACTTCAATATTTCGTAAACTTGGTACTTTAAATTTGTACAAATCGTCAGGGTTTTCTAAAATATTGAATCTGCCTAAATCATTGAGCTGCGGATTTATTGGCAACCCATTATTTCGGTAAGTATTGTCCGTAAACAAATCAGTGGCGTGGCACGAAGTACATTTTGTTGTAAATGTATTTAATCCATCATGTTCTAATGTGGAAAGCGTTGTATTGTCTTCTTGCCGAACGTATTTGTCATATTTAGAATTGGAAGAAATCATTACAATCATAAATTGTGAAAGTGCTTTCAGCATATTTTCACTGTTTATGTTTCCATCTTCAAAAGCACGCTTAAAAAATTGCTGGTATTCATTAGCTGCTTTTAACTTTTGAATGACGTTAGATAGTGTTTCGCCCATTTCTAAATCGCTCGTAATTGGAATGATTGGTTGTAAATCTAAATGAGTAGATGCGCCGTCCCACATAAATTTATCCTGAAACGCCATATTTTGAATTGGAGGAGCATTTCTTTTTCCCACATTTCCATCCACACCATGGCTTACGGTATGCCCGTGATGCGTAAATGCAAAGGCTTGTTCATGACAAAAAGCACAAGGAATGGAGTTATTTACAGACAATCGTCCGTCATAAAATAATTTTTTCCCTAAAGCAATTCCGTCTTCTGTAACAGGATTGTTGTCCAAGTTATACGTCATATCTGGAAAATTCGCTGGAACTTCTACATTCACGGGAATTGGCTGATATGTTTCGTCAAAATTCGTATTTTCTGAGCATGACCAAATCGTTATGACCATGCATAAAACTATGAGTTTGTTCATATAAATATTTTAATATTTCAAAAAAACCTCCCAAAACTAATACTGTCAGTTTTGAGAGGTTTTTGTATAAATTATTCATTATGAACGTGATGTACAGAAAAAATTGTACTCAAATTGTTAGCAATCACAGTCGTAGTTTCTACATTGGTATGTACTTGACTGTAACCATCTGCAAAGTTTACAGAAGTCGTATTATCAAATACTTTTGCAATGTCAGCTTTGATGTGAACTTCTGGAGTTGTTGTTTGTCTTACGCGCGCATTATTTGGTAAAGAAAGCGTTACTTCACGATAATTGTCAAGCGCAGTTCCTACACTTCCCATGTGAATGTTTAACGCTTCATCTGTAATAGTTGCCGAAGAATATGTTCCGTCAAAACGGGTAAATCTAAAACCAGTTGCCCAAGACCACATCATGCCAGCATCAGCAGCTTGAGTAAGGAAATCTCCTTGTCCTTCTGCGCCCAATGCATAGCGTTCTTGATCGATTCCAATTCCAAAAGTAACGGAAGTATAATTTGCGGCATCCACATCATTTAGTGTAAGCCAAATTTCTCCTGCGTTGTTTGCGTTTGCTTCATCAATAATAAATACATTTTCGTCGTGTGTAATTTCAAACTCAATTCCATTTTCGTCTGTAAAACGTACATTACTAATCAAATATTTAAGAGTGTTTAAGCTATAAGATTCGCCATTTGATTTGTTGTACGTTGTCCCAAAAATGAAATCTTGGTCGCCAACTCCATTATCGAATTTTAAAACTAAGTTTCCTGTCTGACCAGTTAGGTCTTCAGCGTTTGAATCGTCGTCATTAGAACATGACAATATGGTAAGCGATAGCATGATCGCAAATGTTAATTTTATAATTTTCATTTGTAATTTAATTTAAAATAAAAATACTATTCAAGGCTAGTATTTAGTTGCCTATGATGTAAACTAGATTAAACTAAATGCTGTTGTGGAGGTTTGAAGCAAGATGAAATTCTTAGAAAAGAATACTTTTTTTGATCAGAGAAAATTAACTCTCGTGATATGAATTCTTGTAAATTTTCAGGTGTAAAAACTAAACTCTTGGTAAAAAAAACAAGTGTAAAAATTTCTTTAGGAGTGATTGTGTTTGGAGCGTTTGCATCTTTTGTACTTGGATCAATTTCAGCTAATTGTGTTGCTAAGTGACATTTTCCATTACATTCTAATTGCGGTTTGTCCTTATTGATACAATAGGTTTCAATAATATAATCAATATTCAATTGAAAATACACCACTTCACCGACATAGAGAATCGGTTTCAGAGAAATTAATACTAATAATGTGATGGCTACTATTCTTTTCAAGACAAGAAATATAATGCAAAGTTACATATTTCAAAGAAATAAAAATTTAATTCGATTAGAAAAGTAGTGTTAAATTTCAGTATTTGCTAAGGTGTTGAAAATTAAGGTTTTTACTTTAAAAATAAATAAAAAGCGATTACATTCAACAATTGAACATAATCGCTCTTTTATGATACTAACTTTTATCATTCCTTTTCAAAATGTGTTTCAAAGAAATTGTCTAATTTTTTCTTTTCTGTTTCTTCCAAACTACCAGTGGCTTCTTTCATGACGCCTTGCATATCTTTACCGAAGACATCGGAAGCTTTAAATGGTGTTCCGTCAAAATAACGCGGATCTGTTCCAGGTCCAGTTGGACTTCCATGATTCACGTTAATAGATTTTCTCCAGCGTTCTGCATGCGTGCGCCATTCTACTCTGTTGACTAATTGTGGCGGTGTAAACCACACATTCCACGTCAATACATTTCCGTTTTGAAGCATATTTCCAGAAGCTGTATTAAATGCAAACATTACCAAATCGTTAAAGTCGTCTACAATTTTATTCCCTGTTTTTTTGATAGGACCAATCTGAACGGACAAATTTCCAACATCCCAAGCTTCTGCTTCATGTCGTGCAAATTCAGGACTTTGAAACAATTTAGTTTCTCCATCACGAAGTGGAAAAATAGGTTCACTCGGATTTTGAGGTAAATGCGTCGTTACTTTAATAGCTTTTGCTTTGGACGAAGGAAAGTCCAAACCAAACTGATTAAAAAGTTTCCATGCTTTTTTTATATACTCTTTTTGTTGCGCACTTGGACTGAACCAAATCGTGCCTTCTACGGTCATATCTGCGGCAAAAGTTTTGGTAGTTTCATCAACCCAACCACGTTGTCCAGTTACGGTAACTTCTACATTCATGCAACCAAACGTTGGTGAACACGCGCCTTGTTGCGGACAAATAATAGAATACACGCGTCCTTCGTTGGTATATCCAAGTCTGGAAATATAAGGTGAAAACATCTGAAAACATCTCGATTTTTCATTTCCTGGAATCGTTTGCCAACTAAACTCTGGCCATTTTACGCCTTGTTGTCTGTCTAGCAAATCAATATTGTCCATGTTGTCTAACATCGGTAATGATGTTAAATTTGGATTCGGATAGGCAAATGCTGGATTGGATTGTGCAAATCCGCCAATCCATCCTGGTGGAATTTGGTCTTGAATACTACTCATGGTATGTTAGTTTTTTTGATTTATAAGACTTAAAAATACGTTCTTTCGTTTATTTATAAAAGGGTGGAAGTACGTGGTTTGGAAATGATACTTTTGTAAAATTCATATTGAGGTTAAAAGTGAAAAATGTATATTTAATCAACATTAAAACATACTTAATGAAATTATACTTGCAAATTATTATTTTAATAGGTCTCGTCAGTTGTTCTACAAATAAAAATAGGATAGAAGCCGAGTTGAACTCAAATTTTACAAACATATTAAAGATAGATAAAGCGCAATTACAAATCATCACACCAAATATTGATATCAAGGAAAAGAAAAATGGTAAATATCTAAAACGTCCTTCAGAAAGAATAAAACTAAGAACAGTCACATTACAAACCATACAATCTATGTTTCCAAATGCGCCATCTGTTGAGGTTTTATTTATGTTAAAAGATTCTTATACAATTAATAAAGTGTTAGAAAGAGAAGTTAGTTATGAAAAGCGCAAAGCACCAAAAGAAGTTCTTACCACTGGAAAACGATACAGTATTTTAGTTTCTACAAATAATTATTTTGGAGATTCAGAAAGAGGTGTGATCAATTTATTTTTGATAGACAACCAAAAGGAAACACTACAACTCTTAAATCACTATGAGTACAAACACAGTCCGTTACAAACAGAAAAATACAAACGCAAAATTTTGAAGGTTTTAGAGTCTTTGTAACTAATTATTTATAGAATGAAAAATCGAGAAATCACACCTGATTTTATTGCACAAGTCACTTATAAAACTTCGGAAGAAGGCGGACGGAAGACACCAGCATCTTCTGGTTACAGACCGCAAGTAAAATTTACTTTTTCAGAATATATGACATCAGGAACGCAGCTATTTATTGATAAAGAAATTGTTTGTCTTGGCGAGAAAGTTAAAGTGGAAATTACGATATTATCTCCTCAATTATTTGAAAATCAATTAGAAATAGGAATGGATTTCGAGTTGAGAGAAGGAGCTATTATTGTAGCCACAGGAATCATTTTAGATATTCTGAATGGTAAATTAGTCAAAGAAGCTACTTTATTAGAAAAACTAGAAAGTATTGGAATCGATGATTTTAAATACTGCATTTGTCAATATGATGTTGGTTTTATTCCTTGTTGGAATGAAGAAGAAGAAAATATTATTATTGTAGTTATTAGAGAAAACGAAAAAGGTTTTCATGAACTTGAAGTGTTTTTTACTGATATGTATGAAGAAGAGACACTAGGAGAAAAAGTATTTGAAATGAACTTTTTGGATAAAAAAATAAACGCTTCTGCTATTGTAAATAAAAGTATTTGTGATGAATTAATGCCTGATCAGGATTTTAAATTTTCAAAAAAGAAGAATGGATATCTTATTGAGGATTTTCACATTGCGAGCAAATTATTTTTTAGAATAGTAGATTTAATCATCGATAAAAAACCATCTTTCAAACTAGATAGTACGCCAACCCAAGAAGATCCTGTGTATACAGAAATTAAAAAAGTATTGAGAGGCGAACTCATCATTGACACTCTAAAAAAAGAACTCATTAATTGGATTCATAATCGATTTAAAATAGAAGTTTTGCACATTGTTTACGATACTATTCACGATGGAGAACTTTATAGAATTAATGTTATTGTCAAAACCAGAGATGAAGTTGAGTCAATGCACAGCTCGGACTTTAACTATAACAAAAACTATCAGGAGGAAATAGAAAATGCGTATGTAAATATATATGGAAAAGAAAATGTAATGAACACAGGATTGTATAGAAGACTTTTTGTGTGTTACACTAGTTTCCATGATCTACATGTGCAATACAATACACAATGCATTACTAACGAAGAAGTTAGAGAGATTATAAATCATTTTTCAGATATAGAAATTTGGAATATATTACATTTTTATGGTGGAATATTTGTGTGTCTTTATACACAAGAACAAGTAAAAAATTTAGATGCTGATACCATAGAAAAGTTGAAGAAGCATATATATAGTGTAGAAAAAAAGTATGATGAATTTGATAAACTGACAGAAGAGAATTTCTCAATAAATTTTATAAGCAAAGAAACAATTGACAACGACTACAACGGTCATTTTATAAATTTTTTCCGGTAGAAATTTTTACACCTATAATTATTAATTAAACTCCACACCAAAAAACACCTATCTTTAATAAATAAACTCAGATTTTATGAAAAAAATAGGTAGTTATTTCGCAGTTGTTTTGATGTTTTTTGTCCTACTTGGATGTTCGCAAGAAACGGAAATTGAAAAACATGGAAAACATTTCCAAAAGCATAACGATTATAAAAGTCTCAGCAAAGTGGTGGAATTGATAAAGATAGATGACGACACTTCGTATGTAAAGAAAATATTAGGAGAACCTATTGATATGGGATTTGATTACCGCTATGTAATAGATTCCACAGGCATAAAAGGTTGTACTATTGGCGCAGTATTTCACATCAATGATCTTGGTAAAATTGACCAGAAATGGATTGATGAAATTTGTGAGTAGATTGAAATAACGTTATGCAATAGAAAAGCCCAATTTCAATGAAATTGGGCTTTTCTATTATACAAATAATATAGATTAGACATACGTTTCTAAGAATTCAAAAAACTATTCTCGATACAATTTTTTGACAAAAAAGTACTCGAATTAACGTTTTTTGAATGTGAATTACGTCAGATTGAGTGACTTCTCAACTGCGCTCGAAGTGACAATACAAGAATTTTTTTTATCGAATCAAATAATTAAATTCTATCAAAAATAACTTATTGAGCGTCTTCCGACTTTCGCTTTTCAATCAATTCCTTCAATTCTTTCCCGTACTTCGATTCCGCAATTCTCGGTGTCAATTGACCGTAAATTGTATCTAAAAATCGAATATTGGCATCATACGTTTCCGTAGTTACGATGTATGGCGTAATTTCTTTATCGTTATTGGTAAACGCATAATTCAAAATGTAACGCATGCGACTTTTGCTGTAATGCGCAATTTGATCGTTAATTTCATTTACCTTTTTTGTATCTGCTTCTTTTTGTGCATTCATACCATCACGAAGTAACATCAATTCTTTTGTGTTATACTTCGTCATAAATTCCTTGAAAGATTTTAAATCTTGATTGTTTTGAGAACCCGTAATTTGCACATCATTCACGAATCTACGTAAAGTTGTATGAATCGTCATTTCGCCAGGCTCGGCAAAGAAATCAATACGATCATTCAATTCATTGTAATCTTTCTTGCTTAAATACAGATATAAAATTTGCGGTTCTTCAATGGTCGTGTGAAATGTAAAATGCGCATCACCATTTACCACCATAGAGTCCAAGGTAATTAAACTCGTATCTTGTACTTTTTGTAAAAATAACGTACCTTCTTTTAATCCATCTACATTTCCAGTAATGGTTAAATTACCTTTCGTTTCTTTTCCACAAGCAATAAATCCTAAGACTATAAGGATTCCTATAAATTTTCTCATCATATTGAATTTTAAAGAGGGCAAATATCTACAATTTCATCAAACTTTTGAAGCCATTTCCATTAAAATCGTACACAAAATTGCGCCATACGTTCCCACAACATATCCGAAGACTGCTAAAAGTACACCAACTGATGTTAACGAAGGATGAAAAGCCGAAGCGACAATCGGCGCAGAAGCCGCACCACCAACGTTTGCCTGACTTCCCACAGCGAGAAAGAAAAACGGCGCACGAATGAGTTTGGCAACCAAAATTAATAATCCTGCGTGAAATGCCATCCAAACCAATCCGATAACAATTAATCCAGGGTTTTCTAATACTTTTCCTAAATCCATTTTCATTCCGATAGAAGCGACTAACACATAAATAAAAATGCTTCCAATTTTACTCGCGCCAGCACCTTCATAGTTTTTGGCTTTTGTATAGGAAAGTCCAATTCCGAAAGCGGTTGCAATGGTAATCATCCAAAAGAAAGACGAACCTAAAAATGACAACGCGCCATCTTTATTTTTTACAGCATCAAAATTACTCGTGAGTACATCGGTAATGTTATTTGCGCCATAATGCGCAATGGAAACGCCACCAAAAGCAATGGCTAAAATGATCATGAGTTCCGTTAAGGAAGGATTTCGCTTCACTTTTTCAGCAAAGGAAGATACTTTATGTTTTAAACGTTCAATAGCAGAATTGTCCGCTTTTAGCCAAGTATCAATTTTGTTTGATTTTCCAATTCCTAATAATAAAATTGCCATCCAAAGGTTTGCAACTACGATATCTACCAATACCATCGCGCCGTATTTATCGGGACTATATTTGTAAATTTCATACATCGCAGCTTGGTTTGCGCCGCCGCCAATCCAACTTCCCGCTAAGGTAGATAATCCACGCCAAACTGCTTCTGGACCAACACCGCCAACCGTTTCTGGTGAAATTGCAGAGATTAATAAGATTGCCAACGGACCACCAATAATAATTCCGACAGTTCCTGTAAAGAACATAATTAAGGCTTTTGGTCCTAAATTGAATACACCTTTTAAGTCAATACTCAACGTCATTAAAATTAACGCGGCTGGTAATAAATAGCGACTTGCGATCATATACGTTTCCGAATATTTATCAGAAATAATACCGAATGAACTTAAAATTGCAGGCAATAAATAGCAAATTAATAAAGCAGGAACGTATTTGTAGAATTTTTTCCAACCCGAAACTTCTCTCGATTCTGTGTAAAATACAAATCCAAGAATGACCATTAAAATTCCAAACACAATTTTGTCACTACTAAAAAATGGTTTCGGATGAATGATGATTTTTTCTATTTTTTGTTGCTCAGCAAGTATCGGAACGCCATGATCGTAATTGTAAAAGATGACGTCTGAAACTTGATAAATAATGGCGGAAAAACCTTTTTTGGGAGTCGTAGTCAATTCAAATAGTGATATTGCTTTTTTGACGTTGATCGATTCGTTTCCACGATACGAAATGGTCGCCACCGAATTGTTTACATTGAACTTGAAATCGCCTTTCGCAATAAATTTTTGATTGATATTACTAATATTTTCCAGTGTAACTAAGGAATCATTTGCTTTGATTTTTAGTTCAAATCCTGTGAATGTAATGGAATCTATCAAGACTTTTGCCTGAAAAGTAGTTTCTTTTCCTTCTAAATGTTCTAAAGTTAGTTTTTGTGAAAACAGCGTGAAAGAAGTAAAGAATAGGAGTAATACAATGGCTTTTTTGATCATAATGGTTGGTTTATGTCGCAAAATACCAAAATAAAATTATAAATATTGAATGCTAAATTTAAAATTAAAAAGTATTCCAGATTTGTGTTGTTTGAAAATCTAAAAACGTCATTTCAAAAGTTTAACATTTGAAATGACGTTTGTATATTTAATCTAAAAAAAGTCAAATTGATAGCTGATCGGAGTCGAAGCTAGCCTTTCATCCAAGCGTTACGCAATTGAACTTCTTTGCTATTTTCTGGTAAGTCTTTTTCAAAAATTCCAGTGCCTTTTGCCATTGGTTTTGTTATTTTTCCCGTGAGTGTTTTTGTGTCGGTTTCTCCTTTTCTTTTTACAATCATGGTGATATCGTCGCCTTCTTTCCATGTAAATGAAATGTTAATCATGTCATATACATTTTGTAGTGAATATTTTACGCCATTAATTTCAGTAATGATATCGCCGTTTTGTACACCAAGATCTATAAGGAATGAGTTTAATGGGCTTTCTTCTAAAATAAAAATTTCACTAGTGTCTTTGTCAACACTGATGTACGGAACTTGTCCATTTAAGAAATAACTAGTTTCTACATCAATTTCGCCCATTTCCAATCCTACTTTTGCTAGAAAGTCTTCATACGGAATTGGCGTGTTTCCGATAATATAGGTGTCAATCAGACTTCTTAATTCTGGCGTGGTAAATTCAATAATTTTATCAAAAAGTTCAGCATCTTTAAACGGTTTTTGACTTCCGTAGGTTGTTGATAATTTTTTCATTAAGTCTAAAATCCCCGTTTTTCCATTACTTTCTTCTCGAAGTTTTATATCGATAATCATCCCGATAAGAGCTCCTTTTTCATATACATTTGCGTATTCATCTTTATAAGTATCAGATAAAATATTTGCACTCATTTCCGTGAACGAAAGCGCGTCATTGTAGCCCGAACGCGAGTTTTTTATTTTGGTATTGATACGATCGTAAAATGCTTCTTCATCAATGAGTCCTTCATGAATTTGAAATAAGTTTGCAAAATATTCTGTCACACCTTCATACATCCACAAATGTTGTGACATGGCTGGATTGTTGTAATTGAAGTAGTGAATTTCTTCTGAATGAATTTTTAATGGCGTTACAATGTGAAAGAATTCATGTGAAACTACATCTTTTAACGCATTAGCAATAGCTTCTTCAGGCATTTGTTCAGGTAAAACTACAACTGTTGAAGTATTGTGTTCTAACGCGCCAAAACCTTTAGCATCTGTTTGCGACATGCTTGATAAGTAGAGTAAAATGTTATATTGTTTGGTAGCGTCAATATCGCCTAAGAATGTTTTTTGAGCTGAAATCATGGTTTCAATACCCGCTTTTAAGCTTTCCGCAGAATAGGTTTTGTTTGGAGAATAGACACTGAGTGTAATTTTCATGTCGTTTACCATAAAACTTGCAATATCTGGCTCCGAATACATGATTGGATTATCAGTTACATCCGCATACCGTAGCGCACTAAACGTATCGGTATTGAATGTGTCACTTTCAGCAATTACTTTTGGAAGCGAACTGACAGCTTGCAATTGTTTTGGATATTTTATGTTGATTTGATACGGATATTGCTCACTTCCATTGAAATAACCAACAAATGCATGCAGATTTAGCATGAAGTTTTTGTTTTCATCAATGTTGGATCCGGAAGGCGAGAAGACAGCTGATTCAGCAACATATTCTGTATCGAAGGTATCATTTACCCAATAGGAAACTTTGTCTAAGTTTTTTGCATTGGCAACTAACCATGAATTTTGATCTACTTTAGTGACTGTAAGTTCATTTCCTTGATAGTCATACGCTTTGAAATCATCAATGTATTTTCCGTAATTGTCATCACTATATGTACCTGGAACGGTTTTAGGAATGTTAAATGTGGTGGTTTCGGTTTGAAATTTTCCGGGATCAATGATGACGTTTACTTTATCATCAACCACAGTGACTAAATCAATAGAAGCCACAATGTTTTTATTGGTGTCTGTTCCAATTTTTCCTGAATTACAGCTTGCAAGTATAATTAACGCAGCAGCTAGTATTCCTATATTTTTTTTAAGCATAATTTTTTGTTTACATTCAACGCTGCAATTAGTAGTTTTTTTTTGAAAACGTAACCGATTTAAATGTTAATAAGTGTTAAGATTTTTTAATTAGAAGATTATTTTATTCAAACATCAACTTTATTTTGGAGTTTGCTGTGATGTGTCATCTTTCTTTTTAGGTTCTCTTTTTGCATTTTTTAAACTTTGCATTAACATCCATTCTATTTGTCCATTGGTGCTACGGAATTCGTCGGCAGCCCATTTTTCAATAGATTTCAACATTTCTTCATTAATTCGCAATGCAAAAGCTTTCTTTTTTGACATATTTATTTTTTTGACAATTCGTCTTTTTTATTTTTCGACAAGTATATAATTAGAACGATAGGCATGACAACCGAAAATCCTATGATGATATAGGTGAACGAAGATCCTAATATTATTTGTTTTCCCATGGCTGTTGCCATGACTGAGTACGCAACATAGCTCATTATCAATAAAGTGAATAGGTTGACAAAACGCAATAAACGACTGCTTTTTTTATAATGATACGCTGCATTTTCTTCTGTGATTTCCACTAAATAGTTATGAATGTGTGGATATTGGGTTAATATGTAAATTCCAACCGTAATAACCGTGGTAATCGCCATTAAAAACCATATCGAACTTTTTCCGCCAGTGCCATCCACTTCTCCGCTAGCATTGAAATGTGTGGGTACAATATCAGGTAGATCGGCATAATACATCAACACATAACACCATAAGATGACCAAAACGAAAAGTGTTAGAAATTCTAAAATCACATCTAAAGTTTCACGATGTATTTTTATTTTGGGTCTGTTTTTGTACATGATATTTATCGGTTTTTATCACGTTCCATAATGACTTGAACGTAGGTATCTACATTATTGATGGAGTGTAATGTCCAGCCTTGTTTTGCATAATTATTTAGGAATTCTTCTAGTTTTTCCATTCTGTTAGACCAACCTAAACTTGGTTTGAGTACTTTGTATTCTTTCATTATCTTAGGTATTTAAAGTTCCAGCATTTACCACAGGCGAAGCTTCTTTATCACCACACAGAATGACTAATAAGTTACTAACCATCGCAGCTTTTCGTTCTTCATCTAAGATTAAAATTTCTTTTTTGTTTAATTCATTCAACGCCATTTCTACCATACTTACGGCACCTTCTACAATTTTATGTCGTGCGGCTACAATGGCGGTTGCTTGTTGTCTTTTTAACATGGCACTTGCAATTTCTTGTGCATACGCTAAATAGCCAATTCGGGCTTCTAAGACATGAATTCCGGCAATCGTTAAGCGTTCTTCTAATTCTTTTTCCAACGCTTCACTCACTTCGTTTACGCTTGAACGTAACGTAATATCTTCATCATGGCCTTCATCAGCAAAGTTATCATACGGATACATGCTTGCCAGTTTACGAACTGCGGCATCGGTTTGAACTCTCACAAAATGTTCGTAATTATCCACATCAAAAGCGGCTTTATAAGTGTCTTGCACTTTCCAGACTAAAATGGTGCTAATCATAATTGGATTTCCAAGCTTGTCGTTCACTTTCAAGCGTTCGCTATCAAAATTACTTGCTCTTAACGAAATTTTCTTTTTGGTATAAAACGGATTTACCCAATAAAAACCATTTTCTTTTACCGTACCCACATATTTTCCAAATAGAAGAAGCACGCGGGAATTATTTGGATTTACCATTAAAAAACCAAATACAATGATAAGTGCGATAACAATTCCGGGAATAAAGGCTGGATTTTTAAACTGTATCATGGCAAAAATGCTTCCAGCGAATAGGAATAAAAATACAAACAGCATTAAATAGCCATTTGCAGGAACAATAATTTTCTCTTCTTTCATAATGTGATGTTTTAGATTGATATTAAAATGATATCATAAATATATAAAATTAAATTTATATTTTCCAAATACTTTCAATTTATATTTTTTAAGTATACTTTTTAAGAAGTGAAAATCAGTAATAGAGAGGATTTGAAGCTAAAAAACGAGTTTGGCACGCCGTTTGTTTATGTAGAAGTGTAACATTGCAATGACATTTAGCAAAGCTGGTTACTTTCTAAATAGAGCGAGTTACATTTTTGGTTGGTTAGTTTTAAAAGCATCTTTCGGGATGCTTTTTTTATGCAATAATGCGAAAAGTTATATTGATGCGACCGTCAATAGGTTTGACAGTTTTCGGAATTTGATGCAGCCAACGATGTTGTGTTTCGCCTTTCATCAACAATAAACTTCCATGTTGCAATAATAGTTTGTGTTTTAAGGTTTTATCGGTGCGATGTTTAAAGTGGAAAAAACGTTCTTGACCAAAACTCAACGAAGCTATGATCGGATTGTTGCCTAATTCTTTTTCATTATCTGCATGCCAACCGTTGCTATCTTTTCCATCTCTATAATAGTTTAATAATAACGTCGTAAAATCTGCATGACAGGTTTCATCGACCAGTTTTTTTAAGTTTGCCAACGTTGGCGTCAATGGATGCGGAATCATTTCAATATTAGAATAACTGTATGTTTTCTGATTCGTTCCATACAAAGCGGTCAATCGCGGTTGTGCATATACTTTTCCAAACACTTTAATATCGTCTTGTTGCCAAGGTGTTTCATGTTTCAACGTTTCAAAAATAGCCAAAGCTTCTGAAGAAGTTATAAAATTTGGAAAATACGTAATGTCTGCATCGGGTAAATTCAGTGGCTGAGGTGTTTGATCTGAAAATAAAGAAGCTTGATTCATAGTTTATGATGCAGATGATAAAATTAATTATTATTTTGTGAAGCAGCCAAAAAATCACAACGAATGCATAAAATATCTTTTTTCATCCTTTTTATTTTTTTCTTAATATGTGAAACTCTAAAAGCGCAACTTCCTGAAGGTTTTGTATATGTAAAAGACAACATACCGAGTATAGAATTGGAAATGCGGTATTTTGGAACGAATAATTTTGTAGGTGCAAAAGTTGATGGTTACGAAGCCGAAACCTGTATTTTGTCAAAACCGGCAACGTTTGCTTTAAAGAATGTCCAAGACGAATTGTATAAAAAAGGACTCGGTTTAAAAATTTTTGATGCCTATCGCCCACAGCGTGCCGTAGATCATTTTCAACGTTGGGCAAGAAACTTAAAGGATACATTGACAAAGCAACAATTTTACCCAAATGTAGCCAAAAAAGACTTATTCAGATTAGAATATATTGCCACAAAATCACGTCATAGTAGTGGAAGTACAGTGGATGTAACCATTATTAATTTAACCACAAAAAAAGAACTCGATATGGGAAGTTCGTATGATTTCTTTGGAAAAATATCATGGGTCAATTATGAAAAACTTACCAAACAACAATCAGAAAATCGTCAACTATTACAAAGCTTAATGCAAAAACACGGCTTTCGAAACTATCCGCAAGAATGGTGGCATTTTACACTTCGTGGCGAACCTTTTAAAAATCAATATTTCGATTTTCCTGTAAAATAATTTGTTAAGTAAGGTATTACCGTACACATACGATTCAATTATTTAGTAGCTTACTTTCCAATTAACTTAAAAACTTAAAATTATGTTACAAAAAATCGTAAAGTTTGAAGGCGTAAAAGTTTTGAAAAAGTCAGAGCAACACGCATTAACAGGAGGAAAAAGACAATGTGGCGTTAATGGATATTGTGGCCCAGGAAACTGTTGTAATACGGCAGGCTGGTGTCAGGTTTTTGGCTCGCATGGGACTACTGGTTACTTGTGTGATGGTAGTTATGTGTAAGCATTTTTTTAAAGAGAATTTTAACCATTTATTTAACCAAAACTTATATTATGAAAAAAAAGAATCTCAAAAGTTTGAAGCTAGTTAAGAAAAATATTTCTAGACTAGAAGTAAAAGAAATTGACAAAGTAAAAGGCGGATCAGGTGTTGATTCATATTGCAATACTTGGTTTGACTGCTGGTTACACTAAGCTGTTTCCATTTATAAGACAAAAGCGAACTTCGGTTTGCTTTTTTTTGCTCGTAATTGAATTATAATTTGTACCTTTTTACTGATTAACTTTTTAAATTTATACCTTATGATTAACAAATTCAAAACATTCGAAATCAACAATGCAACACAAGTTTTAGGCGGAGAAATCCATTCTATTACTGCCGAAGTAACGATTAATAAAGCAAAAAGTGCAGACAAGCTGATGCAGAAAATGACACAGTATATTTCCTCATAATTTCAAGCGAACTTCGGTTCGCTTTTTTTCATGTCGACAATCTCAGTGTAGTGTAAAGCTAACTATCTAAGAAATCTAACAAAGTCTAATAAGTCTAAGAAAGTCTAACAAAGTCTAATAAATCTAAGTAAGTCTATATTTCAAAAACCGTCGTTCTTCACGTGCTAAAAAGGCTTGGTATTTATTTGGTGGTTCAATCGTAAAAGATCGCTTTTCTTTCGTTTTCGGATGTGTAAACTGAATGGAAGTTGCACACAAAAACAATCCCTTTTGGGTAATGTGGTCAAAAATAGTTGGTGATTTTGTCAAAAATATTTTATAATTTATCAGCATTAATCTGAAGAGGACATAAGCTCTGCTGAGGAGCAACTTATTAGCGATAAGATTAATCTTATACAG
>Ga0213866_10001396_pt1 | contig 17918 bp, 14 predicted proteins | sample PICome_11_FD_160079 | JGI IMG/M metagenome (GOLD analysis project Ga0213866, IMG submission 160079) | Coastal seawater microbial communities near Pivers Island, North Carolina, United States - PICO284 | ecosystem: Environmental > Aquatic > Marine > Coastal | place: USA: North Carolina...
TCGGACGAGCTGTGCTTGTCGTTGTTCTCGTGGTAGTGGATCTTGCCGTTGTCGTTGGCACCCAGCGCACCGAAGTAGTAGTCGAAGCCCTGCTGCAGCGGCATGCGCGGGTGGATGGCCCGGCGGTCGGAGACGTCCCACTTGCCGATGGCCGCGGTCTGGTAGCCGACGGTCTTGAGGAGTTCGGCCCAGGTGATCTCGTCGGCGGGCATGCCCCAGCCGCCCGAGCGGACGGGGTAGCGGCCGGTGAGCAGTGCCGAGCGCGACGGGCCGCAGACGTTCTGGGCGTAGAAGCTGGTGTACTTGGTGCCCTGCGCGGCGAGCTCATCCATGCGCGGGGTCTTGTGCGTCGTTGAACCGAAGCAGCCGAAGTCCGCGTAGCCCTGGTCGTCGGTGAAGATGATCAGGATGTTGGGCTTGTCGCGAGCCGTGTCGAGCGGGCGCAGGGGCTTCTCGGCGTAGGCACAACCGCATGCCAGGATGAGCAGGAGAGAGCATGCTATTCGGATGAACATATTGATTCCTTACAGTGGATTAGCTGATCTATTGGAGATTGTGCCAGAATGCCATCATTACAAACAAAGTCCTATGCCAATAGAAAGTAATCACATCAGGTTATAGCAATCGCGTTGAGAAGGGTTAAAATATTATCTCTAGTGGTTATCTCTCAACTCACGACTTGCAGGAGACAAAGATGAATATGAAAGCCAAAGCACTGGTCACGTCTGTGATGGCATTGACCGCGGCTAGCTATGCGGACGCTGCAGCGATCCTTTACGACTTCAACAGCACGACCACGCCATGGGACAAGACCGCAAAGACTTCGCCCGTTAGCAGCAACACATTTACGGATGGCGTGACGGGCTCGGATTACTCCTTGACCACGACCAGTGGCCGCGAGAACGCGATCATAGACGGTCAAACGAAAGCAAAGCCTTCAGGCACAGGCAACGAAACCCACTCGTTCACGATTAATATCCCCAATCTATCTGGTGGCAAGACTGTGAGCCTGACCGAACTCTCGTTCGATTTCGATACAACTGCATACGACCAGTCGCCTCCGTTCACCTCGGCACCAGCCGGCTGGACGCTCTCTCTAAGCCAAGGCACTCCAAGCCAAACCACTGGCAACCCGACGACCAAGACAATCACACCCTACAACATCACACTGTCGGGTCTGACCGGACTGAACAACACGACCGTCACTTTTACCATCGTTGATACTAGCGGCGGCAACAATAAGAACACGACGTTCTGGACAGGCTTCGACAACGTCCAGGTCACCGGCGAAGTTGTCCCCGAGCCGACATCACTCGCCCTGCTCGGCCTCGGCGGCCTGCTGATCGCACGGCGTCGGCGCTAACTTTTTCGACCTCAACTTCTCCACTGAAAAACCCTGCCGAAGGAGGCAGGGTTTTTCGTTGGGATCAATGAATGACTGTGCAACTTACTGCCGGCCGCCCACGGGGTTGAGTGTGAAGTCGCGGATGGTGAAGCCCTTAGTCGCGACTTCCTGGGCGACGCCCTTGCGGGAGAGGGTCAGGGTGTTCTTGCCTTCCTTCAGCTGCAGCTTGACCGGCTTGGTGGTCTCCCACATGCCGACAGTGTGGGGCAGCTCGATCGTCGTGGCCTTGCCGTTGACGATGATGTTGACGTTCTGCTTCCACGCGGGGACAGCGACGCGCATCGTCAGGACGTAGGTGCCGGCCTTGGGCGCGTCGAACTCGTACTTAACGTCCTGGTCGCCCCCGTTGCGGGAGTAGTGCATCTGCATGCCGCCCAGCGAGCTGTTGACGAAGAGGACCTTGCCGCTGCTCTTCTTGTGGCTGGTCGACGCGGCGGCGGGGATGGTGATGATGCCGGTGCGGGCGCCCACGCTGATCTCGCGGTCCTTGGCGGTGACTTCGCCGGAGACGAACGGGTACTTGACCTTGGACTCGTTGGCCTCGCCGAGCTCTTCGCCGACGGCGGCGAGGGCCTTGGTGCCGGCCTTCTCGATCAGCTGCTTCTGGGTGTTCAGCGCGACGCTGTTCCAGAACATCGTCTGATTGCGGCCCGAGTCGAAGCCGGGCTTGCGCGGCTCGCCGTTGACGTCGCCGATCCAGAACGCACGCTGGACCTGCATGTAGTCGTCCAGCTCACGCGCCTGGGTCATCGCGAGGAAGTCGGGCGCGGCCATCTCACGGCCCGGCGCCCAGCCCGTGCCCCAGCCCGCGCCGAGGCAGGCGACCCAGCCCTTGGGCGTCCAGCGGCCAAGCGCGGCGTGGCCCTTCTGCGGCTTGGCGACCGTCGGCACGCCGAACGAACGCAGGATGAATCGGCCGAAGAACGCGCGGCGTCCGCAGATGCCGCCGTTCATCAGAATGTTCTGGAAGAACTGCAGCTCGGGCTTGTCGTTTTTGTTTTCCTGGCTGCCGTAGCGGACGCAGGTGCGGACCAGCGAGACGTACCGCCAGTTGTCATCCTTGGTCGTGATGATGTCCGGGCGGTAGTTCCGCAGCATCTCCCGGCCCCAGGTCAGGATGTGGTCCGGCTCTGCGCCGTTCACAACAAAGCGCAGCTCCCACGCCTCGTGGCGATCGAAGTACGGGTCCAGCTCCTTGGCGAGGTAGGCCTGCTCGTAGTGCTTGTAGCGGGCGACCGGGTCGACGAACTCGGGCGCATCGGTCGCGGCCTCGGCGTTACGCTGCTTGATCGGCTTGGCGTGCTCGACCGCGAGCGCGAGTGCCAGCTCGTGGAAGACACCCGCGGAGGCCTTCTTGTTGGCCTTGGTGATGTCGCTATAGATCTGCATCGCCCGGCCGTAGTTGCCGTCTTTCGCGCCGCCTGCGTAGACCATCTGCAGCATCAGCTTTTCGTTGGCCAGCAGCTGATCGATCAGCTTCTTGTTGTTGCCGTCCTGCTGGGCAAACGCGGCGAGCTTGTGCGGCGTCGCCTGGTTGAGCACGACGAACTTCGCGAGCCTGGTGTCCAGCCGGTCGCTCTGCAACACGCGGTCCAGACGCAGCGCCGACATCGAACGGGCAACACGCTGCTGCGCCTTGTCCAGCGCAGCCTGTGACTGCTCGACCTGGCGCTTGAGCTGCGGCTCCTGGGCCTTGAGCTTCTCGTAGTTCGCGGTGCGCTCCTTCAGCGCGTCTTCGCCGGCCTTGCGGTTCTCCTGCCACTTCTTGATCTCGGCGTTCGCCGCGTCACGCTCGGCCTGGGTCTTCGCCTTGGCCAATTGATCCTGACCGGCCTTGATGCCGCGGTCGGCCTTGGGGATCCAGTGGCCCTTCGCGTGACCGATCAGGCCCTTCGCCCCGCCGACCTTACCCAGCTGCGCCTTGGCGGCAGCGAGGTCGGCCTTGGCCTTGGACTCCGCGTCGAGTGAGGCCTTGTACTCGGCCTGGGCGCGGTCGCTGACGTCGGGCAGCGCCTTGACCAGCTGGGCCTTCTGCGCTTCGTGCTGCTTGGTGTACTCGGCCTTGAGCGCTTCGCCCTGCGCGGTCAGCGGTGCCGGGGGCGCCTGCTTGCGGGCGTGGGCGGGGCCGGCCACCATGCCGATCAGGATGGCGATGGCCATCACACGCGAAACGATCAATGCCTTGGCTTTCATAGCGGTCTGCCTTTCGGGGCGGATTGGGTTTGCAGTCGGATCAGGGGCGGCCGGCGATCGCCGACGATCAGCGGGCCACAGGTTGGGCGGGTCCTTCAATACCTTACCAATATGATAAACGCCCGGGAAATAGAGTGTGTTACACGTCAGCGGGATTGCAAGTTTTGCAGGGGAAATTCGCGGTATAGCCCCCTCTCCCTCTCAGGGAGAGGGTTGGGGTGAGGGTCCAGCGTCAGGTACACAAAGAAATACTGAACAAGCCGCGGTTCGTTGAACGCCCCAGCCCTGACGCCACCCGTCACCCCCGCGCAGGCGGGGGTCCAGCCGATCCTGCAACAGTGCTGGCGGAAGTGCCGATGGATTCCCGCCTGTGCGAGAATGACTGGGATGGATGAGAAAGGTTGAAAGATGAAAAAAAGCCCGCCCCTGGTTCACAAGGGCGGGCCTCATCATCTGTGTTTTAAGTCGCTTGGCTTAGCCACGCCGACGGCGGGCGATCAGCAGGCCGCCGAGGCCGAGCAGCGCCAGCGACGAGGGCTCGGGGATCTGGGTGATGACAACCTCGGCCAGGCCGACGCGGTTGGCGTCGCCATCGTTGCTGAGCATTTCAATGGCGATGTAGCGAGCGGAGATGCCGCCAAGCGCAACCACATCGTTTGCGATGGTGCCTTCGCCGGCATCGAAGCGGTCAGACATGTCTGCGGTCGAGCCGATCTGCGTCCAGCCGCCGCTTGCGAAGTCGTAGTCGCCTGCGCCGCCGGATGCGCCGACATCGGCAGACAGCGCCTGCTGCCCGGGCTCACCGGGTAGGCCGACCGTCGGGGTCGAGGCATAGTAAACGTTGTACAGCTTGGTGTTTCGGGTGTTGTTCTCGCGCTCGTTCCAGATGTACAACTGGTCGAGCTGGGACAGCACCGAGCCGAGGTCGAGAGCAACCCAGCCGATCTTGCTGTTCGCCGCTCCGGCGAGCAGGGTGTGCGACTGCCACTCAAGCTGCCAGGCGTTGCTGTTCGCAACCCATTGGCTCGGATCATTGACGTCTGCGGACGTATCAATGCCGCTGAGGTCCATGATCCGGGGCAGGTTGCCATCGGGGTAGCCGAACCCCTGGCCGCCACTGGAGCCGGTCACGGCGGTGGGCGTCACGATGGCGGCGTTGGATGCGCCCGCAATGGCAAGGCCGACGATAACGGCAATCAGCGAAGCAAACTTAAACATGAGTTGTTCTCCTTTGCAAGGTTCAGTGTGCCGAGTGGCACGGTCAAAATTCCTCGGTCAGCCCACCGCGAGAGACAACGGGAAAGACGGCTGACTTGTGTTAGCGATGGTCTCCAATCAGAGCTAACAGAAAAGCCCCTTCATTTGCGAATCCTAACCCGGATGAAAAGCGATACAAGCAGAATTCGGGTGATATCTAAGCAATTACCCCTTATGTGGTATGCAAATACTTCCTAAGGGGTAATTGCAAATGCGACTACACAGGCCGTGCAGGGATGTGGCGGATCCTGCCGTTTCTGGGCTAGCCGGTTGACTGCGGCGTATTGCGGGTTGGGAGGTGGTCGGGGTGTTGCGCGCGCGGGGTTGTGATTGTGGGCTTGATTGAAGGAGATGGAGATTGAGAGGTGGCACGCCGACGCTGAGCGGCAGCGAAGCGTCTGGTCATCCCACAGCATTGCTGTCGCAATTCGACAGGCTCATTGCAAGCAACGCCGTGGGCATGGCGGCGTGTGCGCGGGCGGGTTGTGGCGTCGGGTGCGCGTGGCTCTCAAACGTGTGATTGAAGGCGACCAATGAGCCATTACGCACGCGCACAACAATTGGGCTGAGACCGGGAATCGATTGGGCGGCGGCTGAAGGCCTACTCGTCCGGCTCGAGCTCGATCAGGGTCTGCTGCAGCTCGGTGAGCGCGATGAGGGTCATCGAGGAGCAGTCGGGGTAGAGCGTGTTGTCCCAGAGGGTGCGGCGGACGCCGCCGAGGGCGGGCTCGGGCTTGCGGAGGTAGTAGGCGCTGGGGGCGGTGATCATCAGCTGGCCGAGGTAGCGGGCGCCCAGGCCGGCGGTCAGGATGGGGCCGAAGTTTTTGTCGGGGTGGATGATGCCTTCGTCGCGCAGGCCCAGTGCGAGGAGGGTCGTGGGCATGGCGGACTGCCAGGTGGGCTCGGGCGCGCTGCCGGGCGGCGCGGTCTCGAGGATGAAGCCGCCGGCGACGTCTTCGGGCCCGAGGATGGGTTTTGAGCGGATCTGCTGCTCGCTGAGCAGGTCGAGGTAGTCGGCGAGGGCCTGCTTCCACTTTGCGAGGGTTTTCTGTGCGGCGGCGGGGTCGGGCTGGGCCTTGGCGAGGGTGGGGCCGGCCTTATCGAGGGCCTGGGCGACCCAAAGCAGGTCGACGACGCGGGGGTCCTTGGCGTTGGCCTTCATCAGGTCGGTGAGGACGGCCCAGACGGGCTGGGCGAGCGTCTTGCTGCGGGTGTCCTGGTACCAGGCGGCGAGCGCGGCGGTGACCACGGCGGAGGTAGCGCGGGACAGGCGTTTGTCGCTATCGACGGCCACGCGGTAGCCCCCGCCGTCGGGGTGGCGCAGCGCGACGAGGGCCTGGCCCAGGCGGTCGCGCATGACCAGTTGATCGGGGTTGATGCGGATGGGCGTTTCGCACAGGGTGAGCAGGAGGAAGGAAGCGGTCAGGTGCTTGGGCGGCTGGTCTTTGGGTGTCGTTTTGAGGCGGAGCTGATCGACGAGGCGCAGCACGCGACGGGCGCGGGCACGCATGGATTCGCCGCCGATCTTGGCGTCGATGGAGACCACGGCGTGGCGCGTCAGGGCGTAAGCGAGCAGCGCGGTCTCGCGGTCGCCAGACCAGGCGGGTGCGTAACGCTGCAGCGAGGGCTGGTAGGTGCCGCGGACTTTTTCGTTGCCGGTGACGTTGTCGGTGACGATGAGCTGGTCGAGGTGTCGTGCGACGCGTTCGGCCAGACCGGAGATGGTTCGGCCGTCGATGACCTGCTGCTGGACGATGAGGTTGCCGCGCGTGAGGTGGCGCATCGGTTGTGCCGGGCCTGAGCGGACCATGTGGATGACTTCATAGCGTTGCAGGGCCGGGCCGTCGGCGCGGGCGATGAGGGGCAGTTCGTCGGCGTTGTAGCCCTGCTGATCCATGAGCCGGAAGACCAGGCGTGGCGGGGTCGTGTTGCGCGCGAGCTCGGTGGCGGGCCAGGCGTAGTCGGCGTTGCCCGCGATCGCGCCGGCGAGGCGTAGGCCGTGGAACCCTGGCGCGAAGGTGCTGAAGACCGCGTCGTCTTTCGCGTCCAGCGGCACGATGATCGACTCGAGGCTGTGGCCAAGCTGCACGTCGACCTGCACCCGCTTTCGAAGTGCGAGCACGGCCTGCTTGTAGAGCGCCGGGTCGGTGATGTTCAGCTCGACCGCCTTTTTCTTCTGCTTGTCGTCCAACTCCTTGAGGGCCTGCTTCGTCGCGGCGGCGAGCAGGTGCGCGAGCTGGATCGGATTGCCCGGGCGATCGATCGCGTCCTTGACGTCCTGCCGAATGGCCTGGCCCCGCCCCAGCACCCGGCCGTCCTCACGGAGGGTCACGTAGATGCCAAAGAGCCCGGTGACCGAGCGGTCGGGCAGGTCCGCATCCTTAGGCACGCCCTTGTCGCTTCGGACCCACTCCTGGACCCATTCGAACGCGGCCTCGCCGTCCGCCCACGCGACGGCGGGCGCCTCCTTGGCCCCCTCCAATTCCTGGGCGATCGCCCCCGAACCCGCCAGCAGCGTCAAAGGCAATAAAACCACGCCCATGATGCCCAACGGCATCATTCGACACAGACTCCGGAATATTGCCAAATCTGATTTAAATCGCAAGATCATATTATTACTCGATTTAGAGCTTTTTTTCGGCTTGCACTAGTCCACAGAACGGCCTTGGGGTATGCTTGAGCGGATCACCGTTCAGGAACTTTAAACCATGTTCAATCTCTTCTTCAATCTCAACGAAGCCGAAGCCGGCCACCGCAAGAAGATCGTCATCCTGACGCTGCTGACCTTCATCGCCCTGTGCTAGGCCTAGGCCAACGCCCAGCATAGCCGATCGACCCCAAAATCGGCATGGCGATGCAACAAGAGAACAACAAAAAAACACCGCGTTCATGACGCGGTGTTTTTAATAACTCAGATGAATGAGGCGCTTAGGCCAGCGACGGGTCGAGGTTCTTCACGACGTCGACGAGTTCCTGGACGTGGTCGGCGCTTTCCTTGAGCAGCTTCTGCTCCGCGTCGTTCAGGTCGATCTCGACGATCTTCTCGACGCCGCCGGCACCGAGCAGGGTCGGGACGCCGACGAACAGACCGTTGAGCCCGAAATCGCCGTCGCAGTAGGACGCGCAAGGGAGGATGCGTTTCTTGTCTTTGATAATGGCTTCAACCATCTGGACGGTGCCGGACGCGGGGGCGAGGTAGCCGGAGGTGCCCATCTTCTTGACGATCTCGCCGCCACCCTTCTTGGCACGGTCAACGATCTCGTTGAGTTTGTCTTCGCTGATAAATTGCGTGACGGGGATGCCGCAGATGTTGGTGTAGCGAGGCAGCGGGACCATGTCGTCGCCGTGGCCACCTAGTAAAAGCGCGTTGATGTCTTCAACGCTGAAGCCGGTCTCCATCGCGATGAAGGTCTTGAAGCGCGCGACGTCGAGGCAGCCGGCTTGGCCGATGATCTGGTTCGTCGGGAAGCCGGTGGCCTTCCACATCGTGTAGACCATCGCGTCCAGCGGGTTGGAGACAACGATGACGATCGCGTTGGGCGCGTGCTGTTTGATGTTCTCACCGACGGACTTGACGATCTTCACGTTCGTGCCGATCAGATCGTCGCGTGACATGCCGGGCTTGCGGGGGATGCCGGCCGAGACGACGACGACATCGCTGTCGGCAATCTGGCTGAAGTCGTCGGTCGCGGTGATGTTGGCGTCGAAGAGTTCCATCGGCCCGCACTGGGCGAGATCGAGCATCCGGCCATCGACCGGTAGCATCGTGCTGCCGTCTTCGAGGGTGCGTGTGATGTCCACGGCGACGACGTCGCCGAGTTCCTTGACCGCCGACCAGAGGGCGACGGACGCGCCGACGTTGCCGCCTGCACCGATGACTGATATTTTTGCTCGCTTGGGCATAATGATTGCTTGGGGTTGCGCGGCATAGCCGCGTCGCTTCATGGGGTGGGGTCGTTGTGGATCGGCCATGATAGTGCGGTCGCGGCGGCTGGCAACGTGGGGGCAAAAATCCCCAAAACCCACTTCGTTATGGCGCCCGGGTCTTGCATCGTGGGCCGCCTTTTTTAGGCTTGACCCTCCCCCCCTGTGGAAGTACACGGAGGGAGGCTAACGATGAACACGAAGAACCCCAACATCCTGAGCCGGCGGATCCGCTCGCCTGAAGACATCCGCCCGGGCGACTTCATCGCTGTTACGCACACGCGTTTCGAACTCATTCCCGACAACCTCGAGCCGATGCTCGGGGGCACGGAGATCGAGCCGATCCGGCTGACCGCCCTGCCCGGCGACGCGGGAACGCCGATGCAGGTCGTCGCGATGTGCCTGCCGTTCGTGATCGGCGAGACGGTGATCGACGAGCGTGTCGTGGTCGATACGCGTCGTCACGCACTGACGAAAGTCAGCGAAGACTACGCCATGGCCGCCAAGCCCAAGCCGAGCGATGACAAAAAGTCAAAGAAACGTAAAGGCAAGGGCAAGAAACGCGAGAAGCGTAAAAACAGTTAGAGCACCTTGCGAATTTTCTGGCCTCCACCAAGGCTTGTCATTCCCGCGCAGGCGGGAATCCAGGACGAACACCGCTGGACCCCCGCCTGCGCGGGGGTGACATAAAAGACGCAACACGCTCTAGGAAATGAAAAACGCCACGCGGGGGATCGCCTCCGCGTGGCGTTTGCTTATCAAATCGTCGTGGGTGCTACACCTTCGAGAGCCGGTTACCCAGCATCGTGCCGGCGAGCAGGATCAGCATCAGACCGGTCACCGACAATAGCGTGTAGACCAGATACAGCTGGTTCTGATCCAGCAACCAGTCAGACTTGACGACGTGCGCCTCGGGGCCCTTCGCGGCGACCTCGCCGGTATCCAGCTCGTGGATCTTCCACAGCGCGGCGGGGCTCATCGTCTGGTCACGGCTGGCGTACGCGGCGCGCATCTCGGTGACCGTTTCGGCATCGACGGGGCCCGAGTGGTTGCCGAACTCCTTGCTGCGGATAAAGGTGAGGATGTCTGCGATGTCCTGGTCGGTCATCTCCGCGTGCTTGAAGCCTGCCATGACCGGCTGGATCAGAGGCGGGGTGTAGAGCTTGTCGTTGACGACGATGTCGCCCTCGACGCCGTTGAGCACGAGCGCGGCGAGCATCTTCGGGCTGGCGTTGACCCAGTTCGAGGGTGACAGCGGCGGGCCGTTGCCTTCGAGCCCCATGCCGTCCTCGCCGTGGCAGCCCGAGCAGTGCGAGCCGTAGTGCAGGCTGCCCGAATCGATGCGGGCCTGGACCTCGGGGCTCACCGCGGTGCGTTCGTAGTCGAAGATCTCGTCGAGCTTGGCGATGAGTTCTTCGAGGCCCTCGGGGGCGCTGGCCTGCCATTTCGTAAACAGGTCGGGCTTGCCGTCCAGCTCCATCGGGCTGGTCCGGAACTCGGCGGCCTCGGCCATGCCTTGGAGGATGGCCTGCTGGTTCTCAAGGGTCGACGTTTCTGCGGACAGCTTGGCCACCAACTCCTCGACCACGCGGAGGCGGTCTTGCTGAACCGCCTGGTACGCGAGGGTCTTGAGCAGGTCGTTGCGTTGGTCGGCAAAGTCGGGCGAGTCGACCAGCGCCAGCAGCGAGCCGGTCGTGAGGTCGCCGTTATCAACCGCCTTGACCAGGGCGCCGGTGAGCTGCTTCTTGATCGGCCCGTCCTTAACCTTGGCGAGCATGACCGCTTCCTTGCCACGCAGGCCGCTGATGACGGCGTTGCGGAAGAAGGTGTCGTCGCCGCGACGCTCGATCACGGCGAGCAAGACGTCGTACGCCTCGGGCGTATCGATGCTCGCGAGCGTGCCAGCGCTAAACGCCATCTGCAGGTCCAACGCCCAGCCCGGCGAGCCCGCGTTGTAACGCTGCATCAGCGAGACGAACCGCCTGGCGTCCAACTCCCCCTCGTAGTCTTCACTTAGACGCAGCACCTGTACACGGACGCGCTCGTTTTTAGAATCGCCCGCCTTGGCAAGCGTGACCGGCGTGAGCTTGCCCATGCCTTGCAGAGCCCACAACGCGTGGATGCGTGCCTGCGGGTTGTCGCTGGTAGTGGCCAGCTCGTTGAGCGGCTCGACCGTCTCGGCGTCCTTCATCTGAACAAGCAGCCGCTGAGCGGTGTGCCGCTGCCAGGCATTGGGGTGGCCCAGCAGTTCGACGAGCTGCTCGCCGGTCATCTTGGAAAGCTTGGGCGTGGCGTGGTCGATCTCCGTGGCCTTGTGCACCACGCGGTAGATCCGGCCGAAGCCGATCGGCCTTGCCAGATCACGCGCCTCGATCTGCCGGCGCAGGTACCCGGTGATATAGCTCTTGTGCTGGATCAGTCCGCGGTACATGTCGACCAGGTACAGCGCGCCGTCGGGCCCGGTGTACGTGTTCACAAAACGGTTGCGCTCGTCGTTGGAGGTCAGGAATTCCTTGCCCTCGTAGGCGTGCCGGGCGTTGGGCTTGCCGTCGTCGCCGGTCTCGAGCACGATGCGTTTGAGCAGGTTGCCCGCGGGTTCGGGGACGAAGACGTTGTTGTAGTACTCAGCGGGGAACTGCGTGCCGCGGTAGATCTCCGGGCCGCACGCCGCGGTCGCGACCTTGAGCTTCCAGGTGTCGTGGTCGACGGTGCCCTTGCGGTACGCGCGGTTGACGCCGGGCGTCGGGTGCGAGGGGTAGACCTTGTTGCTGACCCTGACGGTCGGACCTTCAAACTTGAAATTCGGATTGCGCTTCGTCGAGCTGGGGAAGAAGAGCTCGTAATTGATCAGCACGGGGTTGCGGTTGGTCAGCAGCCGGCCGTTGTCGTCTTGGGTGATGCCCCACTGCCCGCGGAACTCGGTGCCGCCGGCGAGGTTGCGGTCGGTGGCCTTGTCGGTGCGGAAGCGGGCACCGATCTGCTTGTAGCGTCGTGCGGACTTGGCGTTGTAGTACCAGTTGTCCAGGCCGTAGAGCAGGCCGTTGGCCTGGTGCTCGACGTTGCTCTTGGCCTTGCCGTCGTTGGAGTAGGACGCGTCGATCGTCTGCTTAAAGCCGGCCGAGCCGTCACTGTTGATCTTGACGTAGTAGAGGCGTTGGTAGTCGGCGTAGATCAGGCCGTTCTTCGCGAACGCGATCGCGCGGGGCAGGACGATCTTATCGAGGAAGACGGTTCGCTTGTCGTTGTCTTCATCGAACACACCGTCGCCGTTGAGGTCTTCGAGGATGACGATGTTGCCGGTCGGTTCTTCCTCGCCGTTGGCGTTGGCGTCGGGCATGTAGCCTCGCATCTCGCAGACCCAGAGCCGGCCCGCCTCGTCCCAGGCCATGCAGACCGGGTCTTCGATCATCGGCTCAGAGGCGACGAGCTGGACCTCAAAGCCCTCTTCGATCGTAAACGACTTGAGCGCGTCCTCCGGCGAGAGCACCGGCGAAGGCTTATTCATGATCGCGTCAGGCGGATTGATCGACTGGTCCTCGTCGGCCAACGCCGAGAAGGGACCGACCAGCAGCAGGGCCAACAGGAAGACGGACAAACGCGCGAGTGGGAGTCGATTCATGGCAAGCAAGGGGTCAAGTTCGGGTGTCACGGAAGTCGGCGATGCAGGGGATAAGGACGGATCGCAGCCCCATATCTTACGCGCCACGGGCCATATGGACAGAGCCGCGGGGGACGCTGGCAAAAATCCAGACGCCTCCCACGGCTCTATCGTGCTGCAATCCCCCGGAGGCTCGCTTTATCGCTTGTTGGGGTCGCCGTAGCCGTTCCAATAGCCGTTGTCTTTGGTGCCATCGCTGTTGGAGTCGTCGAGTTCCTCGGGCCTCATCGATTCGGCGTGGCCGTCGGCGAAGGAGAACTCACCGGTGTCCGACCCGCGGAAGCCGGGCATGGCACGGCCGCCGTTCTCGCCGGAGGTGCCGTAGTACCCGCTGGACTTGCCGCTTCCACCGGGCCGCAGGGCCTGGGTAAAAGGCGGGTCAAGGGAGTATTGGCCGTCAATGGAGACATCGTTGCTGTCCAGCACGCCGAAGGTGTCGCCGACGACAACGGTCTTCGCGGTGTTGCGGACCGTCGATGCGATGCGTTTGAACTGGGCGGCAGAGCGGGCGTTGCCCAGGTACTGGTAGTTGTAGCCGTACCCGCCGTAGAGGTCGATGTCGGCGGTGGCGACTGAGGTGGGCGTGAATGCTGCGGTGGGGTTTTCAGCAGCGGTGTGCGCCTCGACTGCGCAGGACTGGTGCCAGAAGGGTTTTGCCAAGACGGATTCACCCAGGTTCAGGTGCGGGTTCTGGAAGACCTCGGTGCTGCTGATGCTGCTGAAGAGGTAGTCGGGCCAGCGGGGCTTTGAGCCGTGCGGGCGGGAGCCGCTGGGGATCGACGAGCTGTGCCAGGGATAGCGTTCCTTGCGCTCGGTCAGGTAGGTCGCCATCGCGATCGAGCCGATCTGCCGAACGTTGGACAGCGACTGGCTGTCACGGGCCGAGGCGCGGGCGGCGCCCAGCGCGGGCAGGAGGATCGCGATCAGCAGCGCGATGATGCTGATGACCACGAGCAGTTCGATGAGGGTAAAGCCGGCGGTACGTCGGAGGCGGGCGTTCATGGTGTGTCCTTGAACAGGGCGGAGTCCGGAAAACGTTCTTCGGTGAGAACGACTTGCAATAAGGTACATCGTTACACTTGCTCTTGCAAGTCAGTCTCAATTAGAATTGTTCTACTTAGCGACTCAAAGCTCTTTTGACCGCCGGCTGCTAAGATTGCACGCCCTTCAGAAGGAAAACGCCGCTCACCCACCCAGAACCGCCATGCCCGACAAAATCCAGTCCATGCTCACCCCCGGCGACCACAAGATCGCCATCGCCTGTGGCCGATTCAACGAGTACATCGTCGATCGCCTGCTCGAAGCGGCCGTGGACACCTGGCACATGCTCGGGGGCGCGGATGAGAACCTGACCGTCGTGAAGGTGCCCGGGGCCTTCGAGCTGCCAGTCACCGCCCTGACGTTGGCCGAGACCGGCAAGTACCAGGCCGTCATCTGCCTGGGCTGCGTGATCCGCGGAGAGACCGACCACTACGATGCCGTCGTCGATCAGACCGCCAAGGGCGTGAAGGACGTCAACGTCAAGACCGGCGTGCCCTGTATCTTCGGCGTGCTGACCTGCGACAACCTCGAACAAGCCATCCACCGCGCCGGCGCCAAGCTCGGCAACGCCGGCCGATCCGCCATGATGACCGGCGTCGAGATGGCCAACCTCGTCGAGGCGATCGCGGACTGATCGCCCGTTTAGCGTTGACGCTCGCGTCAATTACGAACCCCCATACAATCCCCCCATGACCACCCCCAACCGCCGAGACCTGCGCCGCCTCGCCATGCAGGTCCTCTATCAACTCGACCTCACGGCACCCAAGCACAAGCCCGGCCACGCGCCGACCGTGCAACCGACCGCCGACGAACTCGCCGAGCAACTCGACGAAGAGCACGACAGCGCCTCCACCCGCAAGTTCGCCGCCGAGCTCGCGCTGCAGGCCTGGGCCGAGCACAACCAGGCCGACGAGCGCGTTGCCGCCCTCTCCCCCGACTGGCCCACGCACCGCCAGCCGCCGGTCGACCGCGCGATCCTGCGCCTCGCTTACTACGAGATGTCCTCCGGCCACGCCCCTGTCAAGGTCGCCATCAACGAGGCCGTCGAACTCGCCAAGCAGTTCGGCAGCGAGCAGTCCCCGCCCTTCATCAACGGCGTCCTCGACAAACTCGCAAAAAACCTCAACGCCCCGCCGATCGAAGAGTCGCCTGCGGAACAACCCGCCCCACCAACCGACGCGGACCAGTGGTTGGATGATGCGAAGCAGAATTAATCGCAACAAATAAATCACCATGGCACTATTTAAAGCAGTCTTCGGCAAACTCAAGAAGGGCCTGTCCCGTACCTCAGAAGGGACCGGGTCGACGATCCGCTCGTTGCTCGTCGGCAAGGCGCTGAGCAAGGACCTGCTGCGTGACCTCGAGAAGGCGCTGATCCAGGCGGACGTCGGGATCAAGACCGCGATCGAGCTGCGCAAGGACATCGAGGCCGGGTGGGAACGCTCGGAGATCAATAACGGCGACGAGGCACTCGCCGCGCTCAAGGACCAGCTCGCCGCGTACTTCCCAGAGGAAGACCGCACGCTCAACATCAACGCCGACGGCCTGACGGTCATCCTTGTCTGCGGGATCAACGGCGCGGGCAAGACGACGAGCATCGCAAAGCTCTGCAACGCGCTACGGGCAGAGGGCAAGTCGATCCTGCTGGGCGCGTGCGATACGTTCCGCGCGGCGGCGGTCGAGCAGCTCGAGGTCTGGTCGGGCCGGCTGGGCGTCGAGGTCGTTAAGGGCCAACAGGGTGGCGACCCCGCGGCCGTCGCGTTTGATGCGACCCAGGCGGCGATCGCACGCGGCGTGGATGTGCTCATCCTCGACACGGCCGGGCGCCTGCACACCCAGTCGCACCTGATGGACCAGCTCAGCAAGATCCGCCGCGTCGTTGAGAAGCAACTGCCCGAGGCGCCGCACGAGGTCCTGCTCGTCATCGACGCGACGACCGGGCAGAACGGCGTCAACCAGGCCAAGGTCTTCGCCGAGTCCACCGAGGTCACCGGCATCTTCCTCTCGAAACTCGACGGCAGCGCCCGCGGCGGTATCGTCATCGCCATCCGCGAAGAGCTCGACCTGCCCGTCAAGTTCGTCGGCGTCGGCGAGACGCCCGAAGACGTCCAGCCCTTCGACCCGGCCAGCTTCGTCGAGGCGATGTTCGCCGTTGAATAAGTCTGATTTTGTGAAGTGCGATTGGGTGAAGTGCGCCTGTTAGGTTGTGCCATGCAGAACGAACATTCTCAACCCGACACCACGTCGAAGGATGCCGAGCCGCAGCCCGCGCGTTCGGGCAATACTTCACTAAATCAACCTTCCAGAGACATGTTCGGCGGGCCGTGGCTGGGTGTCATCGCGTTCGTCGTCATCGCGATCGGACTGGGCTGGGGCGTCGCGTGGTTCTTCAGCCAGGCGCAGCAGGCCGCGGACGACCTCAAGCCCGACCTCACCGACGAAGACCCCACAGCCCAACACGGCTTCGATCCCGATGTGGTGTATCTCACCAAGCGCGACTTGCTGCTCGGCTACACCGCCGACGGCCGCAAGACGCTGTTCCCCGCCAAAGGCGATCTGCCCCGGCACGCCTACGGGCGACGCTCGGCACCGACGCTTAAGGACGTGAAGAGCTGGACCACCGATGAACGCAACGAACGCGACCTGATCGGCATCGTCGAGGCGGGCACGCCCGTGCGATTCGTGGAGGTGATCGAGGACCCGGGTAACGGGCAGACAAAAATCCTGCTGCTGGTCGAGCTGATATTCGGGCCCTACGCGAGCCGGGCCCCGGTGCTGGGCATGCACCTGGAATCGGCCGATAGCGGAGAGGAAGGCGGGCCCACCCGGCTCGCCCCCCGGCCCGACCTGTTCGAGTCAGCCGAGCCCGTAGCGGGTCCGGTACAATCAGACGTTCCGGCCCCGACCCCAGGCGAGTAAACCATGCCCGAAGGCGCAGACCAACCAAACGACGCTGCGCCCGACGAGCAGGCGGAGAAGCCGGCCCCCAACGTCGCGATCCTTTCCGAGCCCTCGTCCGACGCGGGGAAGAAGGACGCGAAGCAGAAGAAGCAGAAGAAGGACCGCCCCGAGCCGACGACCTTCGGCGGCAAGCTCTGGCACAACTGGGTCAAGCCGATCGGCACGGTCGTCATCATCGTCGTCGTGCTCCGCTCGATGCTCATCGACTGGAATGATGTGCCCACCGGATCAATGGAGCCGGAGATCCACGTCGGCGACCGCATCGCCGTCAACCGCCTGGCCTACGCCCTGCAGTTCCCGCTGACCGGGCCGACCATCGGCATCCCCTTCACGCCCATCCAGTTCGACAACCCGCTCGACGGCATCCCGCAGATCCAGTGGTCCAGCCCCGACCGAGGCGATATCGTCACCTTCTGGAACCCCGTCACTGATGTCCGCATGGTCAAGCGCATCATCGCGGTGCCCGGCGACACCATTTCCATGAATGGCGGCGTGTTGACCATCAACGGCGAAACCGCGGCCTACGAAGAAGTCGATGCCGTCGCCGAAGGCCTGCCAGTGGTGACCAAGTACTACGAGCTCAACCAGATGGGCCGGAGAGAAACGGTCCGCAAAGACCTGGAGTACCAGTCCGAAGCGCTGCTCGGCCTGACACGAACGGTCCAGCAGATCAAGGAGCGCTGGGTCAAGGATGCGCAGATCATCGCGCTGCCCGGTGTTCAGGCTGATCAGTTCGTCATCGTGGACGAGGGCTGGGTCGTCGAAGGGTTTATGCGTCGGCAGATGTTCGAGGAATTCATCGGCCAAGCCCCGCCCGGCTTTGAGTACGACGTCGTTGCTGAAATCAAGAACGGCGCGATCTCGATCGATGGGCAAGCGGCGAGCTACAACCAGCTAGCTGAGAAACTCCTCGCGCAGTTTACCGAAGGCGAGCTCAAGCAAACGCTCGGACAGATCGGCCTGGGCGTTGATGGGCACGAACTCATCGTCGACGGCGAGCCGGTCCCCTTTGAAGTGTTCCGCCTCGCGCTCAACGAACGCTACCTGCAGCTACTCAAAAGCGAGCGAGCCCGAGTCGACCCCCTGCGCTCCACGCTCGGCGTGCTGCACCAGATGCTCATGACCAGCTTCGGCCCGCTGACCCTCGGCGACGGCGACTACTACATGGTCGGCGACAACCGCAACAACTCGCACGACTCGCGCTACTTCGGCCCGGTCAAACAGGGCGAGATCACCGGCAAGGCCTTCGCCGTCGCGTTCTCCTTTAAAGACAACAAGATGTTCGCCCTGCCGCCCGATCCCGCATGGTCGCGATTCTTTAAGGATCTGGATTGAGTGCCTTGCCCCCTCTCCCTCCCAGGGAGAGGGTTGGGGTGAGGGTCCAGTGTGATAGGTAAAGAGAACTTCTGAACGAGCCGTTGTCGGCTTTGCGCCCCACCCTCATCCCCCGCCTTCTCCCTGGGAGGGAGAAGGAGCCCG
>Ga0213866_10001400_pt1 | contig 17892 bp, 30 predicted proteins | sample PICome_11_FD_160079 | JGI IMG/M metagenome (GOLD analysis project Ga0213866, IMG submission 160079) | Coastal seawater microbial communities near Pivers Island, North Carolina, United States - PICO284 | ecosystem: Environmental > Aquatic > Marine > Coastal | place: USA: North Carolina...
GCCTCCGCGATGCCAGCAGCTCTCAGAGATCGTGACGCCTCGGCTGTGGTCTTGCTCGGTGGTGTATCCATTGCCCTTGCATGATCTGCAAAAGTCGCCTTCGTCAAATATGTACTTCATTGGAATACACCGACAAAGAATAGGCCTACAAAAAGAATGCCAAAGAGTGATAGCGCTCCGATGATGTCGCCCCATATGCCAAGGCTGTCTTCCATATCGCGCAGCATGGCGCGCAGTTTATCTAGGTTATTCATTTGCTGACACCGCAACCGAAAAAGTTTCTCCGATCTCCATCATGCAATCAATAGCAGCAATCTTTGCGTCCGCGATTGTTTCAAAGCTTTTTTTGCAAAGGCTTTCGTGAACGCGACCAACGAAGATAAACCGTCCTGATGGTGCCTTGATAATTGTTGATCCTTTAAACATTATGCTGCTTCCTTCATTGCTTGTGCGCCGTTGATATATGCGCCGATTGCGTAATAGGTTTCACGAGCTGTGCCGCGTGCTGTCAGGTCATGCTCGCCGCCGCTCTCATTGCAGATGCGGCTCAAGCGGTAGCCGCCATAAGCACAATCAAGAACAAACGTGCCAGGGTTGGCGCTGTACTGACCATCAAGGCCTCTTGTCCATGCCTCGGTGCGCTGGCCAAATAACTCATTGAGAAGTTTGACTCTGTACTCAAGATGCTTTTTTGTGATGCGGTTTGTCATGGTTGTGATCTCCTCTTGTGTGTTTGTGTAAATGAATGTAATATCACCTCAATACACAGTCAAGATAATTATTCACATTTTGTGGATTTATTTTATAACCTGTTGAAAAGAAAGGAAAACAAATTGAAATATCAGCGAAGAGACGAGCCATTAAAGCCGTTGGTTGTACGGCTGCCGCTCGATTTGAAGGAGCAACTTGATATCGCTTCGAAGGGTCAAGGGATATCACAAAGCCGCCTAGCTGTTGAACTGATATCGCAAGGATTAAACCAGTCAGTCAGCCTGGAAGCCATGCTAGAGGACATCGAAAAAGAACCGCCGGTATCTGATGATGACCAGGTTGATCTTGAGGATTGGTTAAAGAGGCTATGAATCAGGCAAATATATTCTTGATGGGCCAGCCGATCGGCAAAGGTCGCCCGCGTTTCACCAGGTCGGGCCATGTCTACACACCAGATAAAACCAAGCGCTACGAAATGCGTCTTGCTGGGGAAGCATCTAACTACATGGTATCACGGCAGCTCGACCCAATCACGGTTCCTTGCAAGGTTTTAATCAGGGCGCAATTCCAGATCCCGAAGAGCTGGACAAAGGCAAAGAAGCTGCAAGCAGAGCAGCGGGAGATCTTCCCAGGCAAGCCCGATTTAGATAATGTCGCAAAGATCGTGCTTGATTCGCTCAGCGGCGTAATCTTCGAGGACGATGCGCAAGTCTATGAGCTGCGAGTGCTGAAGGGTTACGGTGATCCGTGCTTGAGCGTTGCTGTTGCTTGGTAAAGAAAACCCCACGCAAGGAAAGAGAAACTTGCGCGGGGCATGGTTTGTGAGTACACTGAGAATACCAAACAAAGTGCAGGGAAAGTGTAAGCGATCCCTGCCCAAAAGAAAAGGGTAAAAGATGTCATTTAAAGCGACAAACTGGGCGCTAACCGTCAAAGGTTTAAAGCCAGCAACAAAGATTGTTTTGATTTACCTGTCCGACAGGCACAATCCCGATCACGGGTGTTTTCCCAGTGCGGCTAGGCTCGCGCAAGATTGTGAGATGACAGAGCGATCAGTATTCACGCACCTTGCAGAGTTAGAGCGTTTAGGCCTCATCTCAAAGCAGCACAGAACCAAGGCAAACGGGATCAAAACCAGCAATGAATACACGCTGCACATAGATGAAAACCCCGATATGAAAAATTTGCACAACGGATATGAAAATATTTCAGGTTCCGATATGAAAAATTTTCATAGTAACCTTGTAAGTAATAACCTTAAAAAAACTAATACTAACGTATTATCAAAAAAAGGTTCTCGATGGACTGAGAATAATCAGGTTGAAGCTGAATGGATAGACTGGGCAATTGAGCAAGGATTAGACAATCAGCAAGCGCAGCTCGAAGCCAGCAAGTTTTCAGACTACTGGCTCGCAGCAACCGGAGCCAAAGCAACAAAGCTCAATTGGTTCGCAACCTGGCGAAACTGGATACGAAACGCACAGAAACGAACCGGCGCTCGAAAGGTCGTAAATATCTTTGATGATCCAAAATACTTTCAAGGGGTGAACTGATGCTGAATTACGACCAACGCAAAAGCGCAGTGACAAACCATCTCGGCCACCTTCTTAGCGGATACGAACCGCCATACAACTTGCGAGACGATCAGGCCAAGCAAGTCAGAGAAGCAACAGAAGTCGCAGAGCTGATAATCAACACGCTGCCAACATCACTCAATCAAAACCAAATCACCGCAACATTCGAGAGAGCAGGCAAAGAACTCAAAAAGGTTGCCAAGTCTCGCAGCTGGCCAATCGCAAAAGACATACTCGAAGCAATCCGCAAAGCCATTCCAGCACAAGACACAGACACACCAATTTATCAGCCGTTTAAATTCGACAGCGACAAGATCGCAGCAAAGCGCATAAACGCCGGTGAACCAGTGGCCGAAAGCTACATCACAGGAACCGGAGCGGATCGCCTGATCGAAAAGAACCTGGTAACTTCTCAGCAAATTGACAGATACAAGCGCGGCCTTGAGCAGCAGCGGCAAGATGTCTACGGCAAGCGTGAGCCGGTGCAATACACAGAACACGATCCGATCGAGGAACTGATGGAGAACCCGTACTGATGCGACCAAAGCAGCTCAAGGCAAAGGATCTGCGAGCGTTTGCAGTCGTGCCAATCAGGGCGCTAAAAGATCCACGCATTACGCCAGCAACGTTCCAAGTCTTGGCTGGGTTCTGCTCATACGCCGACCACATGGGCCGCACATTCGTCAGCATGGCAAGAGTAGGCCAGGATGTAGGCTTAGGCAAAACAGGTGTAGCCTATCACGTAACCAAGCTACGCAAAGCCGGTTACATGGTTTACTGCAAGCCGTTCTTTCGCAATCAACGCAGCACATCCAATCGCATCGTATATGATCCACAGGTCAAACTTGAGGAAACAATCAGGTCAAGGCTAACGCCAAAGCAACAGATACAGCTAGGCGAAGCAGAAGCCATGATGAAACAGGAACACGCTCAAAGCTTATCTGGACTTAACACGCAGATTGATCTGGACTTATCTAAACTAGTGGATGAATTTCAGTGTTTGACGACAGAGTTTTTCACACGGGCAATAGCTGATGGCTGGGTAATCAAACCGGAGAAGCTCAGACGCGGCGCAGCAATGCTGGCAAACCAAGCCGTAGAGCTGCTAAGCGAGCCGTACAGCGACGAAGAGGCAGCTTGATGACCCGACATACCCGAAAGACAGTTACCCCCACTCAGCGAGCAGGAAATGCAAAGTCGCATAATACACATTATGTTAAATAAATCTGCACAGCCGCCAGCATACGTTTCCAGACTGGCCTGGCAAAACATCGAGGCTCCTGCAAAAGGCAATTGCTCGGATTTGCAGCAATCGACCCCTTGCCCCCCGCCCCCGCCTGCTATGGCTGCATATCCCCACAGAAATATTTTCCAAAAAACCATGAGGTGCCCTAATGCCCCGCAAGTTTAAGTCTGTAGCCAAGGATCGTAAGTCAGGCATTCCTAGGAAGTATGTTACTGGATCTGGTGATGTTGAAGGTACGCGCAAGGAAATATTGAGAACACGGGCGTTATATCGTATGGGTAAGTTGACTAGGGCTGATATGGATAGGATTTCTAGGGAAAGGTCTAAGCGATGAAATTACCTGCTAAGTATGTTAAGGCTGTTGGTGGCCAGGTAAAGGCTGAGAAGATTTATAAGCGTGGTTTGGGTGCTTACTATAGCTCTGGTTCACGTCCGAAGGTTTCTGCGCATCAATGGGCGATGGGTAGATTGAAGAGTGCTGCTACTGGTAAGGGTGGTGCACGTAAGGCTGATGCTGATATATTGAAAGGATAGTGGTATGCCGTATGGGAAGTACAGCGCTGCTCAGAAGAGGTTAGCTGCGGTTTCGGGTGATCCGAAGAAGATTGAGGCTAGTGATTTGAAGGCTCTTCGTAAGAAGGCGAAGAAGCGTATTAGGAAAGGATCTCGCAATGCCAATGGGTAAGGGAACGTATGGTAGCAAGGTTGGTCGGCCTTCTAAGGAGGACAAGGCTAATCCGATGCTGAAGAAGATGGCTATGAAGAAGATGGCCAAGAAAAAGAAGAAGTGATTAACTGGCACGTTTATCCTGATGGATTGCGTATATGGCGCGATGGTGAGCTGATTGCTGTGATTGAGCATGATGTGTTTCCTCATTTGATTAAGCAGTTGGCTGAGGGTTTGCTGGATAAATCTCGTAGCAATATCACTGATATGTATTCCTAGGTATTGTGGTATTGCTTTTTTTGTAATATCACTAATGTATGAGACACGTTGATTTATGTAGTGGTATAGGCGGCTTCTCTCTTGGCTTTGAGTGGGCTAGATTGAGTAAGCCAATATTGTTTTGCGATGTTGAGCCTTGGTGTCGTCGGGTACTTTCTAAGCATTGGCCTGATGTTCCTGTGGCTTCTGATGTTAAGGAGTTAGCAAATGACCCAGATAGAAATGTTCCCGACTGCGACATCCTCACAGCGGGATACCCCTGCCAGCCCTTTTCACTTGCCGGGGAGCGCAGAGGCACAGAAGATGACCGACATATCTGGCCATACATATTTTCCATTATTCAAGCCAAACGACCCTCTTGGTGCGTTTTCGAGAATGTTTATGGGCATGTCTCTATGGGCCTCGACGAAGTGCTATCTGACTTGGAAGGGGAAGGCTACGCCGCAAGGCCGTTCATTGTTCCAGCTTGTGCCGCAGACGCACCTCACAGAAGAGACAGAGTTTGGATCATCGCCAGAAATGTGGGCGACACCAGACGCACAAGCATCAAAGCGAGGCGGAACACTAAAGCGCGGAAAGAGGCCGTCTGGGGCGCAGCGACAAGTGACCATAAACGATCAAGTCAAGATGTGGCCTACGCCGACAGCGCACATCAGCAAAGAGGGCGCATATCCAGCAGAGTTCAACCGCAACACAATCTCTCTCACAGCGACAGCAGCCATGGCGGACAAGGGGCTATGGCCAACGCCAACAGCAAGCGACAACAGAGACAGAGGCCACAAGGGAATGCCAGCAATCAAAAGGCGAATGGAGAGGGGCAAGCAGCTCAACCTGTCAATGGTGGTTTCGGAGACTTCTGGCGCTCTGAACCCGCAGTGGGTCGAGTGGCTAATGGGATACCCAGAAGGGTGGACAGACTTAGAGGATTAGGAAATGCTATCGTGCCGCAGATCGCTATGCGGATTGGTCAAACGATCAAGGCTGTTGCGGATCAATAGCCATTGCGATATCATAATTTCATTGCAACGCTGTATAGGAGGAAATGATGTCTAAGCGATTTAGTGTTGTGCAAGCCAAGGAAGTACCAGGTCGGGATAAGCCGGTTTGGTTGCGTCATGGGATTGCTTTTCAGAATGATAAGGGGATCAGCATTAAGCTGGAGGGTTTGCCGCTTCCGAATAAGGACGGTGAGGTCTGGCTGAAGCTGTTTGAAGATGATGGTTCACGTTCTCAGCAACCTTCCCGCGCCGATACTGATACGGGCGGGGATTCTATTCCGTTCTGATGTCACGCAAAAAAGAGGATAAGATAAAGCCTATCCCGCCGGTTGGTCGGTTTGGCGGTGCGCGTTTGTTGCAGCGTCGAATTGGCCGCTCGGAGACGTTGGCTCAGAACAAAGAGGCTGTGGCTACTGAGTTGATAGCTATGGGTACGGCCCGTATTACTGACATTATTGATCTGCATACTGGTGCTGTAAAGCCTCTGGAGGATATTCCTGATGAGGCTTTGGCGTCGATCAAAAAGGTGACTGTGGGCCAGCACGGTACGACGATTGAGATGTTTGATAAGGTAAGTGTTCTGCGCGTCTTGGCTAAAGCTAGTGGCTTGCTCGATGCAGAAAAGAACGTGGATAAGCCCTCGATTGTTGGGATCAACATGAAGGGGCCAGACATTACCACAACGTACGAGGCAGATGATGACTGATCTTCCCAGCATGAACTTGGATTTTTCCAAGTCTGCAACGGTTTGGAAGTTTCTACACGATAAATCTTTTGTTCGCGGCCTGATGGGGCCGGTTGGATCTGGTAAGTCATACGGCTGCGCTGCTGAGATAATGCTCAAGGCTGTTCAGCAAAAGCCCTCGCCGCGTGATGGCATTCGATATTCTCGGTTTGTGATCGTGCGTAATACTTATCCAGAGCTAAGAACAACGACGATCAAGACATGGCAAGAGCTATTCCCAGAGGATGTATGGGGTCCGATGCGCTGGCAACCGCCTATCACGCATCACCTAAAGCTGCCTTCGAGGGAAGGTGCGCCTGGTATAGACTGCGAAGTTATCTTCATGGCTCTTTCTACGCCACAAGATGTAAGGAAGCTGCTATCGCTGGAGCTAACAGGGGCATGGGTGAATGAGGCCCGTGAGCTGCCGAAGGCTGTGATCGACGGGCTAACGCACCGTGTTGGCCGTTATCCTACGCAATCTGACGGTGGCGCGTCTTGGTATGGTATTATCATGGATACTAACCCGCCTGATGCAGATCACTGGTGGCATGAGCTGGCAGAGAAGAACCCTATCGGCGGTCGGTTTCCGTGGAAGTTCTACCGGCAACCTGGCGGTGTGCTGGAGGTAAGCGCTAAGGATCTGCCCGAAAACCCAGAGGCCAATGGCTTTGTATTCTCTGGCGGCAAATGGTGGATGGTTAATCCATCTGCTGAGAATAAGGTTCATCTGCCTAGTGGGTACTATGAGCAACTTCTCGGCGGTAAGAACGCTGACTGGATCAGGTGCTACGCTGAAGGCAAGTACACGTTTGTGCAAGAGGGGCGTCCAGTTTGGCCTGAGTATGACGATGATATGATGTCAGGCGATGTTACATATGATCCTCAATATCCCTTGCAGATCGGCGTTGACTTTGGTTTGACACCGGCTGCTATTTTTGGGCAGCGCACATCTGGTGGTGCTTGGAAGGTTCTCGATGAGCTTGTAACTTTTGACATGGGGCTTGAGAGATTTGGTCAAGAGCTACTGGCTAAGATCGCTGCGAGCTTTAACAAGGCTGATGTGGTGATATGGGGCGATCCCGCCGGTAACAAGCGCGACGAGATCTATGAGGTGACTGCCTTCGATCACTTACGCTCGATTGGTTTCAAGGCATCTCCGACTGATAGTAACGCGTTCAACGTGCGCCGCGAGGCTGCTGCTGCGCCTATGAACCGGCTGGTGGGCGGCAAGCCTGGGCTAATGATAAACAAGAAATGCTTGCGGGTTCGTAAGTCTTTGTCTGGTGGTTACTTCTTCAAGCGTCAATCTCTCGGCGCTGGGCAAGAGCGATTTAAGGATATGCCGGTGAAGAATGAGCATTCTCACTGCGGGGATGCGTTTGGCTATCTGATGTTGGGTGGTGGCGAGCAACGTCGATTGCGGCGCGGTACATACGGCAGCAGCTTTAATAGCGGTCAAACGTTTAACGCAGCAACAGATTTCGAGATCTTTTGATGGGATTGGTTCAGCTTCCAGAGTTTCGCATGAGTCCAGACGAGCAGCTTGTTCCTCTGCGCTATGAGCATGTCGCCAGAATGCGACTGGCCGATGATAACAAAGAATACATGGAGTACATTCCCAACTATATAGATTACATTTGGGATAATTCTGAGGACGGATGGAGCTGGGCGGGTATTGGCAGAGGCAAGGTTGTTATAGCTTTTGGCATTCGGCACATTTGGCATGGCCTAGCAGAAATGTGGCTTGTTCCCAGCAAGGACATTGGCAGTCATGCGATATCACTTGTGCGTGGGGCAAGGGCCGTAACCGATACCGCTTTGCAGGATTATGGGGTTAGAAGGCTACAAATCTGCGTAAAAGTGGAAAATGATACCGCATTTAAGTTTGCCAAAGCACTACGTTTTGAGGTAGAAAGTGTTATGAGAAAGTTTGGCCCAGAGGGGGCTGACTACTACATGATGACGAGGTTTTAGTATGGCGGGATTATTTGGTGGCGGTAGACGCGGCCCTACTCAGGCAGAGAAAGAGGCTCAAGCGGCTCAGAAAAGATCTGAGGAGCGCGCAGAAGCTCAAGAGCGTACAGAGATGCGGGGTGCTCAGGCTCGCCGCCGATTGCGCCGTACTGGTGGAATGAGATTGCTGTTCTCTCCAGCTCGCCGTGAAGGGGCGGGAGATATACCTAGAGCAACTAAACTCGGTGGTGGTCAGTAATGAAAAGGCCAAAGGCCAGGCCATATTCCCCAACTCCAAGAATGAGCGCTGGGGCTAGGGCAAAGGATACCTTTAATAAGGTTAAGGCTGATATTGGGGGTCGCCCTTTAACTGCGATTTCAAGGGGAAAGATTACTGGCGAAGCCGGTCAGTCTGAGGGGTCAAAAAAAGTTATGGCCGACCTTGAGCGAAAAAGCTCTAAGGATCGCAGAGAAAGAAATAGGCGAGCTTCCTCAGTAAATGATGCTGCCGCAAAAAGGCTTGCTGAAGAAAAGGCTGCTGGTCAACGCCGAAGAAAAAAGTTTGAAAAAGAAAAAGGTGAAAAAACCAAAAAGAGAAGGGCATTACTGCTTAATATAGAGAAGGCAAAAAAATGACGCGTATTAGAGATTTTCAAAAAGTCTATGATGTAAAGAAGGCTGCTAAGGTTCCAGCCAAAGAAGAAAAGGCTGTTGCTGAAAAGCCAGCAAAGAAGGCTCCAGCAAAGAAGAAGGCGAAGTAAATGGCTGTTTTATCAAAAGATACTGGCTTGGTTACAGCGGCGCTGACTGCTGAGAACACATTCACCGATTGGATCTATTCCACAAAAGAGTTCAATCTCTCAATCTCTGGCACGTTTGTAGGCACGATCACAGTGCAACGGGCTTTCGATACAGCTAGTCCAGATGCCGATGCGCGTGATGTTGATACGTTTACTGCTCCGATTGAAACCTATGGCTTTGAGCCATCTGGCGTTGCATTGTATCGCGCTGGCTTCAAGACTGGTGAATTTACAAGCGGAACGGCAAATATTCGCATTGGCCGTTAGGTGGTCTCATGGTTGCTAAGAAGTTTCAAAACCCCAAGGGCGGTCTGAATGAAGCTGGTCGCAAGCACTTTGAAGCAAAAGAAGGTGGCAATCTAAAAGCTCCTGTTAAGAAGGGTACGAACCCAAGGCGCGTTAGTTTTGCTGCGCGCTTTGCTGGCATGAAAGGCCCAATGAAAGATGAGAAGGGTCGGCCTACTCGCAAGGCTTTGGCCCTCAAGGCATGGGGATTTGGATCTGTCGAGGCGGCTCGCAACTTTGCCCAGCGGCACAAAAAAGGATAATTAAATGGCTCGGCTGAATGTAAAAGATATTATTGAACGTGAGGCCAAGGCTCAGGCTCGCAAAGATGAATGGCGCTCGATCTATGAAGATTGCTATGAGTTCGCTCTACCACAGAGAAACTTATACTCAGGCTATTATGAGGGCGGTGTAGCTGGCAAAGGCAAGATGTCTAGGGTCTTTGACTCTACGGCCATACACGCCACCCAGCGCTTTGCTAATCGCATACAAGCTGGCTTGTTTCCCCCGCAAAAGGAATGGTGTCGCCTTGAGGCAGGCACCGGCATACCAGAGCAGCAACAACCGCAAGCTCAGGCTGCTCTGGATGCTTATACCACCCGTATGTTTGAGATTATGCGTCAGACTAATTTTGATCTGGCTATGGGTGAGTTCTTGCTGGATCTTTGCGTAGGTACTGCCGTGATGATGGTGACGCCTGGTGATGAGGTTACGCCTATCCGCTTCACGCCTATTCCTCAGTATCTCGTTGCTATCGAGGAAGGTACATTCGGAAACGTCGATAACGTCTATCGTAAGCTGCGTATGAAGGCTGAAACGATACCACAAGAGTTTCCTGACGCTGAGATAACTACAGAACTGGCCGAAGCGATAGCACAATCACCATCCAAAGAGATCGATCTAATGGATGCGGTGATCTATGACTATGAGCTTGGCATCTATTGTTATCACGTTATCTGGCCAGCCAAACGGCAAGAGCTTGTGTATCGTACAATGAAATCATCTCCATTCATCGTTGCTCGCTATATGAAGGTGGCCGGTGAGATCTATGGCCGTGGCCCATTGGTTACAGCTATCTCTGACATCAAAACGCTTAACAAAACTGTTGAGCTGGTTCTTAAGAACGCTTCTCTGGCAATCGCTGGTGTATATACAGCGGCAGATGATGGCGTTCTCAATCCACAGAATATCAAGATACAGCCTGGTTCGGTCATCGGTGTCGCTCGCAACGGTGGTCCTCAGGGTGCGTCACTGGCTCCCCTCCCTAGAGCCGGTGACTTTAATGTCAGCCAGATCGTGATGAATGATCTGCGTATGAACGTGAAGAAGATCCTGATGGATGACACGTTGCCGCCTGATAATATGTCTGCTCGATCAGCAACAGAGATTGCAGAAAGATCGCGTGAGCTTGCGACCAATCTGGGATCTGCCTTTGGCCGGTTGATAGATGAGACAATGGTTCCGATTGTATCGCGCATTCTGTTCATCATGGATCAGCAAGGCTTCATCGATCTACCTCTGAAGGTAAACGGCGTTGAGGTTAAGGTTACTCCGGTTGCGCCTCTGGCTCAGGCTCAGAAACTACAAGAGGTAAACGATATTGTGCAGTTTATGCAGATCGCCAATGCTCTCGGCCCACAGGGTCAAGCGGCTCTGTCTATCCCGCGCATAACACAATTCATCGCAGAAAAGATGAACATAAACCAAGAACTGCTTACCACACCGGAAGAGCAGCAAATGATGATGGAACAGATGCAGCAAGCAATGATGGCAGAACAAGGCCCACCAGCTGCAACTGATGGTGGGGCCACAATGGAGGCAATGCAATGAGTTCACCAGAAGGCTGGGAAGGATTAACCCAAGCCGTCAGTGAAGCGCCAAGAGCCGATGATATAGACATTCTATATGGTAAGGTTTTCAAGAGTTCTGAGGGGCAGAAGGTTCTAAGCCATTTGCGCAGCATTACGATTGAGCAACCGACTTGGTTCCCTGGAGAAGATGCGAGTTTTGGTTATGCTAGGACGGGAATGGCAGAGCTTGTTCGTATGATTGAAAAAAGAATAGGAAGGTCAAACAATGGCTGAAGAAGCGGCAGCAATAGAAGCGGATGCAGATGCACCGATGATTAACGTGGCAGAACCGGAGGCTCCACAGGAGGATGCGCCTATTCCGGTTCACGAACAGCCACAGGAGGAGATGCAGTCATCTGATGATGATGATGGGCCACTAGAGCGCCCTGAGTATTACCCTGCAAAGTTTTGGGATGAGGATGGCCCTGATGTTGAAAAGCTGGCGAAAAGTTACGCGGAGCTGGAAAAGAAGTTTAAGTCGGGCAAACATAAAGCACCGGAGCAGTATGATATATCTTCACTTGCGGATCAGGGTTTGGACGCTGACGATCCGACTGTCGCCGTATATCAGGACTGGGCTAAAGAAAACGGGATTAGCCAGGATGCCTTCGAGGATCTTGCCGGTCGCGTCTTATCTATGGCGAAGGATGAGCAAGAGAGTATCCAATACGATCAACGCGCTGAGATGGAGAAGCTAGGCTCTAATGCTTCTGAGAAGATCCAGATGACTGAGCGCATCTTGATGAAAGCGCCTCTCAACAACTCTGAGCGTGAAGCGATAGCATATTCTCTGAACAATGCCGACTCGATCAATGCGTTCCTGAAGTACCACCAGGCCATTACGAATGAGAACATTCCGATCAAGCAAACTGTTCCACAGCAAGAGATTACAAAAGAGGAATTAGATTCTTGGACTGGAGATCCGCGTTGGAAAACAGATCCAAGCTGGCGTGCTCCAAGAGAGCGCAGGTGGATGGAGCAAGAAACAAGAAAGGCACAAAGAGCCTAAACTCTTGCAATAAGTATCGCTTGCGTGTATTTTGCCCTTAACGGCTAACCGCGCACCGGCCCGTTGAATGTAGTATTCTACTGGCTGGCGCGGCCATAACGCGCAAGCGACCGCCCGAACCTCGGATAACGGAAGCGTTTTGTTGAAACCTATTAGGAGGTATCTGCAATGGCGCAGAACGTCACTACGGCGTTTGTTGATCTTTTCGACTCTGAGGTCAAACAAGCGTATCAAGCCGAATCGCTGCTTCGCGGCACGATGCGGACACGCAGCGGAGTAGCTGGTAATACTGTAAAGTTCCCCACAATCGGGAAAGGTGTTGCTACACTTCGCGTTCCACAAACTGATGTCACACCACTGAACGTGACCTATGGTCAGGTAACTGCAACGATGGAAGATTACATCGCGGCAGAATATTCAGACATCTTCCAGCAATCGCACATTAACTTTGATGAGCGCTCTGAGCTGGTTCAAGTCGTATCTAAGTCTATCGCTCGTCGCATGGACCAGATTATGATTGATGCTTTGAATGCTGCTACCGGCACATCTTCTGTTGCTACAACAGTTGGCCCAGGTGGTAACACTGACATGAACATCGAGAAGCTACGCGCAACAGCAAAAGCTCTTAACGAGAAGAACGTACCATCTGAAGGTCGTTACTTGTTGATGCACGCAACACAGCTCGATTCATTGCTCGGTGAACAAGAGATCACAAGCCAAGACTTTGCTGCGGTAAAGGCTCTTGTGCAAGGTGAGATCAACACGTTCATGGGCTTTAACATTTTGACAATGGGCGATCGTGACGAAGGTGGTATTCCTAAGCCTTCAACTCGTACCTGTTTTGCCTGGCACAAAGATTCAATGGGCTACGCTGAGTCAATGTCGCAGAAAACCGAAGTAAACTATGTCCCAGAAAAGACATCGTTCTTGGTTAGCTCGATGTTCTCTGCCGGTTCTGTTGCAATCGACGGCGAAGGCATTGTCAAAATCGCTTGTACTGAAGCATAAGGAGAGTAGACAATGGCATTCGCATCTGCAAACTGGTCAACTGTTGCTGCATCCAAGAGCGGAAACGCTCCAGCGATGTACACATATTCTTCATCTGCTGATAACATTGCTGCCGTTAAAGGCTCAGGTTATTTCAACACGGTTGAAGGACTTATCACAACTGGTGATTTTATTGCCGCAACTGCAAGTGACGCATCAGCGTTGCTCGTAGCGACTAACACTTCTGGTGTTATCACTGTTGCTGATTTGACTACCTAATAAGGTTGGGGGGCTTCGGCCCCCCTTCCCCACTAACAGGAGGGCAATATGGCCGCTGGTGATACCTCACTTTCAATCTGCTCGGATGCTCTTATCCTGTTGGGCGCAGCGCCCATTTCGTCGTTTACAGAGGGTACTGATGCAGCACAGGCTTGCGACAGACTATATCCAGATGTACGCGATACACTCTTATCAAACTATCTTTGGAGCTGGAGCGTAAAGAAAGAGCAGCTTGGCCGTTTATCTACTACGCCAGTAGATGAATGGAAGTATGCTTATCAGCTTCCTGGCGATATGCTCTCAGGCGTTATAGCGTTATTCCGAAGCTCAGGTCTTGGCCAGCTTCCAATCCGGTATGGGTGGGAGATCTATGGCGATCAGATCTATACTAACTTTGAGCAAGTCTTTATTGATTACCAAGGCTCGGTAGCAGAAAGCAAAATGCCAAACTACTTTGTGCGCTTGCTTCGTACTGCACTGGCCTCTGAGCTTGCTTTTGTGATTACCGATCAAATATCCAAGGCAGATTATTTCCGCGCTCTAACATATGGTTCACCGGCTGATAGTGGCCGTGGCGGTCTGATGCGCGAAGCAATGAATGTTGATAGTCGTGGCAAGCCGCCGCAAGTCATCGAGGATTATTCACTTATTGATGTGAGATACTAAAATGCGGATCATCCAGTTCCAAACCAATTTCTCGGTTGGCGAGCTTGATCCGCTTATTCGCGCTCGTACTGATCTACAGCAATATCAGAATGCTTTGGAAGAGGCGACGAATGTTATCATTCAGCCTCAAGGTGGATTTAAGCGCCGTGACGGTCTTGAGTTCGTATATGACTTTGGCTCTACGTTCACAGACTTCAAGGTTATTCCCTTTGAGTTTAGCGTAACGGACAGCTATCTGTTGGTGTTCGTTAATCAGCGCATCTATGTATTTAAGTCTGGTGTTCTGCAAACAAACATAAACGGCTCTGGCAATAACTATATCACTGCGACAGATATAACGACTGCCATGCTCGATGAGATCAATTACACGCAAGCGGTTGATACTCTCATTCTTTGTCATGAAGATCTGCAAACCAAGCGCCTGGTGAGAAACAGCGATACATCTTGGACGCTGGAGAACTTGCCGTTAATCAATCTGCCGCAATATCCTTATGCGTTTGATACTCACCAGCCAAACTTTACGATTACGCCCAGCGCATCGACAGGCAATATTACGATCACTGCATCTGCTGTAACAACTGACACCGGCACAGCACAGGCGGGAGGCGCAGATACAATTACGCTCAAAGCAGCAACATCATATACTGTTGATGATGAGCCTAATGGAATGTTCATAACCTTAACATCTGGCACTGGCTCTGGCCAAACGCGCCATGTTGAAGACTATGTTGCTTCCACAAAGGTTCTTACGGTTTATCCCGCGTGGGATACGGCTCCAGATGCGACAACGGGCTATAAGGTAGAGGCATTTGCTCCCTCTGCTGTTGGTGAATATGCTCAGGTTCTCAGCACCTTTGGTCGCGCTCGATATGTAGAGTATGTTTCCGCTACAGAAATGAAGGCTGTTGTTGAGGTCAACTTCTTTGATACCAGTGATATTACTGCCGGCAACTGGGAAAGTGAGCATGGTTATGAGGATGTATGGTCAAACACTCGCGGGTGGCCAAAGTCTGCCGCATTCCATGAGGGTCGGTTATATTTCGGTGGATCTAAGTCGCGGCCCAATACCGTATGGGGTTCTGGCGTTATAAACTACTTTGACTTTAATCCTGGCACTGGCCTCGATGATGAAGCTGTAGAAGCAACAATCAACACCAATCAGCTTAACACGATTGTTAATCTATTCTCAGGCAATGACTTCCGCATCTTTACAACCGGCGGTGAGTTCGTTGTTCTCCAGACTGGTGATAATCCTATTACACCGGCATCGTTCTTTGTTCGGCCACAAACGCGGCTGGGCGCAAGGCGCGGCATTCCAATTGAAGATCTTAACGGTGCGTCTGTGTTTATTCAGCGTCAGGGTAAGTCTATCAATGCGTTTCAATTTGGCGATACGACTGCATCGTACCAAGTTCAGAACATTTCTGCTCTCAGCTCACACTTGCTAAAAAATCCTGTTGATATGGCTGCGCGTCGAGCGGCATCAACGGATGAGTCAGATCGTTTGTTTGTGGTAAATGGCACAGATGGATCGATGGCGGTGTACTCTATTCTGGTTGGTCAGAACGTGATTGCCCCTAGTCGGTTTACAACTGACGGTGAGTTTATTGCGGTGGCCGTAGAGATTGCTGACGTTTATGTAATTGTAAAGCGCACCATCAATGGCTCTGATAATTATATGCTGGAGAAGTTTAACCCAAATCTAACGCTAGATAGCGCTATAAGCGGCGGCGCTTTGGCCCCATCAGTAAGCATGAGCTGGCTACAAGGTGAGACTGTATCAATTATTCGTGATGGCGTTGTAGAGCCTAATCAAGTCGTACCGGCATTTCCCTATACTATTACCTTTGCGGCAACGACAACAATTAGCTTTCAAGTAGGCTTGGACTACACCGTAACGGCTCGGACAATGCCAGCGGAGCCGGTGTTATCTTCTGGCTCGGTGCAGGGATTTAAGAAGCGGATCATTCAGGTTGATGCTATTATAAATGATACGCAAGATATGACTATCAACGGCAAGCAGGTTTCTTTTAGAAACTTTGGCGAGGATGTGCTCGATACAGCGGTGCAACCGTTTACCGGCACTAAGACTGCTCACGGCTTGCTGGGATATACTGGCACTGGACAAATAACGATAAGCCAATCTGTGCCATTGGCCATGACCGTTCTGGGTCTTGAGTATCGTTTAAGTGTGGGGAATTGATATGGCTGTTTTAGCTCCATTAGCAGCATCAGCAGGTGCAGTAGCGGCCACCAGTGGCTTTCAGCTTGCTATGGCTGGGGTTTCTGCTGTTGGTCAACTGGCAGCGGGTGCTGCCCAGCGCAGACAATATGAGGCGCAAGCAAGACAAGCAGAGCTTCGTGGCAGATCTGAGGCTATTGCATATAAGCAAAAAGGCGCTGACGCTCTACGCAATCTAAACGAAACGCTTGCTGCAATTATTTCTCGCGGTGCTGCCGGTGGGATTGATCCCACATCTGGATCTGCTGCAACGCTGCAAGGCTTTGCAATGGGTGAAGGCGTAAGAGAGTTCAATGTTGCCGCTGACAATGCGGTTATGGCTCTTGGTCAAGCAAGCACACAGGCTGGTATTTACAAGCAAGCGGGTCAAGCTGCACAATTAAGCTCTTTCGTTGGCGCTGCCGGTGCACTCGGACAGGGCGCATACAGATACGGACAATTAGCATAGGTTAAGACATGGCTATCCTTCCCAGATATCAGCGCATTGGTTTACAAACCAGACAGCCACAACAGATGGACTTTGCGGCTACGCGCGAACAGGCAAGGCTCGGCCAGACTATTTCTCAGCAAGTAGATCGTATGTCAGACTTTGCCTTCAAACAGGCCGCTCAAGCAGCGGAACTGCGTGGGCAAGAGCGTGTGCGCGAAGAAGGTGCTTTGCCTACTCTGGAGGCGCTACGTGAGGCCGGTGGGCCTACTACAATAGCAGAACGTGCTGCGTCTGATGCCGCTAATCGGATTGCTGTTGTTGAGATCGAGAGCTTGGCAAAACAGGACATGCAGAACCTTGTTCGTGATGCTGATAAAAAAAATATGTCTATGTCTGCATTCCAAGCATCTATGGCAGATATTCAAGATGGATATGCGGCTTCTCTGCAAGCGGTTGATCCGGTTGCTGCTGGTGTGCTGTCTGCCCGTCTAGGCGATAGCGCAATGACCTATCAAGGTCGGTATTCTGATATTGCATTTAAAAAAGCTGAAGCTGCTGCAAAAGAGCGTGTAACTCAGATCGTTTCTATTGGCTCTCAGGAAATACTTGATAGCGCAACACAGCCAGACGCAACAAGAGAAAGCATCGAGGAGGCTGGTGCGAAGCTATTAGAAACTCAGTTAGAGCTTGGCGTAAAGGAAGAAAACGCTCGCAGAGTTGTTGACGCAACGCTCAAGCAAGCTGTTAGGCAGAACCGCCTATATCTGTATGATAATGCAGATGGTATCGCCGCAAAGCAGTTATTGCTGGAGGAATATGAAAAGAACCCTCTGCCTGGTTATACCTATGAGCAGAATAGATCCTTTATGATCTCGCTCGATAACAATCTGAAGTCTGAAGTTAATCGGGCGCAACAACAATCTCTCAATGAATTGAATGATGCCATAGTAGTTCTTGGCGTTACTGGCGAAGCGCCAGAGGGGTATGAGTTTAATGAGGGTGCGATTGATGACATCTTTCCACCAGAGCAAGCTGCTGCCTATAAAGAGGCATGGGCTGATGCAAATGAGGATGTTCTTAATCGTGGCAGATTATCCGATATGTCTCCAGCAAGAGCGCAATTCATAGCAGAGCAGCTCTTTGATGAGATTAGCACATCTCCCGATCCCGCTAAGGCTGTCAAAAGGAA
>Ga0213866_10001402_pt1 | contig 17874 bp, 16 predicted proteins | sample PICome_11_FD_160079 | JGI IMG/M metagenome (GOLD analysis project Ga0213866, IMG submission 160079) | Coastal seawater microbial communities near Pivers Island, North Carolina, United States - PICO284 | ecosystem: Environmental > Aquatic > Marine > Coastal | place: USA: North Carolina...
AAGGCTGTGGGGGGCTCCTCAGTGAACGCGGTGGCGGATGGCGTGGTGGTATATGCCGGTGACGGGCTGCGCGATTATGGGAACTTAATCATTGTTAAGCACTCCGAAAAACTTTTGACCGCTTATGGACACAACCAAAGGCTGCTGGTCAAAGAGGGCGATACGGTTGATCATAAACAGGCAATCGCCAAGTTGGGCGCTGAGGGTATTCTGTACTTTGAAATCAGAAGAGATGGAGATCCGGTGAATCCACAGGGCTATTTGAAATAAACTCCTCAAAGCAATATGAGATTCTTTTGACTTGTAATACATCCTGGCCGGTGCACAGCCACAAAATGCGTTAGTAATTGACTTTATTCCAAATTCACATACTATAGCAGCAATAAATGGATATTTAACGAACTCTGGCTAAGCTAGAAGTTGAGGAATTGCATAGGAGATGCAAATAGCATGGATGATAGATTAGCGCATGAAAATAAACTCGATTGTACCCCCGAACCTCAAGTCATAGATTCCACCAGCCTCTATCTTAAAGAAATAGGCTATTCTCCTCTTTTAACTGCCGAACAAGAAGTTTCTCTTACTGTCCAATTGCAGAATGGTGACGAGACCGCTCGTCACAAAATGATTGAAAGTAACCTCCGCCTAGTCGTGAAGATAGCCAGGTGCTACGGCAACCGTGGTCTTGAATTTTTGGATCTAATTGAGGAGGGTAACTTGGGTTTGATGCGAGCAGTCGAGAAGTTTGACCCCTGTCGGGGATTTCGCTTTTCCACCTATGCTACTTGGTGGATTAGACAGACAATCGAGAGAGCGTTGATGAATCAGACGCGAACCATCAGATTACCCGTGCATATAGTCAAAGAACTCAATAGCTACAAGCGGGCTACTCGGAAGTTAGTGCAGAGTCTAGATCACGCCCCAACCTATCAAGATATCGCTGATGCCGTCGGTAAACCCGTTGAGAATGTCAGCAAAGTCTTGGGGTTAAATGATAAGGTCTGTTCTCTGGATATTTCTGCAGGTGAGAATGAAAGACCTTTGGCGGATGCTATCTCTGACCTCAAGACCAACAGTCCGGAGCGCCTGATCGGCGATGAAAATCTGTTTAACAGAATCGATGACTGGATAAACGAATTACCACCCAAGCAGCGCGAGGTGCTGATCCGCAGATTTGGGCTAATGAATCACCAGCAAGAAACTCTCGACCAGGTCGGCAGAAAGGTGGGCTTGACCCGAGAACGGGTCCGTCAGATACAGATGGACGGTCTAAAGCGTCTAAGTGATCTGCTGAAGCAAAACGGGCTTTCCAGAGAGACCATCTTTACTGAGCTTGATGAGGAAATCTGAACGGACAGGACCGGCGAAGCCGGACCCGTCAGCTGTTCGAAGTTAATCGGCGAGGTAGCGCTCTCTCGATGCTGTAACCTCAGCCCGAGCCGCATCGGCATTGTCCCAGCCCTCAACTTTGACCCATTTGCCTGGCTCAAGGGCCTTGTAATTTTCAAAGTAATGCACAATCTGTTTGACTAGCAGATCATCCAAATCAGCAATTTCAGTGACATGGTCATAAATTTTCGTCAGTTTGCTGTGTGGAACAGCTAAAAGTTTTGCATCTACACCGGATTCATCGCTCATGTTGAGGACACCAATCACTCGGCTGCGAATAACAGAGCCGGGCATTACTGGGTAGGGGGTTACCACTAATACATCCAGGGGGTCTCCATCCTCTGAGAGGGTTTGTGGAACATACCCATAATTTGCAGGATAGAACATCGGAGTGGCTACAAATCGATCGACGAAAATAGCGTCACTGTCCTTGTCCACCTCGTATTTGATGGGGTCGTGGTTGGCTGGAATTTCGATAATCACATTAATATCGTTAGGCAGATCTTTACCTGCGGGAATATCGTTAAAACTCATGGTGTGCGGTCCGTTAGATTACAATTTAAAAAAGATTGGCGATTATACCAACCGCCTAAAAATTAACTAGCATTTGATGGTGAAAACTTTGTTTTTGCGTTGTTAGCTAGTTTTTGTGCTGTTGGGTGAGATTATTCTACAGGCAGGCCCATCTGGTATGTGGGGGCGAAAATTTGATTCGTCTGTACTGTAAACGCCAGCTGTGTCTTAAGCATATAATTTAAGCTGAACTATAATCAGAGACCATAAAACAAGTTAAACTACTCAGGGTTGCGTCCCGTATCGCAATTCTTGAATCAAATAGGCCAGATATCTTACAAAAGGGGTATTTTTTGAACGCGAATATTAAAATTGCGCTGTTGATTACAGTGGTCACTTTATCTTGGTTGGCTAGCGGTCTCTTCAAAGGCGAAGATCCCGAGCCTGTCCAGGATATGGCTACATCTAAGCAAGCCATAGTTGAGGTACAGCAATCTTCAACGCAGCAGTATATTCCAGAACTATTTCTCAGAGCGAAGACTGAGCCCCACAGAGTGATAGAATTAACTGCTCAACTCTCTGGTCGAGTGATTGCAGTTCCCGGACGCCGGGGTGTCAGTATTGAGCGTGGCCAACCGGTCTGTGTTATTGAGCTAGAAGATCAGCAACTGAGAGTGGACTCTGCGAAAGCGCAGCTTCATCAGGCAGAGATTGCCTATCGGGGAGCGCTTCAGCTGGAGACGGCGGGCTATCAATCTGAGCTTGCCATAGCGCAGGCCAAGACTGCCCTGCAAAGTGCAAAATTGCTTTTAAAGCAGAGTCAGGACAATCTCGAAGATCTGATTATTGAGTCACCTCTGGCGGGTGTTGTGGAAACCAGGCCAGTGGAGGTCGGTGACTATATAGCGCCTGGGCAACTCTGTGCCAAAGTGGTTGAACTGGATCCCATTAAGGTGATCGCTCAGGTCGCGGAAGCAGATGTGGTTAAGTTGCGTCTAGGTGATAAAGCACGTGCTGAATTTTTCAACCAAAGCCCTATCCAAGCCACCATTTCCTATATTGCCCACGAAGCGAATCCAAATACTCGAAGCTACCGCGTCGAGGCGACCATGCAGAATGCGGATTTATTACTGCGCTCGGGTATGTCTGGCAGGCTTGTGATAACGCAGCCACCTATTCAGGCACATCTGGTGCCGGCGAGTTCAATCCTGTTGGATGCCACTGGTAGTCCAGTGGTCAGAACGGTATTAAATGATGGGCATGTAGTTCAATACAGAGTATCCGTTGTCGGAGAGACTGATCGAGGTGTCTGGGTTCAGGGGCTACCAGAAAAAATCGATCTAATTACAGTTGGTCAGAACTATGTCGCTGAGGGAGAGTTGGTTGAAACCAGCTTGCGTCCCCAGCTGGCTACTGATTAATCATTTGGAAAACAGATGATGAGCCCACTTAGATCCCTAGTTGATCGTTCGAGAGCCACCCTGCTAATGATGGTGATGGTGGTGTTCGCTGGCCTGCTGTCGGTGATACTGATGCCGGTTGAGGTCAATCCCAATGTTACCGTGCCAGCTGCAGTTGTTATGGTGCGCCATGATGGCATCTCCCCAGAAGATGGCACGCGATTACTGATAAGACCCATTGAAAAAGAAATTAAAACCCTGGATGGCCTTGAGGAAGTTAATGCCACAGCTCGCGAGGGAATGGTCTATGTATTTGTCCAGTTTGACATTAATCTGGATATTGACAAGGTGGTTGCCGAGGTTCGCGAGGCAGTAGATAGAGCGAAGGCGGAGTTTCCCTCTGAGACCAAAGAGCCTGTCGTCGAACAAATCAGTCCTACGCCCGAGCCCGATGTGGTGGTGACCTTCTCCGGAGATCGGGTTGATGAGAGAGATATTTTCTCCGCGGTAAAGTTCTTCCAGCGCAAGATCGAGGGTTTGGATACAGTGCTTGAGGCAACGCTATCCGGACATCGCGAGGAAGTGGTTGAAGTGATCTTACAACCCGCTAAGTTGGAATCCTACCAGCTTAGGGTCGATGAGCTGATCAATTTGATTCGGGCAAATAATTTGCTTATTCCTGCCGGTGAAATGGACGCTGCCATGGGCCGTTTTGGTATTAAAGTCCCAGCTCTAATAGAAACAGTTGATGATATCCGCGAGCTACCTATTCGCAGTGATCAAAATGGTGTCATATCTCTCGCGGATATAGCCACGGTGCGACGCACTTTTAAAGATCCAACTGGATTTAGCACCTTTAATGGTGAGCCCACTATGGCGCTCAATGTGCGTAAGCGTCTGGGCACAAACTCTATTGAAACAGTTAAAGCCGTACGCGAAATTGTCGAAAGCTATCGCAGTCAATTCTCGCGGGATATTCACATCGACTATATCTTCGATAGTTCCGAGTATGCAAAGTCCATGGTCAGTGAGTTAATGGGTAATATCCTCACTGCAATGGCCCTCGTCTTGGTATTGGTGGTCGCTACGCTGGGAGTTCGCTCTGGTTTGCTGGTCGGGTTTGGCATTCCATTTTGCCTGTTGGGTGCAATGATCATCGCCAGTCTAATGGGCTTTAGCTTTAATTTTATGGTGATGTTTGGATTGCTGTTGTCCCTGGGAATGCTGATTGATGGTTCCATTGTGGTGGTCGAATTTGCCAATACCCGAGTTGCTCAGGGATTATCTGTTCGCGAGTCCTACCTGCTTGCTGTGCGGCGAATGTCCGTGCCAGTGATAGCTTCAATCGGTACCACGCTGGCGGCATTTTTGCCGATGTTGTTCTGGCCCGGTGTCTCTGGAAGCTTTATGTTTTATCTGCCGGTGACGGTCTTTGCAGTATTGGCTTGGTCATTGAGTTATGCGCTAATTTTTGCCCCAGTCTTGGGTATTGTGCTGGCGCGAAAGCGCGGTAAGCAGCGTAAGTTGAATGATAAACCAGAACTGGAAATTTCTTCTGCCACGCTATTTGAGCCCCTCTTGAACGCATACCTAAAGCTGTTGAAGCCGGCTATCCAGAGGCCGCTGGTCACCGTGGCTATAATTGGGGCTCTTGTGGTCTCTATCTTTTATAGCTATGGAAAATTTGGCGCTGGTTTAGAGTTCTTTGCGGATATGGAAAATCGCTTTGGAATGGCCACAGTGCGCGCCCAGGGCAATCTTTCAATCTCAGAACAAAAGCAGCTAGTTAAGCAAGTAGAACAGACTTTTTCTCATCTCTCAGATATCAAGCATATTTACTCATCCAGTGAAGGAGGTCAGTTAATTGGCCAGAGCGATGCCAGTCGTGATCAGATCGCTATGTTTTTAATTGAGCTCTACCCCAGAGCACAGAGAGATAGGGGCAGTGATCAAGTATTTGCCGAAATTCGCGAGCTCACTGCGGACATCCCAGGTGTATTTGTAGCTGCTGATGCAGTTCAAACTGGGCCTCCTGTGGGAAAGGATATCCAGATACAGCTCTCCTCTAACAACCGCATGGCTATGCATCGCGTCACTGCACAGATGCGCGCTTGGATTGAGGAGAATATTGTCGGCCTCAGAGATGTGGAGGACACCCTTCCGCTCGCGGGTATTCAATGGGAGATGGTGGTAGATCGAGCACAGGCGCAAATACTGGGTGTCAATGTGGGCACTCTGGGGCAGGTGGTTCAATTGGTGACCAATGGCATGATGATTGGCGATTTTCGCCCCGATGATGCCGACAAGGAGGTGGAAATTCGTGTCCGCTATCCCGATGAATACCGCAAATTAGAGTCTCTGGACGATCTCAGGGTTAACACTGCCACTGGCTCAGTGCCAATCGGCAGTTTCACTCAACGCCAGGCCAAGCCTCGTGTAGATGCCATTCAGCGTATGGATATGATGGAGTCAGTATTTATCTTTGCCAACACCGAAGAGGGTTATGTCACAGACAGCCAAGTCAAACAGATACAGCACTGGTCAGAACAGCAGGATCTGGATTCCTCGGTAAAAATTCAGTTTCGCGGGGCCAATGAGGAGCAGGCTGAGTCTGCCGACTTCCTGAGTACAGCTTTTGCTTTGGCCATGGGTTTGATGCTTATTCTGCTAGTTGCGCAATTTAATAGCTTTTACCAGTCTCTCCTAATTCTATTTTCTGTGGTGCTGTCCACTTCGGGCGTGCTGTTGGGCCTGCTTCTTACTCAGGCAGTGTTCAGTACAATACTGACCGGCGTCGGCATCGTTGCGCTGGCGGGCATCGTAGTTAATAACAATATTGTATTGATAGACAGTTATAACTTTTTGCGTCGCAATAATAGTGAATTGAGCGCTGTCGAGGCGGTATATCAAGCGGCAAAATCCAGATTTAGACCGGTTATGCTAACTACGGCCACCACAGTTGCAGGACTATTGCCACTGGCCACAGGGTACAGTGTGGATATAGTTAACCGTAAGATAGAAGCCGGTGGTATGGTGGTCTCTTGGTGGCAGCCCCTGGCCAGTGCCATAGTCAATGGCCTGCTGTTGGCTACGGTGATGACATTATTGTTGACCCCGGCTCTACTACTGTTGCCAGATGTTGTTGCCCGTCGCTTTGGAGCCAAAGTGGCTGAACGACAGTTTAGTCAAGATGGCAATCAGTAACTGCGGGCCCTGTTACATTGCTTATGATGTTTGATAGACTAATTAACCGTTACTGGTAAGTTGACCTAAAAGTTGTGATTCACAAATCGTCCAAAGAGTCTCTGCGCAGAGAACTGCATCGCAAAACCCAAGAGTTTCTGTCACAAGGTGGTGAGATTCAAAAATGTGATCCCGGTGAAACTGGGGAGCCTCTCGATAAGCCGAGAGCCAAAGCAGTATTTGTCAGTCCATCACCCCTTAAGACCAGAACTTATTTGAATGATGTGGTATCTGCGGTCGATGCTCGCAAGAGAAAAAATCAAACTCCCAGCGTTAAAAAGCCGACTAATAAACCTAGAAAGCAAGTTATCTATGACGACTTTGGCGAGCCGCTGCGTGAGATGTGGGTCGACAAATAGGCGCCGGGCATCGACCTAACCTACTGTTTCCCCGCGGGCCTGCTTGTCAGCATGGTAGCTAGATCGCACCAGGGGGCCACAGGCCGCCTGTGTGAAGCCAATACTCTCTGCATAGTCACTGTACTCTTGGAACTCATCTGGATGGACAAAGCGGTCAACTGGTAAATGATTGGCCGAGGGCTGCAAGTATTGACCCACTGTGAGCATATCCACATCGTGACTGCGCAGATCATCCAGTGTTCTCATCAGTTCATCTTTGGTTTCTCCGAGCCCTACCATCAAGCCGGATTTGGTTGGTACATCTGGATTTAACGCCTTGTATTCCTTCAGTAGTTTTAACGACCACTGATAGTTGGCTCCAGGGCGAGCTTTTCGATAGAGGCGAGGCACAGTTTCCATATTGTGATTAAATACATCGGGCGCTGTGGCAGTGAGAATTTCCAGAGCCGGTTCCATGCGACCGCGAAAATCGGGGACCAATACCTCCACTTTTAGGTTGGGTGAGAGGTGACGGGCTTCGCGGATACAGTCGGCAAAATGCTGGGCACCGCCATCGCGAAGATCATCGCGATCTACTGAGGTGATCACCACATAACTCAGACCCATCTCTCTGATGGCCCTGGCTAGGTTGCTGGGTTCTTCGGCGTCCAGAGGATTGGGTTTGCCGTGGCCAACATCGCAAAATGGACAGCGTCTGGTGCAAATTTCACCCATAATCATAAATGTCGCTGTGCCATGACTAAAACATTCGTGGAGGTTGGGGCAGGCCGCCTCTTCGCACACTGTGGCCATTTTGTGTTCTCGAAGGATGCCTTTAATTTGATTAACTCTGGGTGAAGAAGAGAGACGAATGCGCATCCACTCGGGTTTTTTTTGTACCTCAGTGGTGGGAATGACCTTAACCGGGATACGCTCCACCTTATCGGCACTGCGCAGCTTCTCACCCTGTTGCAGCCGTCTGGTTCGTTTCGGTGGAATAATTAGGTCTGATGTCATGGGTTTGCCCTGCGCCTATAACCTGAAATAAGTGGATTCTGAGAATGCATGGTCAGTGATCACTTGAAAATCCTGAGTTCCCAGTCCGCGGCCAAGATACTCAGAGAGTTTATCGCTCACTTGCTGTATACCGGGAACTGGATTAACCAGATCTGCCAACTGGGTCATTTCAACCCCCAGACCGCAGGGATTGATTCGCTGCCAGGGCGTCATATCCATTGCTATATTGAGATTTAACCCGTGATAGCTGTGACCCTTTCTGATACGCAACCCCAGCGAGGCAATTTTTTTGCCATTCTCTACATAAACGCCCGGTGCATCTCGGCGTGGACTGGCTTTGACTCCCCAGTGATTCAGAGTGCAAACTACAGCCTGTTCGATCAGTGAAACCAGATCGCGCACCCCTATTTTTCGCCGTTTTAAATCGATAAGCAAGTAGGCGGTTATCTGACCCGGGCCATGATAAGTCACCTGGCCGCCACGGTCTGACTGAACTACGGGAATTGTCCCGGGCGCGACAATATGCTCTGCTTTGCCCGCTTGTCCCTGAGTAAACACCGGATTGTGTTGTAACAGCCAAATCTCATCGGCGCTGGAGTTGTCGCGTCGGTCGACGGTGTTTTTCATCAGTTGATAAACAGGAGAATAATCCTGGACGCCCAGTTGGCGAATTATCAGCGGTAAATTGCCACTGTTAGCGGACATACTACAGTACCATTTTTACTGTAGTGCTGGTTTTTAGATCGGCAAATAGCGCATCCAGTTGTGGTTTTCCAGTTGCTGTAATCACCACTGTGATTGACTGCCAGTTTCCCTTGTTACTATTTTTTATGGTGATATCTGATGCTTTGTATCCGGGGGCATGCACATCCATCACTCGCAGAATATGTTGATACAGTGCAGGGCCCGCGCTTCCCATCACCTTGATTGGATACTGACAGGGAAACTCTATTTGCGGTTTTTTCGGTTCCTTCACAGGGTTTTTCTCATGAGATCAGCTGGGTAAAAAACAGCAGAATCCAGTCAAATAGTCGTGAAAATAGGCCCGCTTCAGCGATATCTTGCTCCGCTACCAGCGGCACATCAACCATCTGTTGGTCATTGAGGCTAACCCGCAAGCGGCCCAGTTCCTGCCCCGCGGTAATCGGCGCTTTAATTTCGCTGTCGATAAGAATATCAGCAGACAGTGCTTTCTGCTGACCTTTGGGAAGGGTCAGTACTATATCATCGGCGATGGTCAAATTGATGAAGTCCTGCTCACCGTACCAAACTGCAGTATTTTCCCTAATAATATCCCCTGCAGTATAAACGGTCAGAGTATCGTAGTAACGGAAGCCATAGGAAAAGAGCTTTTGCGTTTCTCGCGCTCTTGAATCTGCACTGCTGGCACCCAAGACTACTGAGATCAAGCGCATATCGCGGCGCTTTGAGGAAGCTACCAAGCAATAGCCGGCTTCCTCAGTGTGTCCAGTTTTAAGCCCATCGACACTGCTATCGCGCCACAGCAATCGATTGCGGTTAGGCTGGTTGATATTGTTATGTTCAAAGTATTTTTTGGCGTAAATGCTGTAGTGCTCTGGGTGCTCATTGATAATTGCCTGAGCAAGGCTGGTTAAATCGCGAGCCGAGGTAACCATGCCCTCTGCCGGTAGGCCAGTGGCATTGACATAGTAGGTATTCGACATCCCCAGTAGATCGGCTTGGTAGTTCATATTATCGGCGAAAGCAGATTCACCGCCGCTGATATGCTCTGCTAATGCGATGGCGGCATCGTTGCCAGACTGAATAATCACACCATGCATCAGATCCAGTACCGAGACTTTTGATCTGGGGCTTAAAAACATGGTGGAGCCGTCAGTTTTGGCGCCGCCTAGCTCCCAGGCATTATCACTGATTAGGACTAAGTCATTCTCTTTGATACGGCCGCTCTCTATCTCCTCAGAGGCGATATAGGTAGTCATCATTTTTGCCAAGCTAGCCGGCGGCAGTGGTTGATCAGCGTTGTGTTCAGTAATAACCTGTCCCGTATCTGCGTCTATCAGCATCCAGGCTTTAGCATTCAGTTGGGGTGGGTCTGGCAAAAACTGCTTGGCCTGGGCGGCATCGAGTGCACTGGCACATAGCAACAAAAAAACAGTGTATAGCGTCCATTTTTTAGACATAAAAGTGGTACCCAAGCAGTGAATATCAGGGTGACTATTCTAACATTAGTCTCAGCTCGATGCCCATTTGCGAGTGAATAAGGGGGCGACACTGCAGTTTTATGGGTCGGGCTTTACTGTGAAGCAGGAAATCCCCGCTCTCTGGTATAGATCCCGCTTGATCGGGTTTAGTTCCACGCTCTCGGCAATTGGTCCTATCCAGACCTTAAATACCGAGTCTAGGTGGTAAGTGGACACTGGATAGTCGGTGAAGTTGCGCACTTTAGCGGCCAGCAGTTTGGCTGATTGTTCATTATCGAAGGATCCGGCCTGAAGGTAGTGGCCAGTTGGTATAACGCTAGGATATTGCTCGGGCAATGAAGGGTTTGTGTCAGTATTTTGAGCCTCACTGGGTGGTCTTAAGGCTTCAACTAAAACTGGTGCCGTCCCCTGATCTGCAAAACCTAATTTTAACGCCGCCACATAGGACACATCGATAATCCGCGCTTCATGGAAGGGCCCGCGATCATTGATCTTTACAATCACTGAGCGATTGTTGTCGAGGTTTGTCACTCGAGCATAGGTTGGAATTGGCAGAGTTTTGTGGGCGGCAGTCATCGCGTACATATTGTAGATTTCGCCATTGGAAGTGAGGCGGCCATGAAATTTGCTGCCATACCATGAAGCTATCCCTGTCTCCCGGTAACCCTCACTGGTTGGCAGTACATAGTAGGTTTTACCAAATTGGGTATAGGGACTTGTATTACCGGCACGGGTGATAGGTTCATAGATTGGCACCGCATCGGGGATGGTGCTGATATCCACCGGATGTCCTGCACCGTCCTGTACCGGTGCATTGAGAATCTGCCAGCCACTGCAAGCCGACAGCAATAGACTCAAAGTCAGGATGTTGAGTTTCAGTGCTATGGGGGTCCAATCTGCCAGTTGGGAGTTTGTATTTTTAGCAGCTATCGCTGGACTCACAGAAACGCTCTCGAATACTTATACTGAGCTGATAGACCGCCATGGCATATTTCACCCTGGGATTATAGCGTCCGATCACATAAAAATTATGTAGACCCAGCCAGTACTCCTCACCATATTTCCCTGTGAGTACTATGGGGAATGCCTTGAGATCAGAGGCATAGTTTTCTGCCGGCTTATAGCCTTGGTCGGTAAGATCGCCGATGCTCAATTTTGGGCGGCGCATTTTGTTGAGCTCTTGGGGGTCGGGTTTATCCGCAATAGAAGCTCTGGTCGCCACGGGGAGGCCTTTTTTCCAGCCGTGTTTGACAAAGTAATTAGCCACACTGCCTATAGCATCAGTGGGATTTGTCCAGATATCGGCCATACCATCATCATCGTAATCCACTGCGTAGTTGCGGTAACTGTTGGGCATAAATTGCCCCCAACCCATGGCTCCGGCGTAGGAGCCCTTGAGGGTTAACGGGTCTTGCTGTTGTTCTCTTGCCAGCAGAAAAAAGTGCTCAAGTTGTGTGGTAAAAAATTTGCGACGGGATTCCCGCTGATCAATGTCGACATAGTAATCGAATGCCAAAGTGCTCAGAGCATCGATCACCCGGTAGCTACCTGTATTGCGTCCATAGTTGGTTTCAACGCCGATAATGCTGACGATAATGGCTGGATCGACGCCAAAATCTGCAGCGGCTCGCTCTAGAGTTGATTGATTCTCGTGCCAGAATTGCACGCCTCTGTCGATGCGCAGTGGTGACACAAATAACTTTCTATACGCATGCCAGGGTTTAACCTTCTCCGCAGGTCTGCTCATGGCCCTGACAATGGACTCTTGGTGCTCAGCTCGAGATAACCAGTCGAGGATTTGCTGTCGCTGAAAATTATGGGTCTCGACCATGCGATTAACAAACGCTTCACTCTGAGGGTGCTGGGAGTAGTCTGCCGCACACAGGCCGCTCAGCGTAGTATAAAAAATAGTCAAAAGTAGCAGAGTGATTTTTTTCAAAGTCCGGTTCCAATTCGTCTGGGTTCTGAGCTGATAGCCATTACAATACCAAATCCAAAAAACAGTGTCAGAATAGCGGTACCACCGTGACTAATCAATGGTAGTGGTACGCCCACTACGGGTAACAGGCCCGAAACCATACACATATTTACAAAGATATAGATAAAGAAGGTCAGGCTGATGCTGCCGGCCATCAGACGGCCAAATTGCGATTGCGCACCCAGGGCGATTATCATGCAGCGACCAATAATTAGTAGGTAGAGCACGCAGAGGGTAATGACGCCTATCAGACCAAACTCTTCGGCTAATACAGCGATAATAAAATCGGTGTGGCTCTCGGGAAGAAAATTTAACTGGGATTGAGTTCCCTGAGTCCAACCCTTGCCGGTCAGACCGCCTGAACCTATGGCCGTAGTGGATTGGATGATATTCCACCCGGCACCAAATTTATCGTCCTCGGGAGATAGCAGGGTCAGCACACGCTGTTTTTGATAATCCCGCAATACATACAGCCATAGAATAGGGGCTGCGGCCAGTGCGCTGAGGCTGGTGCCGACAAGGTAGCGCTTTTTTAATCCGGCCAGAAAAAGCACAAAAAACCCGGAGGCAAAAACTAATATCGCAGTGCCCAGATCTGGCTGATTGAAGATGGCCATTACTGGCACCAAGACCACTAGCAGTGCACCGGCAACGTGTTTCGGTGAAGGCGGTATCTGGCGGTTACTAAGGTAGGCAGAAACCATCATAGGTACAGCGATCTTGGTTATTTCCGAGGGTTGAAAGCGGGTAAAGCCCAAATCCAACCAGCGGGTTGCCCCTTTGGCCTCGACCCCAAACAACAACACCGCCAGCAGAGATAGTAGGGCTCCAGAGTATAAAACAAAGGCCCAGCGCTCCCAGAAGCGCACTGGAAATTGCGCCACTACGAGCAGGCCAAAAAAACCTGCCGCCATAATCAGCGCCTGCCGCCTGATGTAAGCCATATTTTGTTCGCTGGCACTGTAAAGAACAAATAAGCCCGCTATACAGAGGGTCAATAATAGAATTAGCAGGCCAAAATCTACCCGCAGCGGATTGTGGCGCCTCTCGCCACCCATAGTCTCCAGCCGTCTAACAAAATCGCCCTGATACATGATTTAATTACCTGTTGCCGCCGTGAGTGGCGATGTATTGGCAATGGACTGATTCTCGCTGTCGAGATTTGCCATATAAGCATCGATTACCTTGCGGGCAATCGGTGCTGCCGTCAAACTGCCATGCTCACCATTTTCAACAATTAGTGCTAGCGCTATCTTGGGATCTTCTGCTGGGGCAAAGGCCACAAATAGCGCATGGTCCCATTTTCTTTTGTCGATCTTAGACGAGTCGTACCGCTCTGTTTCATTGATACTGATTACCTGGGCAGTGCCGGTTTTCCCGGCAATTTTGTAGGATAAATCACCGCTGATGCCCTTAGCAGTGCCATTGCTGGAATGGACCACATCAACCATGGCTCGATGAATATAATCCCAGTGCTGCTGATCAATCTGAATCGCTTCGCCATCGACTTCAGGGGCAATGTTAATGCCATTGATCGCTTTGACTAATTTAGGCTTTATCGGCACTCCGCGAGTGGCGATCCGCGCTGTCATCACCGCCAGTTGCAGCGGTGTGGTTAACATAAAACCCTGTCCTATACTGACATTAATGGTATCGCCATCAAACCACTCTTGATTGCGATAGGTGGTTTTCCACTGCCGTGAGGGCATAATGCCATCCTGCTCGCCGGGCAAGTCCACACCGGTTATCTGTCCCAAGCTAAACCTCGCGCTCTCCTTGGAAAGTAAATCAATACCAGCTTGTATGCCAATGGTGTAGAAGAAAACATCACAGGATTCAATAATCGCCGCGGCTAAATCTACCCCTTTGCCGTGGCCGCCGAACTCGGAATTGTGATCGCGCCAAGGGCGTTCAATTCCCTCCATATAAAAGTATCCCGGATCGTCAATAGCGTAGTCCTTATCGAACACCTTGTGCTGCAGGCCGATCAAGCCAAACAGCGGTTTGACTGTAGAGCCCGGGGGATACTGGCCGCGCAGAGCGCGGTTAAATAGCGGTTGATCAGTCGATTTAAGCAGTTTGTCGTAAGCCCTCTGACTGATGCCAGAGACAAACGGATTGGGATTGTAGCTGGGGGTGCTAACCATACTGAGTATGCCCCCAGAGTTGATATCTATAGCCACTAGGGCTCCCCGTTCTCCCTGGAGGGCTTCCTGGGCTATTGCCTGCAGATGGCTATCTATAAATAGGGTTAAGTTATCACCGGTAACCGGATTTTTTCTATCCAGTACACGGGTCACGCGCCCTCTGGCATTGGTCTCCACCTGCTCGGCTCCCAAACTACCCAGAAGCTGTTTCTCATAGAATTTTTCGAGGCCCACTTTGCCAATAAAGTCCGTGCCCTGATAGTCAGTAAGATTTATATTTTGGCTCTCCTGCTCATTGATTCTACCCACATAACCAATCACATGGGCAAAGAGCTCTTCCTGTGGATAAAAACGCGTGAGTTGAGCGCTGACCTCTGCACCGGATAGCAAGTGACCATTAACTGCCAGAACGGCGCGCTCCTGCTCCGTTAAATTATGCTTTAAAGGGATGGCTTCAAAGGTTCTGCCGCGTTGGATGCGTTTCCTAAAGCGTGCCAGATCTCTGGAGGAAATTGTGATTAGGGACTGCAATTGTAGTATCAGAGCGTCAAGGTTTCTGGCGCGATCGGCAATAATATTCAGCGTGTAGGTGGGTCGATTATCGGCCAACACCTGACCGCGGCTGTCAAATATTAACCCCCGCGGGGGTGCTATGGGCCTAATGTGTATGCGGTTGTTGTCGGAGTTGGCGATATAGTCCTGATGTTGGGTAACCTGCAGGTCGAAGTAGCGAAATAGGATTATCGAGGTCAGCGCCGATACAAAGATACCGGCAACCATCAGCCTTACGGAAAACACCCTGTGTTCTCGGCGCGGATCTGAAATGGCTGAATCTTGCAGCATTTAATTTTTCTCTTTAAATCAGCTGCGATGATAAGGATGATTAGTGGTTATTGTCCATGCCCGATACAGCTGCTCCATGACTAAGATGCGCACCATGGGGTGGGGTAGGGTCAGATCTGACAGCGACCAGCGAAAATCGGCACGCGCCAAGCAGTCATCAGACAGACCGTCGGGGCCCCCAATCAATAGGCAGATATTGCGCCCGCTCATCTGCCAGCTGCCAAGCTGAGTGGCCAGAGCCGGGGTGGATATTGACTTGCCCAGTACCTCGAGAGTTACCACCAAATCACCCTGTCCGATATTTTTTAGCAGTGCGCGCCCCTGATTTACCACAGCGCTGTTAGCTGGATTGCGCCCTCTGACATTGATTGGCACTTCAACAAGTTCAGTCTTTAGTTCGCCGGGCATACGTTTGCAGTACTCCTGGAAACCTTGGTCCACCCAATCTGGCATGCGCGTACCCACAGCTAGCAATTTAATTTTCATAGCCAGTTGACTAGTCCCTGTTATCTGTAGCGTTCCATGGGGAGTTGGGGTTTTGTTGTGTTTGATCCTGCTCTTGCTCTTGATTGGGTCTGATTGCCCACAGGCGCTCTAAATCGTAAAACGCTCGTGTAGTGGGTAACATAATGTGCACAATCAACTCACCAAAATCCACCAGTATCCACTCTGCAGTATCTTCACCCTCGATGCCGATTAAACTGTAACCTGCAGTTTTCGCCTCGGTCACCACACTGTTGGCCAAGGCCTTGACTTGACGATTAGAGTTGCCCGAAGCGACGATCATAGTGTCCATTATTCCAGTGAGCTCGCGCACATCAATCGCGGTGATATCAGTGGCTTTGATATCCTCTAGGGCAGCTGTAACAATAGTCTTCAAGGTCTGGTCATCTGGAGTTTGATTCATAACAGTCAGTTACTCATATAATTGGTATTGTTTAATATAGTTGGCCACTGCCACAGGTAACATGTCAGCAGTGCAATTGCCCTTTTCTAGCTTGTCACGCACAGCGGTTGAAGATAGATCCAAATTAACCCTATCACAGAAGTAAATATGACCTTGGGCACAGCGCTTTACAACATTTATATCATCACGGCGATTTTGGCTTATCCAACCTGCCAGCGGCTCTTGGTTAGGCAGCGCCCAGCCGGGGCGAGAGCAGACAACAATGTGACAGTGGTCAAGCAATTCCCGCCAGCGTTGCCAGCCATTGATGCCTGCCAGTGTATCCATGCCCATGCAAAAAAATAGTGGCACCTGAGTACCGATTTCCCTACGCACCTGCACTAGGGTATCGATGCTATAACTGGGCCCTTGCCGTTGAAGTTCTATGTCATCGGCTCGCAGCACGGATTGCCCTTTGAGAGCCAGCTCCAGCATCGCCAACCGCTGCGCTGCTGAGACCTTGGGTAGTGCGCGGTGAGGGGGCAGGGCACAGGGAAGCATACGCATTTGCGCTACCCCCAAGTGCTCTGCCAATGTGCTAGCTACCCGCAGATGGCCGTGGTGGACCGGATTAAAAGTGCCGCCAAAAATCCCTACTGCTTCACTAATGACGGATTTGCCCATCACCCAATACAACCCACTTCTGGCTAGTTAGACCCTCGAGGCCAACCGGGCCGCGGGCGTGTATTTTATCGGTGGAAATACCTATCTCTGCACCCAGCCCGTACTCAAATCCATCGGCGAAGCGAGTGGAGGCGTTGACCATGACCGAACTGGAATCCACTTCAGCAATAAACTTTTGCCCGCGGTCAGTATCTTCGGTGACGATTGATTCGGTATGCCCAGAACCGTATTGATTGATATGCGCAATCGCCTCCTCAATACCGGAAACTATTTTCACCGCCAATACAGGGGCTAAATATTCCTGATACCAATCTTCCTCTGTGGCCTGTTTAAGGCCGGATACGATGGCGCAGGTCTTATCACAGCCGCGCAACTCAACCTGCTTTTCGGCATAAATTGCTGCCAATTCTGGCAATAGGTCTGGGGCCACAGATTGGTCAATTAACAGCGATTCCATGGCATTACATACCCCATAGCGATGGGTTTTAGCGTTAATCGCAATCGCCACAGCTTTGTCTCTGTCTGCTTCGCCGTCAATATACACATGGCAGTTACCGTCCAGGTGCTTAATAACAGGCACCCGTGCATCTGAACTAATGCGTTCAATCAGACTTTTACCGCCGCGGGGCACTATGACATCCACATACTCAGTCATGGCAATTAATTCACCCACCGCAGCGCGGTCAGTGGTGGCCACCACCTGCACTGCAGTCTCTGGCAGTCCGGCATCAGCCAGTCCTTGGGAGATACAACGGGCAATAGCTTGATTGGACTCAATCGCCTCACTACCACCGCGCAAAATGGTGGCATTGCCAGACTTTAAACAAAGACTCGCCGCATCAATGGTTACATTGGGACGCGACTCATAAATAATGCCCACTACACCCAGAGGCACACGCATTTTGCTTAGGTTAATGCCGCTAGGTCTTTTGCCCAAATCAGTGAGCTCACCCACTGGATCGGGCAGAGCCACTACTTGAGCTAGACCCTCAATCATGCCATCAATGCGCTCATTGTTGAGCTCAAGGCGATCCAAAAGCGCCGCATCTAAGCCACTTGCGCGCCCCTTTTCCATATCGATTTGATTGGCCTGTATCAGGCTATCGCGCTGTTGTTCCAGACAGTCAGCAATGGCTTTTAAGGCATTATTTTTAATCTCGGCGGAGCTGGACGCCAAGATGCGCGAGGCCTCCTTGGCAGCACTGCCCAGATCATTCATATACTGTTTAATATTCATGCTTTTAAATATAGGT
>Ga0213866_10001404_pt1 | contig 17871 bp, 16 predicted proteins | sample PICome_11_FD_160079 | JGI IMG/M metagenome (GOLD analysis project Ga0213866, IMG submission 160079) | Coastal seawater microbial communities near Pivers Island, North Carolina, United States - PICO284 | ecosystem: Environmental > Aquatic > Marine > Coastal | place: USA: North Carolina...
CGACTATGATCCCCACAGCCAACCTTAGCAACCTCTTGAGGGTGCTTGAAGGGCTGAGATGGAAGGTCATTTATTCAATTCAAACCCGCAAATCAAATTGCAAAAAATGGCACCTCATCACGGTTCCCTTGCTTGAGGGATGGAAAAACGCTGCTCCTAATCGCCATCAGCCAAATACCGCTCCGCTTCAATCGCGGCGGCACAGCCTTGTCCGGCTGCAGTGATCGCCTGACGGTATACATGATCAGCAACATCACCCGCAGCGTAAAGTCCTGGAGTTTTCGTGCCAGTGCTGTGTGCGTTTTGAAGAACGTATCCGTTCTCATCGAGGTCAACGAGGTCGCCAACAAACTGGGAATTTGGAACGTGGCCTATCGCCACGAAGACACACTTAACCTCGAGCTCCGAACTCTCACCGGTCTTTAAATTCTCAAGGTTGACTGCGCGAACCTCACCTTTTTCATCTGTCAAATATTCGGTGATCCCCGAATCCCAAACCGGCTCGACCTTGTCATTCGCCAGCACCCGGTCTGCCATGATCTTTGACGCTCTAAGCTCATCACGGCGGTGAACGAGGTAAACCTTCGACGCGAAGCGAGTTAGGAAATTTGCCTCTTCACAAGCAGAATCCCCCCCGCCAACCACGGCGACCGGAACGTCACGATAGAATGCACCATCGCAAGTTGCACAGGATGTCACGCCATGGCCCACCAAACTCATTTCATTCTCAAGTCCGAGATAGCGCGGAGCTGCTCCGGTGGCGATGATAACGGTCTTGGACTGGATCGTTCCAGAGTCAGTCTCGAGATCGAACGTGCCGTCATCATTTCTGGTGATTTCATTAACCTTCTTGTATTCGACCTTGGCTCCGAATTTTTCAGCCTGCTGCTGCATCCGCCCCATCAATTCGGGCCCCATTACCCCCTCGGGAAAACCAGGGAAGTTCTCCACCTCTGTTGTGGTCGTCAATTGCCCGCCAAGCTGGGTGCCCGAGAGGACAAGTGGTTCCAGATTCGCACGACCTGTGTAGATTGCAGCGGTCCAACCGGCACAACCAGTTCCAATAATAACAACGTTTTGCATGATTAATTTTAAAAAAGGTGGTCCGGAAAGTTCCTTCCGGGAAAAGTTCAACTGAGTGTGAGTAAAGGCTATGCAGGCGCCCCAACGACCTCCGGTGGCAGGGTCCCATCGTCGTCCCGCTTCTCTTCGCTGGACGACTCGGGGGCCTTTTCCGTCTTCATATCATCAGGAATCTCAGGGGGCTCGGGTGGTTTGGGTGGGTCTTTCATCTCTCCATGTTCCATGAGATCCTTGATATGCTTGGCATCAAGCGTCTCAAACTCCAAAAGCGCCTCCGAAATTTTATCAAGCAAGGTTCGGTTCTCTTTAAGAAGTCTCTCTGCCGCCTTATATGCATGATCAATCAAATCCTTGATTTCGTTATCAATTTTTTGAGCAGTGTCTTCGGAGTAGTTCTTTGACTGCCCCATCATGTCGCGGGAAAGAAAGCCTCCCCCGCCCCCGCCGTCGCCATACTCGACCATTCCTAGATCGGTGCTCATCCCCCATTCGCAAACCATCTTGCGGGCAAGGTTCGTGGCCATGCGAATGTCACCCATAGCTCCGTTCGTGACGTCTCCGAAAATGATTTCCTCGGCCACTCGTCCGCCCATAAGCACGATGAGTTGGGATAGAAGCTCATTCTTGCGATAGTTAAATCGATCTTCATCCGGAAGGAACATGGTCGATCCAAGAGAAGGTCCGCGGGGAATGATGGTTACCTTATGCAGCGGATCAGTATGATCCAAAATTTCGTTCAAAATCGCATGACCAGCCTCGTGGTAGGCGGTGTTCTTCTTCTCCTTGTCAGATAGAGCAAGACTTCGTCGTTCACGGCCCCAGCGGACCTTGTCGCGCGCTTCCTCCATCTCGGCAAGAGTAACCGCCTTGATCCCGTTACGAGCAGCAAGCAAAGCGGCCTCGTTGATAAGATTCGCCAATTCTGCACCCGAGAAGCCCGGGGTTCCGCGGGCAATCACGGCCAGATCAGTCCCAGCAGCCAGTTTGATCTTCTTGGCGTGTACATCGAGAATCTGCTCACGTCCATTCACGTCAGGAAGAGACACCGTGACCTGTCGATCAAAACGACCAGGGCGAAGAAGCGCAGGATCGAGAACGTCGGGGCGGTTGGTGGCCGCGATAATAATGACCCCTTCCTGGGTGTCGAAACCGTCCATCTCAACAAGAAGTGCATTCAAGGTCTGTTCGCGCTCATCGTGACCACCGCCCATACCCTGGCCCCGATGGCGTCCGACCGCGTCAATTTCATCGATGAAAACAAGGCAGGGAGCATGCTTTTTGCCTTGCTCGAACATATCGCGAACTCGGCTTGCACCGACCCCAACGAACATCTCGACGAAATCCGAACCACTGATCGAAAAGAATGGCACATCGGCCTCGCCGGAAATTGCGCGGGCCAAGAGGGTCTTGCCGGTTCCCGGAGGACCCACCATCAATACCCCTTTGGGAATCGTTCCCCCTAGAGCCTGAAACTTGCGAGGGTCGCGAAGGAAGTCAACAATCTCATAAAGCTCTTCTTTTGCCTCCTGGATGCCGGCAACATCCTTAAAGGTTACCTTGTGTTGGTCCATTGTCAGAAGCTTGGCCTTGGACTTGCCGAAGCTCATTGCGCCCCTCCCTGCTGACTTCATCTGGTGACGAAAAAGGAAGAAGATCAGCACGATCAAAAGGAGCACAGGCAGAAGGCTCATCATAATCTTGCCGAAAGTGTTGTCCTGGTTGCGAGTTGAGATTCCGGAGTCAATGAGCGCTTCCAGCTTCCCGCGCGAGCTTGCGCTTAGTTTGACCTGAAAGCCTTTGAGTCTGGCAGCATCATTCTCATCCTTGACCAACTTTTCGAGCTCCTCCGGGGTTAAGGCAACAGGCTTCCCTTTGGTCGCATAAAGAGTTGCAACGTTTGAATTCAGCTCGCGAAAAATCTGAAACTGCACATCCTTGCCCAGAACCAGCTTGTTTTCCGACAGGAGTGTTTTGATCCGGGAGAATGGAACTTCCTGCGCCGAAGCGTCCTGCTCAGGAGCTTCAACAACCCAGTTCAGTTTCTCCCCGAAAGTCTCGTCAAGATCGTTGCTGATGCTGTCGATATCAACCTGGACGATGGCTTTGATCGGAGTCTGATCGTCCCACTGTTTCACTAAAACAGTTTCCTCAGAATAACGTCCGGTGATTTCAGCCCGGGCTTCACCCGTGAAAGTAACCAGTTCAAGTTTTCCGTTTTTATAGTCCTTCGAAACGGTTTGAAGGACACGTCCCTCAAGCAAAGCCTCACGAAACTCCGTGAATTTTAGGTCCTCACGATCGCTATCGCTTGCACCGTCGATCGCCACGAAGATAATCGCCAGAGCGATTGTGAATAGAATGATCACTTTCCAGTTCACTCCCCTGTCAGGAGTAGTCTGGGCTGGCTTTTTTGATCCCGGGGATGCTGGTGGCTGTTGCTCGGACATAATAAACTACCGGCGGCCTGAGGGCCCTCTCTGCCGGCACCGGACGCTAGCGCAAGAAAATGGAATGAAAATGCCTTTTTTTGCGGATTTACGCGGCCTGCACCGAGCGACCCAACGCCCGATCATGAACAATATAGCTCTGGTCCCATATTACTCAACCTGCTTCTGTGGAATCCTGATTGTCGAAGGGCCTTTCGAGGCGGTTTCTTCATTAGCCAGAGCATCTTCGATTACCCGCATGGATTTTTCGGAAATTAGGGCCGGGCTATGGAATCCGTTCCCGTCAATACTCACGGCCAAACCATTTTCCACAATTACCGTGACCTTCCCAAGATAGGCCTCCCCGACTTGGCTTGAAATCGATAGACTGCGTTTCAGCAGCTCATGACGCTTTTTGCCAAGAACGGTGACGAAAAGTTCCTGTTCTTCATTTGCTGGTTCGACGAAAATTTGTAAGTTCTCCGGAACCTTCCTGAGAGCGAGATAATGAATGAGATCACCATTTTTTTTATGATGGATTACCAGAAGAGGGATTTGTTCGATTTTGGGAAAAGAAAGGTTTTCCGTAATTGTTTCCTCACTGTTTTCGCAACTCGACGAAATGAAGGCCAGTCCAAGAACTGCAATCAAAGATCTCAACACCCCGGCAGATTCTCTGAATTTTCTCGATAGACAAAGGAAAACCTGCCGGGCCGAAGCCGAGCAGGTTTTTGAAAAAGAGTTCCACTAGGTTCTTATTCCTTCTCGCCCGCAGAATCTTTGGACTCATCGGAAGGAGTTTCCTCAACTTTGGGCTCTTTAGCCTTCACCTCCTCAGGCTTTGGCTCTGCGGCTTTTGGCTTGGCGGCTTTCTTAGCCACTTTTTTAGCGGCCTTCTTGGCTACCTTTTTAACAGTCTTTTTAGCAGCCTTTTTAGCAGCTTTTTTGGCTGGCTTATCTGCCTTAGCTGGCTTTGAAGAGCCTCCAAGTTTGTTGCGTTCGTGCTTCCGCTTCAAGTAAAGTTTTCTGCGGCGGCGTTTCTGACGAGTTTTGAGATTCTGACCCATAGGATTAAGTTCAGGACGGAGTTAGGGCCCATCGACCGGATGATCAAGCGAAAAGGCACGCCATGTCTTGATCTCATCCCTTCCCTGCCCTTTTCTTCCCGCATGGCAGGCCTCATCATTAAACCCCGTTCTCGTATTTTTCACGGCCATGAGTGGGTTTATTCTTCCGAAATTCAGAAAACTTTCGGAAATCCCGAGCCCGGAGACCTTGTAACGCTCAAGGATTTCAAGGATCGCCCGCTGGGAGTCGCTATCTACAATCCTGGTTCGCAGATTGTGGCGCGCAGAATTTCCCGAAGGAAACAGAAGCTGGATAAGGAGTTCTTCATGCGCCGTCTGGGTCAGGCCATCGATTACCGGGAGTCCCTTGGCATCGATAGCGACCTTCGAAGGCTCGTCTGGAGTGAATCAGACGGCCTTCCCGGGATCATTGTCGATCAATATGGTCACCATCTTGTCTTGCAGACCACAACTCTTGCCATGGACCAGCGTAAGGAACTGATTGCCAGTTGTCTTGTGCAAATTCTTGCGCCAAAGTCGATCACCCTGCGGAATGATTCCTCAATGAGGCGCCCTGAGGGCCTCGAGGATGAAATCAGGATGATTTATGGGGCACAACCAGACCCTTTCACTGTTAAACATCACGATTCGGTCTTTGAAATCGATCCGGCAAATGGTCAAAAAACCGGACTCTATCTCGACATTATGGACAGCTACCAGAGGGTGGCCCATCTAGCACCGGGCAAAAAGGTCCTCGATGTTTTTTGCAATCAAGGAGGATTTAGCCTTGCCTGTGCCTTGGCTGGAGCGGATTCGGTGCGCGCTGTCGATATTTCCGCGGACGCGACCGCCGCAACAGCTAGAAATGCTGAATTAACCGGCGTGCAAGTGGAGACGGTGGCTGCCAATGCCTTCGATTTTCTCAGAAAAGACGAGGAGACCTACGACCTCATCATTCTCGATCCCCCTTCCTTTACCAGAAACAAAAAAACACTCAAAGACGCTATGCGGGGATACAAAGAGATCCATCTTCGAGCTCTTGGCATGTTAAATCAGAGTGGCATCCTGGCGACCTTCTGCTGTTCCCATCACGCAACTCGCGAGCTTTTTCTCGATAGCGTGAAGAGTGCCGCCGTCGACGGGAAGCGAACCCTTAGGATGATCGACAATCACTCCCAACGACTTGACCACCCCATCATTGCAACCTTGCCGGAAACGGAGTATCTGAAAGGGTTCACGTTCCAGCTTGCTCCAAATCGATAGTTTCGCATGAAGCCCCGCATCGCTCTTATTGTTTTCATTTTGATCGTAGTTTTTGGAGGGTGTTTTTGGCACTACCACCAACCCGAACAAAAGATCAAACGGGCCGTCGATCAATTTATCGGAGCCGTTGAATATGACAGCACCAAACTTCGCAGCCGCGAGGATGTTCACGAGGCAGTTCGAAATTCCACGAGCGAGACCATCACGCTGAAAATCTCGGACTTATCGAACCTTCCATTCAACGTCGAGCTGCCTCGCGAGATGTCGTTCGAGCGCCTTTGCAGTCGACTTGATCTGCTGCACGCCGCGACATCCGAGCGTGATTTTACGACTCTCGAGGAGGAGCTTCAGCTAATTGGAAATAAAGCCCAATTGACTAGAATTGCACAAATCACCATGGCCTCGCCCTTTAGCGGTAAAGAAACCCAGTCGTGGGAATTGGTCTTTGATCTCGAACTTGAAGACCAATGGAAAATCACCGCGCTCCGGGCGAGCAAACATCATTGAACCATTCTTTAGACCTATTGATTTCCGACCTCGGCCTGCTCCAGAAGCCTCGCCTTGAGGCGAGCGTTTTGCGTAAGGCCCGGGTCCTCGCGCAGCAACTTCTCTGCCACTTCGCGCGCTTCCCGGATCAAAGAAGTATCCGCTAAAAAGTCGGCAAAACGCAAACCACCCAGCCCGCTCTGCCGGGTCCCCAAAACCTCCCCGGGGCCGCGTAACCGCAGATCCTCTTCTGCGATTTTGAAACCATCAATGGTCCCGGCGAGAATGTTCAACTTCGCCAGACCTTCGGGGTTTTTACCATCGGTCACAAGGATACAGTAGCTTTTGTGTTCACCCCGCCCTATGCGGCCCCGCAGCTGGTGGAGTTGGGCCAAGCCAAAGCGTTCGGCGTTAAAAATCACCATGACGTTGGCATTGGGAACATCGACCCCGACCTCGATCACGGTTGTCGAAACAAGCACTTCTGATTTGTGGTCCCGAAAGCGTTTCATGACCGCTTCTTTCTCCTCGGACGCCATTTTCCCATGCAGCAATTCTACTTCGAAGTGTTTGAATCTCTTCTTCCACTTTGGGTGTTCTTCCACAACCGAGGCCGCCTTCACCGAATCGCTATCCTCCACAAGCGGATAAACCAAATAGGCCTGTCGCCCTTCCTCGAGTTGCTCGATGAGAAACTTGGTCATCTCGGAGATCTTCGGTTTCACCCGCACCCCGGTAATAATTTTGCCACGTCCCGTCGGCAATTCGTCAAGAATCGAGACATCCAGGTCACCGTAAATTGTTAAGGTCAGGGTTCTCGGAATCGGCGTCGCTGTCATGACCAAAACATCGGGCATCACGCCCCGCTGAATGAGCTTGCCGCGCTGGGCCACCCCAAATTTGTGCTGTTCATCGATTACAATTAGACCCAGGTCATCAAAGTCCACGTTATCGTAGAGCAGGGCATGTGTTCCGATAATAATCTGTGCGTCGGCGACCTCCTCCCGCCGGTCCGCTGTTGCCAAACCAACCTTGACCCCAAGAGGTGAGAGCCATTTTGCAAAGGTGAAGTGATGCTGCTCGGCCAGAATTTGGGTCGGAGCCATTAGGGCTGCCTGACACCCCGAATCAACAGCCAGAAGCATCGCACACATTGCGACAAATGTTTTACCACTTCCAACATCTCCTTGTAGCAAGCGGTTCATTGGCCGCTGCACGCGCATGTCTGCAATAATTTCCTTCACACTGCGCTTCTGGGCTGCGGTCAAATCGAAAGGCAATGAATTATAAAATTCGGTCAACAGCTTCGTCCGTTTCCCAAGAACTCGACCAGTCAGATCGGCATGGCGCGCCCTACGCCAAACGACCCGTAGCTGTTGAAAAAAGAACTCCTCCTTCGCGAACTACCGCCTCGCGGCATCAGCCTGGGCCAACTCTCCGGGGAAATGAAGCTCCCGGAAAGCCTCAATTCTCGGGTAGGTCGGATCGACGTCGTGAACCGGCACCAGCGAGTCCCCTTCAACAATCTCAAGAGCGCAGAAGATTGCCTCCCGCAATTTCCGCTGGGGAATACCGCTAACGTTCTTGTAGATTGGCACAATCTGCTCGAGATGAACCCTCCGGCCTTCATCCGATACCACCTCAAATTCGGGGTGATCCATGACCACCTTACCTCTACTCTCTTTGGGCTTCCCGTAGAGCACTACCTCATGTCCCGTTGCGATGACCTTCTGAAGAAATGGCATATTAAACCAACGACAAGTCATTCGCGACAAACCACCGCCCGCATGATCCTCAACAACAGCCTCGTAAAAGCCCTTCCCACCAAAACCTTTCCGTTGTGTATCGATCACCAATCCCCGCAGACAAACCGCACCACTGCCCGCCTGAGCCGGAAATGCGTCGAAACGGCGCCGGTCCTCGTATCGCTTTGGCAACCAATTTAAAAGATCGGCCACCCGCTCAATTCCCGAGACCCTTAGAGCTTCGAGATCGCGCCCCCGGACACCCGGCAACTCAAGAAGCGAGTCAGTCGCTTTCATTTCAGTTTCCGGCCGCTGGCCTCACATTTTGAATGCTAATTTGCACGCTGACCCGTCCGCGGAAGACGTTACGATCAACGGTGAATGCAATATCCCAAGGCGGATCAGGCAATTCGTTGGCTCCCCCTCCAAAGAAAATCGCATCTCGCTCGTCATACCCCTGGCGCAAAAACAAGCGAAGGTGGTTGTTCTTCAAGCGTCTCGGTGGTTCGGTCAGCCAAACGTTGCGAGTCAAAAATATTGGCTGTGGATTGGAACTCCCGAACGGTTGCAACAGCTCGTAGCTGGCGAGAAAATCGAGAGAAAGTTCACCGAGCTCAACTTCGGCATCAACTTGAACCTTGGCGGCGAGATCCTTCTCCCCGCAGGTCTCATTGACAAACTTCACAAAACTTTCCCGGAAAGCGTCGATTAAATCCTCATGAATACTCAATCCGGCAGCCATGTGGTGTCCCCCACCCGCGATCAGGTGCTCCCGACATGAGCCAATCGCCTCAACCAATGAGATACCGGGAATACTCCGACCACTACCTTTTCCGATCCCATTTTCATCAATGGAAATCACGAAAACAGGCTTATGATACATCCGCATCAAGCGTGATGCGACGATTCCGACCACGCCAGCATGCCAGGCTCTTGAGCCGACCACGATAACCGGATCATTGGTGCTCTCCTGCAACAAGGCCATCGCTTCCGCGAAAATCGCCTGCTCCAGCTTCTGGCGTTTTCTATTGAAATTCTCAAGTTCGTCAGCCAAATCGAGAGCCTCGTTTGAACATCCCGTCATCAGAGTGGCCAAGGCCTGCTCTGGTTTATCCATGCGGCCCGCTGCATTCAATCTGGGCCCTATCCGGAAGCCGATATCGGCACTACTCAGCCTTCCCTCGGTCCCAGTGAGTTTTAAAAGAGCCCTGAGTCCCGGTCTGACCGAATTCTCCAGCTTTCGCAAACCATGTCGCACCAAAAGGCGATTTTCATCCACCAAAGGAACAATATCCGAAATTGTGGCCACCGCCACCAGATCGAGCACCGACTTAAGATCAAATCCTTCAAGCGGTCGTTGCTTCAGGAGAGCATGCGCCAGCTTGAAAACGACGCCTGCCGCACAAAGGTATTCGCGTGGATCGCGCGAAGCCTTTGGATTCACCAAAGCGACGCAATCAGGTCGACCGTCAGGACCCATTTCGTGGTGATCCACGACGACAGTCTCGACTCCTTTGCTCTGTAGCATCGCGATGGCATCGTTCGAGACCGTGCCGCAATCAACCGAAATCATGAGGTCGGGCTTACCGAACTCAGTCAGGCAGCGACCCAGACCGCCTGCACTTAAACCGTAACCTTCACTACTTCGGCGTGGAATAAATGAGTATGGCTTGAGTCCATAGGCCTCAAGAGTCGTGCGGAGCACTGCAATTGAGCTCACACCATCAACATCGTAATCGCCATAAATACAAACACGTTCTTTTTGATCCACCGCATGCAGGATGCGGTCGACCGCCAGGTCAACCTCCGGAATATCGAAAGGATCAGTCAACTCGGCGAGACGAGGACGCAAAAAGCGCTCGACCTCTTCGTGTTGTATCCCCCTTTGTGAAAGCAATCGCCCGAGGATCCGTGGCATTCCTTCCGGAACCAGATTCTCCCAACCTTTTGGTGCCTCGCGAATGACCCACTGCACCTGTTTTTCCTCCTGACTCAAGGCTTGCTAGGAGTTACCTTTCAAGAGCTTGATAATGTCACTGATCTGTTTAAGTCCCCCCTGGGGATTCGCTATCAGAAACTCAGCCTCCTTGTCGATCTTGAGGAAATCCGCGGGCTTTGACGGCCTCTCAATGACGGCAAACAAATCACCGGGGTATTTCATTTTAGCCTCCTGCTCCCCGATCGTTACTTTGAACGGAAAAAACATTGGGGGGTCGTCAGCACAGGACGCCGACGCCCCGAGAACGGACGTCAGGATCCAGAGCCGGATCAGGTTAATACTCGAATTCATAACGTCACATTGACAGCGGATCCACACCCCCGCAAGCGAAACACTTCGCACGCTTAAATTGGGCACGGCGAAATGCCCATTACTCACTATCTTGCACCCATGAAAGCACCACATCGTGTCGCCATTGTTGGGGGGAGGATTCGCAGGGCTCAACTGCGCCAAATCCCCAGCCAACGATGACAACTTTGAAGTCACCCTGATTGACCGGAAAACCACCACCTTTCCAGCCTCTCCAATGTCAAGTGGCAACCGCTTCACTCTCGGCGGTTGAAATTGCCCGCTCGCTCCGGGCTATCATTGACGATTCCCCGGATGTCTCTGTTCTTCTCAACAAGGTGACTCAAATTGATAACGGCCGGAAAGCTGTGATCACTGAAAATGGTCACTATTCATACGACAGTCTTGTTCTAGCCACCGGCGCGGGGACTTCCTATTTTGTTTAGGGCGGGTGGGTCTAACACACCTTCGGGCTCAAAACGCTCCAAGATTCCCATAGTATCCGGTAAAAGGTTCTCCATGCTATGGGAAGGGCCTAGCGGACTTCCAACCCCGCGCAAAAGAAGATCCCCATGACCGTTACAATCTTGTGCGGTGGTCCGATCGGGGTGGAATTCGCCGGGGCTTTTGCCGACCTCGTACGACGTGCCCTCAAGTTAGACTACCAAATCGAGGTGAATGATTTCCTGATCACTTTAATCAATCCGGTGATCGCCTGCTAAAGCCTGTTACCGAAGATCACTCCGAATACACTAGAAAACGTCTGAAAACTCGTGGTACTGAAATTATTCTGGAGGCAAGAGTCGACAACGTCAAAGAGCACTATTTACACCTCGATGATGGCCGCGAGAAAGAGACCGAAACCTTGATGTGAGCCGCGGGGGTGGCCGCCTCACCGCTCACCGGGTGTTTTGACCACCCTCGCGACCGAGGCGGTCGTTTCGAGGTGGAGCCTCCCCTCACAGTCCCCAATCACCCCCGCGTCTTTTGCGCCGGCGATCTAGTGAGTCTTGTTGACCGCGACGGCAAGAGTGTCCCGGGTCTCGCGCTGGCGGTGATGCAAACGGGAAAACATGTCGCCAAAATTCTCAACGAAGATTTGAGCCTCCTAAAGACGGTCTACAAGGACCGCTATCTGGAACTTCGTCCAGCCTTCAGTTATCAGGTAAAAGGAAAATGGCAATCATCGGCAAAAACGCTGCCGTAGCCCAAGCCAACAAGCTCAAGTTAAAGGTTTTCTAGCCTAGCTTGCTTGGCTTTGCATTCACTTTGCCTTCCTGGTGGTCTTTCGCAAAAAACTAGCTGTGCTACGATCGCGCGTTTTTTCCTTCATCTCCGATAAACCCGCTGCGCGGGTCTTTTCGATTCCAGAATCGGCGGAGCCTCCGAAAGGTGACCAAGCCTCGCTAACCGATGAAAATAGGTGACAGTATAGAGTTCCAAGCGCTGCTGATCACCCAAAGATCCCAAGAGCGACGAGCATCGAAATTAAGGAGGCCAATCCGGTAAGAAAACCGGCAATAATCAAAATGACTCCAATCAGCAAGAGGACCGCTGGGAAAAATGCGATTCACAAGGTTTCCATCGACCCAAATGGTAAAAACCACTTCGAAAAGCAAAAGCAGGGACACCCAAGGGATTGCTCCTCTCAGCAAAGCGCGACTTGAACTGTCCGCCCACTTTCGCCAAATCGGAGGTGAGAGCCGCGGAAAGCCCCGAACCAATCGCAAGTGCCCATACAATCAGGATATCTCGAAGATCTGAATCCGTCTTGAGGAATTTAAACTGCTTGAGCAAGCCGACACTGAGCCTTTTTTTTAACCTTGCCCTCAGTTTCCGAAATCCCAAAGTGAAAGAGGGCCGCGCGCCACGATATTGCAGCCGCAATTCCGAGATAGATCGTATAGCTGGTCGTCGATCTCTCTCCGTTCACAAAGATCAGAAAAGCGGCAGCTACTACCGCAATGTTGCCACTGGCCGAAGCAGCCCAGCCGATAAGTTACGCTCTCGTGCTCTTGGGAGTTGTCTTCCCCAGGACATCCTTCGCCGTGACCGAGCGAATGCCTCGGGCCAAGCTGAAACAGACCAGCAGGCAGACGATTAGCAGTCCCGCCAAAGTCGTCTTGGGGCCCGCCAATCGATCGGCAATCTTGCTGCCGGCGCGGGAAAGCAGCAGTCGGAAGACATTGGACGAAACATCAACGTCAACATCGCCCAGACTGGAATCAGTGGGGGGGTGGAAGAGTTACTCGCGACAAGATCTTCCCGACATTCTCGGAAACTCGTAAAAACGACAAGCTCAAGCCGCATTTGGCAAACTCACAAAAGTGACCTGATGGATCGACGAATCGTCCAACGTAGATTATCCATCCAAACACGTTATGGTTTTGCAACGCACACTTAAGGCTGCTCTCGCCGGCATGTTTTTCATCACTTTTCTCCACGGTGAGGAAAAGGTTGATTTCGCCCGCGAAGTCCTCCCCATTCTCTCCGACAAATGCTTTGCCTGCCATGGCCCTGATACCAGGAAAGCTAAGGATCTGCGGCTCGATAGCTACGAGGCTGCCACCCGGAATCGCAAGGGAATCCGCTCGATCGATCCCGACAATCTAGAGGACAGTGAACTCATTTTTCGGATTCACGATGAAGACGATCCGATGCCCCCGGAGGACCATGGCAAGCCATTGACGGAAGCGGAAAAAGACATTCTAACCCGATGGGTGAAACAAGGCGGCGAGTATGCTTCCCATTGGGCCTTTGTCCCTCCAATCAAGGGGTCGAAGGCTCCCAAAAATGAAGTGATCGATTTCTATATTGAGAAAGGACTGAAAGCCCAAAACCCGCCCGTTTCCTTTGCTGAGGAGGCCTCGCGGGATGTCCTTGCCCGTCGCGCGGCCCTAGTCTTAACTGGACTCCCTCCGGAGCCAGTCCTTCTCGAGCAGTTCCTCGCAGACAAGTCGCAGAAGGCCTACGAGCAATTCGTCGACAGGCTCCTCGCATCGCCACAATACGGAGAACATCAGGCTCGTTACTGGCTCGACGCCATCCGTTACGGTGACACCCACGGTCTTCACCTTGATAATAAACGGGGCATCTATCCCTACCGGGATTGGGTGGTTCGAGCCTTCAATGAAAATCTTCCCATCGATGATTTCGTCACCTGGCAGCTTGCCGGTGATCTTCTGCCCAATTCTACGATCACCCAAAAGATCGCCACCGGCTACGTGCGAATGAATCCCACCACCTCCGAAGGCGGCGCGATCCCGGCAGAATTTCAGGCCAAAAATAATTTCGATCGCACCGAGACTCTCGGCACCGTGATGCTCGGCATGACGATGTCGTGCGCACGATGTCACACCCATAAATACGACCCGATCACTCATCAGGAGTATTTCAGCCTCCTCGCCTTCTTCAACAGCACGGCAGAAAGTCCCCTCGATGGCAATAAATACGATCATGGCCCGGCCATGAAGGCTCCCGCGAACCCAAAAGAATGGGAATCCCTGGCGTCTCTTGATGGCAACGAAGAGGAGGTGATGGAGTCATTTACGACCACAACGCTGATCGCCCGGGAACTCCCTAAATCGAGAGTCACCAGAGTCCTGCAACGAGGCGAGTATCACAGCCCGATTGGCGAAGCGCTTAAGCCAGACGTTCCCATCGTTATGGGGAGCTTCCCTGAAAACGCCCCGCGCAATCGCCTGGGTCTTGCTCAGTGGCTTACGGCAGACAAGCATCCTCTTGTCACCAGGGTATTGGTAAACCGCATGTGGCAAAGGATTTTCGGGCACGGTTTGGTTCGCACCCCTGAAGATTTCGGTCTCCAGGGGGAACAGCCAACTCACCCGGAGCTTCTCGACTGGTTGGCCGTCGAGTTCCGGGAAAAAGGCTGGGATTTGAAACACATTCTCCGTCTTATGGTGACAAGTCAGACCTTCAAACAGAGTTCACGATTCCTCACGGATTTGGAGGACCCCGACAACCGGCTCTACGCGCGCGGTCCAAGCTTCAGGCTCGACGCCGAAGTCATCCGCGACATCGGCCTGTGGTCGAGTGGACTCCTTGACCCGACCATGGGCGGCGAAGGCGTTAAACCCTACCAACCGGCAGGGCTCTGGAAAGCCCTCATGCACCCTGCCAGCAACACAAAAGACTATGTGCGGGATAAAGGAGAACGGCTCTATCGTCGCAGCCTCTACGTCTATTGGAAGCGGACGAGCCCTCACCCCATGATGACTCTATTCGATGCTCCAAACCGGGAATCCAGCTGCGTAAAAAGATCACGAACGAGCACCGCATTGCAGTCGCTCGCTCTCCTCAACGAAACCCAACGAATCGAAATGGCCCGTAAACTTGCCGAGCGACTTGTGAAGTCCTCTCCGGATAACAAGGCCCGGTTGGACCTTCTCTACAAATTGCTTGCCTGTCGTCAGGCGCTTCCACGAGAAGGCAAGGCATGCCTCGCTCTTCTCGACACGATGAACAGTCGCTACGCCGCAGCTCCCGAGAAAGCGAAAGCGCTTCTCACCATCGGAGATTCGCCTGCAAATCCGGACCTCAATCCCAACGAGCTTGCGGCCTGGACCCAGGTCATTACCACCGTCCTCGCCAGCGATATTGCCCTCGCCCTCTTCTAATTTCCCAACCCATTGTTTCTATGAACTCAGCACGCGAATTTGATCTAAACATGACCCGCCGCCAACTCTTCGGGCGAAGTGCTCTCGGGCTGGGAACTGCCACAATGGCACAATTGCTGGGCGCGGATCTTTTGGCTCAAACACCCGACAACCCCCAGGGGTTGCACCATCCCGCCAAGGCGAAACGCGTCATCTATCTCTTCATGAGCGGTGGCCCCAGTCAACATGACATGTGGGACTACAAGCCGAAGATGAAAGAAATGTTCGGCAAGGATCTCCCCGAACACATCCGCGACGGCCAACGCATCACTGGAATGACTGCCGGACAAAAAAATCTCCCGGTTTGCCCGTCGAAATATGAGTTTAAAAAATACGACAACAACGATCAGGGGGTCTGGGTCAGTGAACTCCTCCCACACACCGCCAAGGTGGCCAAGGAGCTATGCGTCATCAAGAGCACTTTTACAGAAGCGATTAACCATGATCCGGCTGTCACCTACATTCAAACCGGGAGCCAAATCCCCGGACGCCCCAGTTTTGGGTCATGGCTTAGCTATGGCTTAGGACGTATGAATGATGACCTGCCCGGTTACGTCGTTATGCACGCCAAGACCAATTTCGGAGAGCAAAGCCTCTTTAGCCGTCTTTGGGGGCCGGGCTTTCTCCCGTCGGAACATCAAGGTGTTCTCCTTCGAAGTCAGGGAGATCCCGTGCTTTACCTGCACAACCCAAAGGGTGTTTCCCGAAGCGATCGCCGGGTCCAGCTCGACACCCTCGCTGCTCTCAACGAGAGTCAGCACGATCGATTTGGGGATCCCGAGATTCTCGCCCGTATCAAACAACATGAGATGGCCTACCGCATGCAGAGCTCGGTCCCCGAGTTGATGGATCTCTCCAACGAAAAGGAATCGACTTTTAAACTCTACGGCGAAGAAGCTCGGCAGGCAGGGACCTTTGCCGCTTGTTGCCTCAACGCCCGCCGCCTCGCCGAGCGCGGCGTTCGTAATATTCAAATCTTCCATCGTGGCTGGGACGCCCATAACAATCTCCCTAAAGAACACGAGTCACAGTGCAAGGATATTGATCAGGCTTGCGCCGCGCTCATCACCGACCTGAAGGAACGAGGCATGCTCGAGGACACCCTCGTCGTCTGGGGCGGAGAATTTGGCCGGACCGCTTACTGTCAGGGCAAACTCACGGAAAAGAATTATGGGCGGGACCACCACCCCCGCTGTTTCACGACCTGGATGGCAGGAGGCGGCGTAAAGCCAGGGATTACCTATGGCCGCAGTGACGACTTCGGCTACAACATCGCCGACGCCGACGGCGACCCGATCTTCCCCCAGCCCACCAAAGATCACTGGACCCCGGGCAGCGTGCACATTCACGACCTCAATGCCACGATTCTGCATCTACTGGGGATCGACCACCGAAAACTCACCTATCGATACCAAGGTCGAGATTTCCGCCTCACCGACATCCACGGGCACGTTATCAAGGATCTCCTTGCCTAGCAAACTGGACTGAGGAGAGTCCCTCTCGTCTCTCCTGAAGAGGTGGTTTTACCGTGTTCGTGTAGCATTGGATAGGAAGCAACTCCGGAGAGGATCTATTTGGCGGACACCTCCACGCTCGCTCTGCGCGCAGCGAATTGCGGCGATATATACACCGGACCTCCGCGATCCCCGTTTTATACTTGCCTGCATGTTGCACCCGAAGACTTGTTTCGAAAACTTGAACTCCCGGAGGCAGGTGGCCTATGAAGAAGTGACTTGCGGCATTCAGGTTCACCTCGTAACCACTAAATCCATCCGACTCAAGGTATCCACTCAGAACGTTTTTCTGCTCGATTCCACTTTCCCTATGATCTTTGAGATGAGCAAATTCCATTGCGCGATCATTCCTTAGGATTACTAGCGTCACCACTTCCTCAACAACCTGAACCATTGATTGGTATCAAGACCAGTCCCCCATCTGTATTTTGACTCGGAAAGAGGGTCTTCTCCAGCTTCAGTCGGTTCCCTTCCCCATTCGAATCCACAGCCAAATCTTCGAGATGCTGCCATTCAAGTCCTGCTTAACTGACAACCTCATCAATCTCTGTCAACATAATCCCCTCAAGCTCAGAATTCACCGTTTCTCCCACAATCCGACTCTCATAGAATCCTGTTCCGGTCGCGACTCACTTCTTTTCCACGCTGCTTTTTCGATTCCTGCCAAGAACTCAACCTGCGTCTTGCGCTAGTTTTTTCTGCGAGCTTCTTCGACTTTTTCCACCTGGCGCCTCAAGATCCGGCAACGAAAACAGTTGTGATTAAAATCACTCAGATTGGCAGGAGTCGGGTTTTCATAGGATTAGGAAGAGAGTGGGTCGATGGGCCGATCGGCCACGCAATTCGAAAAGGAGACACCCACGATCGCACAGAATTGGAAAGTTTACTCAAAAAGTCGAAAGGACAAATCAGTAGAAGAATGGTTGATAACATCATGGAAAATGTTTAAATTCAACTACACTAAAATGAAATTTTTGCTTAGCTCCAGATGTAACTGTTGAATACGGTTAATCCCAATCCGTAGACCCTCTCTCCAGCTTGAAGAAATCCCAATATATCACCCTTTCATTGGTCGCTATCGCAGGTACTTTAGCTTTACCAACTTTTGCAGCTACTCCCAATTTCAAGACGGAAGTTCAGCCTATTCTCGAGGCCAATTGCGTCCGCTGTCACACCGAATCGAAAGTCAAGGGAGGACTTAGAATCGACACTTATGAGGGACTTATGGAAGGCGGAGATACCGCTGATGCCATTGTTCCCGGCAAACCTGACGAAAGTGAGCTCCTTGTTCGAATCCACCTCCGCCCCATCGACGAAGGAGTGA
>Ga0213866_10001405_pt1 | contig 17862 bp, 17 predicted proteins | sample PICome_11_FD_160079 | JGI IMG/M metagenome (GOLD analysis project Ga0213866, IMG submission 160079) | Coastal seawater microbial communities near Pivers Island, North Carolina, United States - PICO284 | ecosystem: Environmental > Aquatic > Marine > Coastal | place: USA: North Carolina...
TTACAGATTTAGGTCAGAGAACTCAACAAGAGGAATATTGGATTCTAGAGGCTTTAGGATTACCTGTAGTGAGAGAGAATAAATTAGTCATATCTATACAACAAGTACAACAATATTATAATGAAATTTTGCTTTTAAGAGAAAAAATTGATTTTGCTTATGATGGGGTGGTGGTTAAGGTAAATGATAAGAAAATACAAAATGAATTAGGGCTTACTGGGAAAGGACCAAGATTTATGATTGCTTATAAATTCCCTGCTGAGGAGGTTACTACTCAAGTTATAGATATAATCTCTCAAGTTGGTAGAACCGGTAAAGTTACTCCAGTAGCAATAATGAATCCAGTTAATGTTTATGGAGTGAGTGTAACTAGAGCTACTCTACATAATCAAGATGAAATTGAGAGATTAGGTCTTTTGATTGGGGATACTGTAATTATTAGAAGAGCTGGGGATGTGATTCCAGAAATAGTCAGAGTTTTAACAGATCTTAGAATAGGCTCTGAAAAATCTTATATTTATCCTACTGTCTGTCCAGAATGTGGGACTAATTTGATTCAAGCTCAGGCTCAGGTGAATAGATATTGTCCTAATCCTAAATGTCTAGCAAGACATATTGAGTATTTAGCTTATGCGGTCTCTAAAGAAGGATTCAATATCGATGGATTAAGTAAACAAATATTATTAAGACTACAAGAAGCTAGATTAATTCAGCATATTAATGATATATTTACATTAAGTATGGATGATATAAAAGTTATTGCTGGTTTTGGTGATAAATCAGCTATGAATTTATTTAATAGTATTCAAAGCTCAAAAAAAATTAACTTTAGAAGATTTATTCAATCTTTAGGTATCCCTATGGTGGGGAATCAAACGGCATTACAATTATCTCGACATTTTAAGAATTTAGACGAGTTTTTACAAACTAATTTAGAAAAACTACAGACTATTCCAGATATTGGGGAGAAAGTTTCTCAATCCATTATAGATTATATTCATAATGATAATAATTTATCTATTATACAAGAATTATTACAAGCAGGAATAGTCATAGAATATACTAAAATACAGCAGGGTATCTGGGCTAATAAAAATGTATGTATTACAGGGGTATTTGATAGATTCACTAGAGATGAATTAAAACAGAAAATAGAGTCGGAGGGGGGTATTGTGGGCTCTCAAGTCAGCTCAAATACAGATATTCTATTGGTAGGAGCAAAAGCTGGGAGTAAATTAGAAAAGGCTACGAAATTGGGTATCAAAATTATGACAGAGTTAGATCTTAAACTCTAATATTTGACCAAATCCATAATCTTGGGTACAATAATATATATAGATAAAACATATATGAGGATATTATTCGCAAGTGGTGGAACTGGGGGACATATTTTACCAGTTATTGCTGTAAAAGAAGAATTAGAAAAACTAGCTCAGGTACAGCAGATACCTGTAGAGTTTTTGTTAGTAGGTCAGTTAGATGATGTAGCTAAACAATTATTAGAGGCTCATAATGTGCCTTATAAAGAGGTTTATGCTGGTAAAGTTAGAAGATATGTTTCAGGAGAAAATTTTTTTGATATATTTCGTTCTATCTGGGGATTAGTGCAATCACAATGGTATGTATGGAAATTTATGCCAGATGTGACTTTCGGGAAAGGTGGTTATTCTAGTGTTCCAGGAGTGCTAGTTTCATGGCTTTTTCAAATCCCAACTCTAATTCATGAATCAGATTCTATTCCAGGACTTGCTAATAAGTTTTTAGGTAAATTTGCAAGTGTAGTAGCAGTTGGTTTCCCAAATGTAGCCTCATTTTTTGGTAAGAAAAAAACAAGTATAGTCGGTAATATGACACATCCTGATATAGCAAATGGGACTCAGGATGAGGCTCGTAAAATTTTTCAGCTTACTTTTGAGAAGCCAATATTATTAATAGTTGGTGGTAGCCAAGGTTCTAAAATGATGAATGAAGTAATTTGGAAAATATTACCAGCATTATTAGATGTGGTCGAGATTATTCATATAGTAGGTAAATCTCATATAGAAGAAGCACGGAGTATTGTAAAGTCTCTATCTCCATATCAGGATAGAATGTATCATTATGCAGGGTTTTTGGATTCGGAGATGAAACATGCCTATGCAGCAGCTGATTTAGTCATCTCAAGAGCAGGAGCATCTAGTATTATGGATATTTGTTTGACTCATAAACCTAGTATTCTAGTTCCAATTACTGTGGATGCTGGACAACAAAGATCGAATGCTTATGAAATGGCAAAAATTGGAGCAAGTCTTGTCTTGGAGGAGTCTAATTTTACTCAACATATAGTTTTCGATAAAATTAATGAATTATTACAACAGCCAGATATTATGAAAGCTATGTCTCATCAGACAGAACAATTTGCTACATCTGATGCTGCTGCTAGAATTGCAGAAGAATTATTCCAATTAAGTCATTAGTTTATGGTATATTTTGTTGGGATTAAGGGAGTTGGGATGACAGCTTTAGCTCAAGTAATGAAAGCTAAAGGGATACAAGTTATGGGAAGTGATGTAGAAGAGTCTTTTATGACTGACTCTGTATTGTCTGCTGCTAATATTACAGTTTTGTCCCCATTTAATATAAGTAATATCCCAGATGAGATTGAATATGCAGTTGTCTCTGGAGCCTACTATATAAAAGGTAAAGAGCCAATTAATCCAGAAATGATAGAATTATTAAATAGAAATATCCCAATTTTTACTTATAGTCAAGCTTTAGGGAATGTATCCCAAGATTTTCTAAATACAATAGCAGTAGCTGGTTCTCATGGAAAAACTACTACTTCAGCCTTATTAACTTACACTTTACAAGAATTAGGACAAAATCCATTTGGGGTAATCGGAAGTGTTGTCCCTCAATTTGGTGGTAATGCAAGAATCGGGGATATAAACTCAAAATATTTAGTTGTGGAAGCAGACGAGTATCAGAATCACTTTTTAGATCTCATTATGGGGGGGCTTATAATTCTTAATGTAGATTATGACCATCCAGATTTTTTTGAAACCCCTGATGATTATTACCAAGCTTTTATTAATGTTATTGATAATTTATCATTAGATAAGCCTTTGATAATCAATGGAGATGATATTAATATATCTAAATATATTCTACCAAATATTAAAGATAAAACTAGAAATATACTAAAATTTGGTCTTAATAAAGATAATAATATTACTTTAGACCAAGATAATAGTGTCATAGTTGAGGGGGTTAAATATAGTCAATTAAATTTAGCTATTGCGGGGCAGCACAATAGGCTGAATGCTTTATCTTGTATAGGGTTATTATATAAATTAGGTTTTGATATTAATTCTAGTATCAAGGTAATGTCTGGTTTTAGAGGTACAAGGCGAAGATTGGAGTATAAAGGCACTACTGCAACTGGAGTGGATATTATTGATGATTATGCTCATCATCCCACTGAGATTATAGCTGGCATAACTGCATTGAGAGAAAAATATCCATCAACAATTATACATTGTATATTCCAACCACATACATTTAGTCGTACCAAACTTTTACTCAAAGAATTTGGCCAAGCTTTATCTCAAGCTAATTATATATATTTATTACCAATTTATAATTCAGCCAGAGAAAGTATAGGGGAGGTAAATAGTCATGATATTATGAATTATATTAATAATCCCAACTCCAAACTATATCTTGATTCAGATGAGTTAAAACAAGACTTGAGTTTAATTAAGGGGAGTCATAATATGATTGTAACTATGGGTGCTGGTGATGTCTGGAAAATTACCAAAGATATGATATAATAAATCAATATTGGTGAATAAAAACTATATATTATGATAGAACATATTGCAATTATCCCAGATGGAAACCGTAGATGGGCTCAGACTAATGGTAGTAGTCCAGAACAGGGACATTTGGAAGGCTTTGAGAGAACTAAAGAAATTATCGAAAAAGCATTTGATGGGAGAGTTAAAAACATAACATTTTGGGGAGCTTCTTTAGATAATTTAGCAAAAAGACCTCAAGACGAAGTACAACATTTATATAAAAATTTCCAAACTTATATTAAAATACTATTAACATATAAGGAGATACATACTAAAAAAATTAGAATCAATGTCTTAGGTATGTGGAAAGAATTATTTCCAGAGATGTTACAGAGTGTGATTCAAAAAGCTATAGATAGTACAAAAGATTATTCTAATTATACATTGAATTTTTTATTAGGATATAATGGAGATGAGGAAATGTTACAAGCTATTCAGTCTATCTCAGAGCAAAAATTAGCTAATCCTAACTTAGAAATTAATGCTGATTTAGTCAAACAGTCTCTTTATACTAAATATTTACCACCAGTAGATTTGCTTATTCGTACAGGTGGGGAGCCACATAATAGTGTTGGATTTATGATGTGGGATACTGCTAACTCTCAGTATTACTTTACAGATATTAATTATCCAGACTTTACAATACATGAATTTGATAAAGCTATTATAGAATATCATACCAGAGGTAAACGAGAAGGTAAATAATATAGTTATGAAGATTATAATAATGGCAGGAGGTACAGGTACGAGGTTATGGCCACTTAGTAGAGCTGCCAAACCTAAACAGTTTCAACCACTATTTGGTGAGGAGACAATGCTACAAATGACAATTAAAAGACTGTTGACACACTTTACTTTAGATGATATCTATGTATCTACTAATGAACAATATAAAGCTGAAGTAATAGCCGAATTACCACAATTGCCAGTACATCATATTATTTTAGAGCCAGAAAAAAGAGATACAGCTCCAGCTAATGGTCTTGCCACTATAGCAGTAGATGCTCAATCAGATGAAGCCATAGCTTTTTTAGCTGCCGATCATTATATTCATAAACCTCAAGAATTATGTAGGATTTTACAATTAGCAGATAATTTTTTACAACAATCTCCTGAATATATTGTAACTCTTGGTATTACTCCAACCTCCCCTGAGACCGGATATGGTTATATAAAATATAGCCAAAATTCATTAGTAGAAAATCAAGATCAGTCTGTGTATAAAGTTGAATCATTTGTAGAAAAGCCTGATTTTAAAACAGCTACTCAATATTTGGCGGATGGAAATTATGTTTGGAATTCAGGAATGTTTGTAGTAAAAAAACAAAGATTGTTAGAAATGTATCAAGAATATCTACCAAATACAGCTAAAATCCTTTTAAAATTAGAGAAAAATAAACTAAAAAATTTAAAAACTCTATATAAATTGACTGATATTATTAGCTTTGATTATGGGATTATGGAGAAAGCTAAGCATATAGCCGTCATGCCAGCAAATATAGGTTGGAGTGATATTGGTTCTTGGGCAGCATTAAAAGATATGTTGCAAACAGATGAAATAACTGTAACTCATAAAGGTAGTTCAACACATTTTGATATTGACTCTGAGCATGTATTAATACACTCACATAATAAGAATAAAGTCATTGCTACAATTGGAATTCGTGATATAGTAATAGTAGAGACTGAGGATGCTTTATTAGTATCCCATATAGATAAAGTACAGGAAGTCAAGAAAATCAATAGCATATTAAAGTCATCCAATTTAGAAGATAAGATATAAAAATGATGAAAAAAATTATATATTGGATATTGTTAATAGTATTCTTAGTAGGTGTAGCTGGAGCAATTTATATTGTCAATTTAGTAAATACTATTGGATCTCCAGTCTTAATCGAGGAAGATACCACCTTTAAGGTTAAAGAAGAAGAAAGTTGGAGTGATATTATTAATAATTTACAAAAACAAAATATTATATCTAAAATAGATGGGATATACTTTTATATTGACTTTAGAAAATTTAGCCCACAACCTGCTACTTACAATATCACAAAGAATATGAATACGGACCAGGTTATTAAAATGATATCTCGAGGTTTAGTCATAAAACCAGAAATTACTATCACTATTCCAGAGGGGTCGGATATTTATACTATTGGAGATATTCTAGCACTAGAATTAAAATTTAGTAGATCAGATTTTATAAAAGCTACTGAAGAATTTGATATTTCTAAATATAAATTTATTGAGGGGGATTCCTTACAGGGATATTTATATCCAGATACCTATAGATTTTTTGATGATTCTAATGCAGAAGCAGTAATTATAAAGATGCTAAATAATTTTGAGAAAAAAGCTTCTTCTAGTTTAAAGGGTAATGAGACATTATCTTCTTATGAAGTCTTAATTCTAGCTTCAATTGTCGAAAAAGAAGTCTCACAATCTGATGATAAAAAAATAGTCTCAGGTATATTCATCAATAGGCTGAATAAAGATATGAAATTACAAAGTGATGCTACAGTTAACTTTCTTACTCAGTCAGGTAGAGCTCAATCTACATCAGAAGATCTAAAAATCGAATCTCCATATAACACTTATAAAATAACTGGTTTACCACCGGGACCAATTACTAATCCAAGTGTTGATACTATTAACTCTGTAGTAGATTATACTCCTAATGATTATTTATTTTTCTTAACTTCTAGGGATAATCCTCCTAAAACTATATTCTCAAAAACATTTGAAGAACATGTGAAAGCTAAACAACAATATCTCCCTTAAAATTATGATATCTAAAGTTCATCATATAGCTGTATTGATAGATTGTGATAAAGAAATAGCAATTCATTGGTTTGAACTACTCCAACAGATTAAAAATTACCTAAAAACGGAAATAAATATTATTATATGGAGTTCTGATTTAGCAGATATAGCTAGATCTATTGTAGATGTTGATAAAGTTCATTTAATGTCTAGATCTCTATTTAAACTAAATGATTATAAATTAATTAACACCTTAATTAAAGAATATAAAATTGAAAAATGTATAGAAATTGGGAATATCCCTCAATTTGTTAGTTGGAAATTACAACAAAATAATATATTGACTATCATAAAAGTATTAGATAAGTTTGAATCATTGGGCGAGAGTAATGATTACTTTGCAGTTCATCCCAGTCATACAGCTAAAATTAACTATAAGCAAAAAATTGCTCACTTACCATTTCCTACAATTAATTATAAAAATTTTCTTGATTTAGATACCCAAGTAGTATTAAATCTGAAACAAAATCTAGGATTAATAAGTTATGAAAATCAGATTATTAATAAATCATTTGTATGTGGACATTTAGGGGATATGACTAATGAATTTGTTCGTTATTTAGAATATAATCAATGTGAATGGTATGATGTCCTTAATAAAAAAGGTAGTTTTATATTACCAGGTAAATTGTCTAATAATTTCCCAATAGTCTATGAACTTTTAGATTGTCTGGTAGTGAGTGGTGATATAGATTCTGTTAGTCAATATCAAATTTTAAACGCTATAGCCTCAGGTACAATAGTGATAGCCCCTAGATATGAAATATACCAAGAATTACTAGGAAGAGGTGCACTTTATTATAATCCTCACTCTAGCAGTGAATTATCTGCCTGTATAGAGGTAATTCAGAAAAATGAAAATAAAAAATTATTAGTTAGAGATTTAGCATCAGAACAATTTCAAAGAAAATATAGTTATCAGGCAATAGCTAAATTATGGAGTCATTTATTAGCTAGAATTTAATTTTATTAGTTGACTTAATTGATGAAGTTTGACACAATAACATATATGAAGATTTTAGCAATTGAGACATCGTGTGACGAAACCGCCTTAGCTTTATTGAGTTTAGATAAAGAAGCTAGAAATTTTAAAGTACTTGATCATATTTTATACTCACAGATCAATGAACATAGTCAATATGGAGGAGTGGTTCCAGCTTTAGCCGCTAGACTGCACAATAAGAAACTCCCAGTTATGTTACAGGAGTTCATTCATCGTAATGGTAGAGAAATTGATGCAATTGCAGTTACAGTAGGGCCTGGATTAGAACCATCCTTGTATGTTGGCGTCAATTTAGCTAAGCTTTTAGCTGAGACTTTAGGGGTGCCACTAATCCCAGTCAATCATATGCACGGGCATATGTTCTCTGGTCTTCTGAATGACCAGCTAGAGGGGAGTGTACCTGCAAAATATCCCTTCATTGCCTACACTATCTCTGGGGGGCATACAGAGCTAGTTTTAGTAAAATCGTATAATGATTATGAAATTATAGGTATAACTCAAGATGATGCAGCTGGGGAAGCTTTTGATAAGGTGGCTAAAATGTTGGGGTTGTCTTATCCAGGAGGACCTAAAGTATCTAAATTAGCTGAGAGTGGAGATAGTGAGTCTATCCAATTTCCTAGACCAATGATTAACTCGGGAGATGGTAAAATGTCTTTTTCTGGGCTCAAAACCGCAGTATTATATTATATAAAAGATAATCCACCCCAAACTGAGCAAGACATATCTAATATTTGTGCTAGTTTTGAACAAGCCGTCATTGATGTACTAGTGACTAAATTAGATTGGGCGGTGAATACCTATAATGTAAGACAAGTAGTAATAGGAGGTGGTGTTACTGCAAATTTAAAACTAAGACAAGCCTTTGAAGTATATTCTAATCAAAATCAAGTTGAACTCTTAGTGCCAAATAAAATTTTATCCACAGATAATGCTATTATGATCGGAGTAGTAGCTTGTCTAGATATAATACATAATATAAAGATTAGACCTCAGGAGGTTAATGGTAATTTAGAGATATAAACTTAAATATTATAATTTGTCTACTACTTTAATATTCTGGTCTAATATAATATCATCTACACCTAAGGTAAAACTAGCTTTAAGTTGACTACCTTGTATTACTTTGGGTAACCAAAATATGTGATCTGGCCACATATCATTATAAGGAATTTGATCTACCTGATACCATTGTGGGCACATTTCCTCGCTTTCAATTGGCTCTCCTTCCCAACTCTCAGCTAAATATACATATACGGTTTTATTCCAATCAGGATTTTCACTAAAATAAAATGTTAATTCAGCTACTTTATAAAAATCTTTTATTATGACTGATATCTCTTCCTCGGCTTCTCTTATTGCGGACTGCTCAATAGTCTCTCCAACTTCCACCTTACCACCAACTCCATTCCATCTATTTGCACCAAAACCTCTCTTCTTCATAGCAAGACATATCTCCTTAGTCTCAAAGCCAGATTTTTTTATGAGAAAGACTAGAGTAGCTTTTTTAGTAGGTTTCATATAATTGCTATGGTCTATGGTTTACTGATTTCTACAAAAATCGTTGATATCAATACTCTTTTCCACTTTAGTTTCAACACCAATTTGTGATATGGATAGCTCAGTAAATGAAACTATACCATTTTTTACTACAATATTCTCTGCTTCTTCTTCAGTAAGTATACATTTAGATGTTGGTGATATGGAAGATATTGACTCGCCATTTATTATTTCAACAGATAATCCTGGCCACATAAATCTACCTATTCCTTGTAGCAATACATATTTATCATCTTCATAGAATTTATATGTTCCAACCCCTTCTATACCATCAAGACTTGGTTTCTCTTCTCTAAAATTAGATAAATCAAATAACAAATCAGATGGTATACCTTCATAGCCTCCAGTAATTCTAATAGACAAATATTTATCTGATAAGTATTCTATTTTATATTCATTTTGTCTACCCCAATCTTCTGGATAAGGTTCATCAAAAAAAGTTTTTAATATATAGTTATTATACTCAATAGTTACATAATTAATGTTTTTACCATCTTTTTCTATAAATTTTGATTTAATTATAGCATTGCCCTTTTGGTCTATAGTAGTAAAATTATCACCTGCTTGGTTGCTTTGAGTTTTAGAATCTTTGTCTATATCTAAAAAGATAATGGTAGCAAACGAAGCAACTATAATTACTATTAAAAATATAGCAAAGAATAAAAAGTTCTTATTATTTGAATTTTCCATATAAATTTATTAATTGATTTATTTTATTATAACACATTCAATATAAAAACAATAAATATGCTATAATATAAAATATGAAAAAAGCATTTTTGATTTATCCACATCAACTCTTTGAAGATATTACAAGGCTCAAGACTAGTGATATAGTCTTTTTAATAGAAGAGCCATTGTATTTTAGTGAACTTAAATTTCATAAACAAAAGCTAGTCCTACACAGAGCTAGTATGCAAAGGTATAGGCAATATCTAGAGCATAATCAGATCAAGGTAGAGTATATTGAATTCCATCAATTAGCTACAACTGAGTCTATAGCTTATATACTACAACAGCATCAAATTGAGGCAGTGGATCTATATGATGTAGTAGATGATTGGCTAAGTACTAGATTGGCAAAAGCTCTGAGTCTAGCTTCCATAAAATTGACTATTCATAATAGCCCGATGTTTTTGACCTCAGAGAGTGACTTTAGAGAGTTTTTTGAATCAAGGTCAGGAGCTCGCAAATACTGGATGAATGACTTTTATATTTGGCAGAGAAAAAGACTAAATATACTCATAGACAGAGATAATAAACCTATTGGAGATAAATGGAGTTTTGATATTGAAAATAGGAAAAAATTACCTAAAAATATAATTATCCCCAATACCTTTGAAATTCAGAATAATCAAGATGTAAAAGAAGCAATAGCTTATATAGAAAAATATTTCCCAGATAATTTTGGTAAGACAGATACATTTTGGTGCCCTATAGATTTTGAAGGGGTAAAGCATCATTTTCAAAAATTTTTACAAAATAGACTAGAATTATTCGGTCCCTATGAGGATGCTATGACTACTCAGTCTGATTCGGTGTTTCATAGTACCATTTCACCATTACTCAATAATGGCTTACTAACTCCAGATTATGTTATACAAGAAATTTTAGAATTTATAGCTAAAAACAATATACCCATAGCCTCAGCCGAAGGTTTTATCAGGCAGATTATTGGCTGGAGAGAGTATATTAGAGCTTTGTATATATTGGAAGGTAAGAAAATTCGAACTAGCAATTATTTTGAATCTCACAAAAATATGCCACAATCAATGTGGACAGCTACGACTGGGATTGAACCAATAGATTATCATATACAGGTATTAGAAAAATACGCCTATACTCATCATATACCAAGACTTATGCTATTTGGGAATTATCTCAATTTATGCCAAATTGAGCCTGATGAAGTCTATGAATGGTTTATGGAAATGTATATAGATGCCTATGATTGGGTAATGGTACCCAATGTATATAGTATGACACTTTATGCGGATGGGGGATTACTTACAACTAAGCCGTATATAGCATCTTCTAACTATATTCTCAAAATGAGTGATTTTAAAAAAGGGGACTGGAGTCCTATTCTGGACGCCTTATTTTGGAGTTTTGTGGGGCAGAATTTTATAAAATTACAAAAAGAAGGTAGGCTCGGGTTTATTGGAGTGCAGTACAGTAAGATGACAGATGCCAAAAAAGATAATTACTCCAGCATAGCTAGAGAATACTTAGATTTAATAAAATAAAAAGTCTCCTACCAATAAATAGCAAGAGACTTATAGGTATAATTGTGAGGTCATACATGAATATTGGTAGAGTTCAGCCTTCTATGAATCCATTTTTGTCTAGTTCTAAAATATAAGTTTGATTTTATAGTTAAATCTATCCAAAATGGGGGTACTTTACCTTGAAAGTGAATAGTTAGTAAAGTTTTTACTTTATTGTCCCAATCTGCCTGACTTCGACTACTTCCTAAAAATTTAACGATTGCCTCCTGTTCTAAGGTGCGTGGTTCCATGATACTAGAGAGGGGTGTGTAATAATTACATGGGTCTTGAAGGGGTAGGTGGCGTAAAAGTTTTGATGTATAAAAACACATCAAAACTGAGGGTACACTATTATAGTAACATACCCTATCATATTTTCAATCAATTTAGTAAATATAATTATAAAAAATGATATTTACTTATTAAAATATTTTATTAACTCTAAGATTACAATCCAACCACCTGATATAAGAATAGTAAAATATATAATGGTAAGCATATTGAATATATGACCCAAGATTATACTAATCCCATCTTTTTGTAATAAGCCAATAGAATAGAATAATAAAGCAATAGCGGGGACAGTATTACTAAATGGGATAAAACCAAATGGAGCCATCAGTAGAATAGCCGCTAATATAATAGATAGCCCATTAATAATATGAGCTATATTCCCATTAGTTAACCATATTAAGCGATTAGGTTTACTAATCTTTTCTAAGCGCACTAGCCATTTTAATCCGGTATGAAAAGCTTTTCTGAGGGATTTAGCAGGTAATTCTTTTTTGAGAAAACTTTTAGGTAACCAGAGATCCCATCCAAGCAAAATACTAACTCCAATTAATAAAATTGTCCCACCAAAAATTGTACTAACCCCAGGGATAGACACAGGAATCAAAAAGACTACGGTCAGTAAAATAACTAATAATAACATCCCATCCCTGCCAAGACTATCTCTAATTTCAGCTAGAGTTAGCTTATCTGGAGGTAAATTAGCAATAATTTTTTCTAACTTTTTACGAATATGGGTATCTTTTTTCATATTATACAGATAAGTATTATCACAATTTATAAATCTATATTATCATAAAATAAGCTGTTTAGTAAGTGTTTAATTTGGTAAAATTGTACTTTTAAGATATAATAAAATTATAGTTATAGATCAAAATAAAGGATACAATATGTTAGATACCTTTTTAGTCAAGCCCATTTCTCACAGGGGATTGCATTCCAATGACTCTCATATCCCAGAAAACTCAATCCCAGCCTTTCAAAAATCCATGGAACTCAATTTACCAATAGAATTAGATATACAGTTAACCCGGGACAATCATATTATAGTCTTTCATGATTATAATCTAAAGAGAATGTGTGGTATTAATCAATTTGTCAAAAATACTACTATAGCAGAAATAAAAAAACTCAATTTATTAAATTCAGATTATAAAATCCCTTTATTATCAGAGGTTTTAGATTTAGTGAATAATAAAGTCCCAATTTTGATTGATCTTAAAAATAAAAATAATGCAGGACAGTTAGAAAAATCACTATTACAACATATAAATACATATAAAGGTAATATTGCTATACAATCATTTAATCCCTTTTCTGTTGGTTGGTTTGCAAAAAATGCACCTCATATAGTTAGAGGTCAATTACATACAGATTTAAAGAACAAAAAACTTAATAAAATTACCAAGTTATTATTAAAAGAGATAATATTTAACTTTTTTAGTAAGCCTCATTTTATTGCAATGGATACAAAATGTATATCTAAGCGTATTCTACATAAATCTAAGAAAAGTAAGTTGCCTATATTATTTTGGACTATCAAGAATCAAACAGACTATTTAAAATTAAAAGATGTCTGTGATAATATAATTTTTGAAAACTTTATCCCAAGTGAAGTATAGAAATTTTGCCAAAATCAAATAAAAGTATTATACTATAAATAGTATCAAAATAATTAATCAAAAATATGGAAGATAACAATATAAATCAAGAAAATATGGATCAAGGTACAAATCCAAATTCTGAGCAAAATTCAGAGAAATTAAAAGAAATATCCCAGACATATAATCCACAAACACAATCTACCACGGGTTCAGCTGAAGTATTGCCAGAGATGTCTCCTATTGATTATTATGTTAGAGCCTTTCAAAAATATGGACAATTCAGCGGCAGAGCTACTAGAGCAGAGTATTGGTGGTTTTATCTTGTGACAGTAGCCGTGACTATATTAGCTAGTATATTAGATATGGCTCTTTATATTCCATTTGTGTCTCTATCTACTATTTATTTCTTAGTATCCCTAATTCCTACTCTTTCAATTCAAGTTAGAAGATTACACGATGTAGATAAAAGTGGTTGGTATATGTTATTAAACTTTGTAATTATAATCGGTTGGATATGGTTATTGATACTAAATATTTTAGATAGTACTCCAGGAGCTAATAAATATGGTCCTAATCCAAAGGGGATTGGGAGTTAAGAGCTAGAAAAAACTTGAATAAATTTAAGTTCTAAAAGCATATGCTTCATATAGTTACCCAATATGCTCACACTACTCACAGAGATATCTTTGTGTAGTCTCTTTAACCAATCATCTCTATGTCAGAGCCAAATACTTGTAAATAGAAACGACACATCATCAATCAAAATAATTACGAATATGCAGTCTGACATAACTAAAGAGTTTAAAACAATTACTGGAAGTCTCTCAGGAAAGATTATCAATCTTCCTAATGTAAACAAAGCACCAATGCCAGCGGTGGCTGATTCAGGATTTGTTCTTAACGGTGAGCCATGCACAGGCATAGAAATCATAAACTTCCCCGGACTTCCTGACTCAAGAAGTTACAACAAGAAATTCGCTCTATTAATTCCCTTCACCAATACGGTTATGGAACACGAACTATGGAGCATAATATTAAATAATCAGAATGAAGGAGGATTAAATGGAGTAGGTCTTCATACTGTAAATGTCGAGATACCCAAACCTCATGTTAATAATGAAACTGAGTTACTTCAATTCAAAGAGCAATTTATAAACGGGTTAAATAAGGCAGTTGTTCAAGCAAGCTTTGCCCAACCTGAATATTTGATTATGGGTATGAGTTTGGAGCATATCCTGTACGGCCTAAAAGATGTTCAGTCGGTTATGAATGATATCGAAGAAAAGTATCCATATTCTTGGGCTACCTGGCAGGATGCTGCAGATGCTTCATTAAAAAAATACAAGGCAAAGCGTATTGCGATCATTAGCCCCTTTATAAAGGAGGGAAATAGCAATGCCATTAAAATGTTTGAAGATCTTGGTTATGAAGTAGTAGTAAGTTTTGGATTTGCTTGCACAAATCTTGTTGATATTGCCCATATTCCTGACTTAGCAAAAGAGGAAGTGATTTTAAAATATCTAGCTACTCCAGAAAACCACATAGATGCAATTGTGCAATGTGGAACAAATATGAGTATGATCAATGTATCCGAAAAACTAGAGCCCATAATAGGGATTCCAATTATTGGAATTAATGCTACACTTTTATGGTATGGGTTAAGAGAAAATGGATTCACAAAGCCTTTATTAAATTCTGGAAGATTATTGAGAGAATTTTAAATTGGAATATTTTTCGAGAAAGATGGCTGAGCTGGTCAAAAGCACCGCATTTGCTAATAAGGAACAGCTAATTACATAGCATCTTTATTCCCTATATATATAGTTTGAGTAGGATATGCCATTTCAATACCTTTTTTTTCTACTGATTCTTTGATTGCAAAATTAATCTGTTCTTGTATATCCATATATACATTGTAATCTGAAGAGAGTATATAATATGCCACTTCGAATACTAGGGCGGAGTCCCCAAATTTAAGAAAATGCACTCTATCTAATCTTGTTCTTTCCATAGCATCAATAATCTCAGTAATTGATATTTTTAGAGCCTTTAATTTTTTTATAGAGGTTTGATATGATAATGTCAAATTAAATACAACACGCCGGCTTTGCATATGTTTATAATTATTGACCCTTGCATCAGCCAGCTCTTTATTGGGGATAATAATCTCTTGCCCGTTCAAACTCTCTATACGAGTTGATTTTATACCAATTTTTTTTACTACACCCATATCATTTCCAACAATAATAAAATCACCACTTTTGAATGGTCTATCAAAAAAGATAGAAATTGAAGCAAATAAATCACTCAAAACATTTTGTAAAGAAAAAGCAAGTGCAATACCTCCAATTCCTAATCCTCCGAGTAAAGCCGTAATATTAAATCCCAAATTTTGTAAAATTAGTAATAACCCAATAGTCCAACAGATTATATTAATCACTGTTTCAAATGGATTCAAAATTGCAGGATCAAAATATTTATCAGTCACTACTCTTTTCTTGACAACACTACAGAATCCATAATGAATCAGACTTTGTAAAGAGCGAATCACATAATATACTAATATAATAATAGTTAGTGAGCGATATAGGTTAGTTATTTGTGAGCCTACTTCAATAAATTGAATTCCAATATATGATGAAATAAAGACATATAAAGGCCAACCATATCCTTCTATCATATCAATGATAGCATCATCAAAAGATATAGCAGTTTTAGCAGATAATACTTTTAATCTACCCAGAATTACATTGACAAAAAGATATAATATAATCAGAGTAATAAGAAATATCAAAATAGCCATTCCATATTCAACAAGGGTATTATTAGCATAACTAGTATAAGCCCAATCAGGGAGTATAATAACAAAATCATTAGATAGTATATTCATAAAAAGATATATATTAATTAGTATTCAATATTATTAATATACCATGGTATTATGTATCTCTCAAATAAGTTGCAAAATAATCAAATTTTAGTTATAATAGAAAAGTTATTTCACATAAATTAAATAGAGTTGGATTCCGCCATAGGTGGACCATCCTTGGGTTAGTAGCTAAATATTTAATTTATGGTGTATATTGATATTCTTTATAGTAATAAACTAAATAAATTAAGGAGAGATGGCTGAGCTGGTCGAAAGCACCACACTGCTAACGTGGCATAGGGTAAAACTTATCAAGGGTTCGAATCCCTTTCTCTCCGCCAAAATTAAGAATAGGGATAATATCCCTATTCTTAATTTCTGGGAGTTAGTAAAAAGTGATTCGAATCCAGGGAAGGGGTCGGGAAACGGGAGTTTCCCGTGGAGGATGTATTGAAACCGAGTGGTTTCAAGGAGCAAATCCCATTTGCGACGGGTTCGTAATCCCTTTCTCTCCGCCAAAATTAAAAATAGGAGTGTTTATGACTCCTATTTTTAATTTTATATGGTATATTCCTTACCTAACCTCCAATATCTCATCCATATTGAATCTTACTTTGGGCCAGGTTTGATGGCGATCTTCTGGGTGTCTATACCCTAGAGCAATCAAGGTGACAGCACTATAATCGGTAAGTCCTAAGATTTGATTTACTTTATCAGGTTCAAAACCTTCCATAGGAGCTGTATCGATTTCTAATTGAGCTGCAGTTAATAATAGTATTCCCAAACCAATATAAGCTTGCCTACGGCTCCAATCAAAGAATTTACTAGGCTCAGTATTATCCACAAAACCCTGTAGCATCTTCCTATATCCAGTTAGAGTGGAAGTATCGGTATTGCGAGCATCAGCTGTTGCTTCTATCACATTATCTACATTATCTGTAGTCAAAATATTAGGTATTGTCAAAACCAATAAAGTAGGTGCCTCTATGATAGCTTTCTGACTATATCCAGCTTCAAAAATCTGCTGTCTTAATTCTGGGTATTCTATAGAGATATATTTCCAAGGTTGGAAATTCATAGAGGATGGTGCTAATCTAGCAGCCTCCATAATAGTTTGTAAACTAGCCTCAGGTACTGGAGTTGTAGTAAATCTGTCAGTAGCATAGCGCCAGTTAAGAGCTTCTATAGGTGATTTCATAGTTATTAAATTTAAGTATTGAATATTTTGAACAAATATAGTATAGCAAAATTTATAACAATATGATATATTTATGTTATATTATGTCATATAATAAAAGCATGAATTATCTACGTAAAATTAACATATATATAAAACTATCACTTTTATCTTTTATATTTGTTCCATTTTTAGTTGATGCTAATTCAGCTAATTTCCCAAATGGAATATTACTAAAATCTACTGATAATCCGAAAGTATATTATATAGAAAATGGTACAAGAAGACCCATAGAATCTCCTAATATGCTCAGGTCTCAGTTTCGATGGGAAGATTTAGTAGTCAGCACTTCAGTGGAAGTAGATGCTATTCCTATGGGTGCAGAGATGACTTATCGTGATGGGTCCCTATTATCTAATAGGGGATCTG
>Ga0213866_10001407_pt1 | contig 17856 bp, 16 predicted proteins | sample PICome_11_FD_160079 | JGI IMG/M metagenome (GOLD analysis project Ga0213866, IMG submission 160079) | Coastal seawater microbial communities near Pivers Island, North Carolina, United States - PICO284 | ecosystem: Environmental > Aquatic > Marine > Coastal | place: USA: North Carolina...
TACCGAGGCTGTTCGAGAGCTTGCGCGATTCGCTGAGCACATTGGCGGTCATCGCCGCTTCGGGCTTGTCGAGATCGATCAAGCGCAAGCGGAAGTAGGGCGCGAGATTGGGATCGTAGGAGAGGGTGCTGAAGACGGTAAGATCGCGGAAATTCAGGCGCGTGCCGGGGCGAACGTCTTGCTGATAGTTGACCGCGAGATCTTGCATGAGCTGGCCGGGCGTCAGCTCCAAATCGAGGAGCGTCACCACATCCGGCGAATCGAAAATGCTGCCCAGCGCGTTGGGGATGTACACCTAGTGGACCGTGATCGTGAAGGCGTCGCCGGCTTTCACGAAGTCGTTGCGATCCTGCCAATCATCGCTCACGGCATAGCCCGGCACAACTTGGCGGACGCCGAGATCGCTGCCGATGCGCTCGGAGTGGAAGAGCGTGGTCTCGCTGAACATGGTTGGTGTTTGCAGGCCGCGCCCTTCGCCTACCGGCGATTGCACGGCGCATCCAAGCGAAAGCGCTGAAATCGCGCAGGCAATCATCAAAGCAAATCGAAAAGCCATCGGCGTCCCCCACTGAGTCCTGTTCTTGCCCGGTAGATCCGAAGCGCATGCGTATGTTTGAACGCAGCGCAGTGTACACGGTTCCCGAGGAGGCTTCACGAGTGCCAGATAGGAGGCAGGCCACGGAGATGCTGAGGAGCGGAGATTGCGGAGAAGGAGGAAGCTCGCGCAAAGCCGCCAAGCCGCAAAGGTGCCTGACGGCTGGAACCTGGACAATCCAACTCGTAAGCATCTTGAGAGCGAAGGTCGCATTCAGACGCTCTGGATTTCGGAAGTGTGAGAATGAACCTCTTGAACTCTGAGAATGATAAATCAGCGGCTGGCTATCTTCGCTTCTCAATCAATCTTGCCCGTGGCGAAGGCGTCGCTCTATCCGACAGGCACCTTTGCGACTTGGCGGCTTTGCGCCAGAAAACGCATGATCTCCGCAAACTCTGCTCCTCCGCCTCTCCGTGGCCTGCTTCCGATTTCCCAAATCACAAACGCCGCGCTCAGATTGAGCGCGGCGTTGCGTTTGGTTGCCCGACTAGGACTCGAACCTAGAATGGAAGAATCAGAATCTTCTGTGTTACCAATTACACCATCGAGCAGTGATAGCTTTCCCGCGAGCGGGCCAAGCAGATTATGCCGTGGCTTTGGCTAGTCAAGCAGAGAATTCTCAGCCGAGCTACTTTTCTTACGCAGCCTTCTTCGCCAGGTCGACGACCGCCGTGAAGGCAGCGGGCTCGCGAATCGCGAGTTCGCTGAGCGACTTGCGATCCAGCTCAATCTCAGCCTTCTTCAGCAAGTGAATGAAGCGGCTGTAGCTCAAGCCGTGGTTGCGGACGGCAGCGCTAATGCGCGTAATCCACAGACGACGGAAGTTCCGCTTGTGCTGGAAGCGGTGGAACCAGGCGTAACGCATTGCACGGTGGTGCAGGTTGCGCGACTGGCGGAGTTGAGTGCGACCGGCACCCCAGTAGCCGCGCGTTTTGGTGCGCAGGCGCTTACGGGACTTGTGACGGGCAACAGCATTGGTTGAACGTGGCATAGAGGTATCTCCTCATCACGCATCTCGCAATTGGCGAGACGTGATCATCAAGCTTATGTTTTTTGGGAAACCAGTTGGCCCTAGCCAGCGGCGTTAATCATGCGCACGATCCTGCGGGCCTTGGCCACGGACAGGACAGATGGTTTGCGCATGGAACGACGGCGACGAGCAGACTTATTGCTCATCAGGTGGGAGTGTCCCTGGTTGTAGTGCTTGATCTTGCCACGCTTCGTGATCTTGAAGCGCTTCGCTGCACCCTTGTGGGTCTTCATCTTAGCGGACATTGCGTCTCTTTTCTCGGTCTCGTTTACAGACGAGGGCTTGGTTGTGGCGCCACGTCATGCCACGTCGGAGTCCAACCGCTCCGGCCCGGTGGGGCTATTCGCCCGCTTCTGCAGTTTCTTTTACGGACTCTGGAGATTCATTTCCAGTAGCTTCCGCAGCTTTTGCTTCTTCGCGAGAAATCACGCGACGCTGACCAGCAGCACCACTCTCGCGCTCTTCCTTGATCGCAGCTTCTTCCGCTTCGCGCTCAAGCTTCTTGCGCTTGTCAGCGGCAAGAGGAGCGAGCAGCATCGTCATGCGGTTTCGGCCTTCCATCGAGGCGTCTTTTTCGATCTTCGCCATCAGCTTGAACTCTTCACGGAAGCGTTCGAGCAAACGGTAACCGAATTCTTTGTGCACGATTTCGCGGCCCTTGAACTGGACCGAGAAGAGCACCTTGTCGCCTGCATTCAAGAAGCGCTCGGCTTGCTTGATGCGCACCACCACGTCGTGTTCGTCAGTTCGTGGGTGAAGACGAACTTCCTTAACCTTGGCTTGGTGCGTCTTCTGCGCAGCGTTCTTCTTCTGCTGGCGATACTTGAACTTGCCATAGTCCATGATCTTGCACACCGGCGGGCGTGCGTTCGGACTAATCTCTACAAGATCAAGCCCAACCGCCTCAGCGCGTTTCAGCGCTTCGAAGGTTGAGAACTCTCCAATGGGTTCGCCATTCTCGTCGATCAAGTAAACGTCCTTGATCCGGATCTGGCGATTCGCGCGAAGGTCGGCCTTTTCGTTGCGGCCTTGATCGTTCTTTTTGCGGCGGCCTCTTATGGTGATGCCTTTCGTGTCCGAAATCAGCAAAACGAGCCGGTCTCGCGCCTGTGCGAGTCCCCCCGGGATTGCCTCAAGTGTCTGCGGGTGCTGCGATCAATTGATCGCGAGCAACTCTATCGTACCACAGCCATGCGTCGCGGCAATCCCAATCCGGTGGAGGCTGTGAGTTTGTGCCTGAAGACGCAGCTGATTCCAGAGCGAAATCGCTCCATCGGCAAACGCAAAGAGGGGAAGAGCAACGCCCTTCCCCTCCGCTCATTTCTACGATTCACGCAAGCCTAGCGGCGATTCGTGCGGCGAGCCGTCGCGGGCAGCGTCTGGCCCGGATCGAATTCGTTCGTGTCGCGATCAGTCTCCGCGGAGCCGCCACGACCAGCGTTCGGGTTGGTCGAAGGGTTGTTGAGATCTGAAGCGCTGCGCTCTGGGCCGCCGGCAATCAGTTGGCCAACGCTCACTTCGTAAGCAACAAAGCCAATCGGCGCGATCACGCTGGAAGCGTTGCTCAAAGCAGCGTCGAGCGCGCTGTCAGCTCCGTCGTTCAGCTCATTTCCGCCAGTCACGTTGCGGGTGCGACCGTCAGCTCGGCTGGTAGAGATCGAGCCACTCGCGACGGCCATGTAGGTGCCGCGGTTGGCGTTGAAGCCGATCGCGTGAACGTCCGTGCCGGTGACCGAAGCCGTGGCGTTGGGCGTGGCAACCTTCATGTCTGTCGCGTACTCAGGCTTGTCTTCCGTGACTTTGACGCGAATCTCGCCAGTCTTCACCTTGAGGCGCGTGACGACCGAGCTGTTCTCGACAAGCAAGCGATCCAGGGTGAGTTCGCTGTTTTCACGAATCGAAAGCATGGCGTCGGCAAGATCCGTGCCGTCAACCGAGCCTTCCAGCGAGAGCACGATCGTTACGCCGTCGCCGGTCGAGAACTCGGTGCCTTCCGGATAGGCAGCGCCGACTTCGGCTTCCAGCCATTCGTCGCTGTCAGGCATGATCACGACGGTCTCAGCAGCGTCGCCTTCGACGGCCTTCACCACGGCCTTGATGCCGTCTTGCGCCCAGATTGGGGCACTCAGCAGCAGGGTGACGAGAGCGGTCAGGGCAAAAGTGTATGGCTTCATCTGTGTACTCACTTGGTTGTTTGCGGATCGATCTATTCGCGGTTCTGCACGAAAACCTTGCAGTCGCGGAAGGCCGAGTAAATCTCAGGTCCGCTGATGTATTGAACGCCGCTTTGGTTGGGCAGCAGATTGTGGTCCACCATTTCGCGGTGGGCGTAGCGGGCGAGGCCAGTGGCCGTCCACAGCACGCCGCCTTCGAGCTCAATCGCACGGGCGAAGAGGTAGGCTGCTTCTTCGTGAGTCAGCAGGTCTTCATCGGCGCCACTCCAGGCACCGTCGATCAGACCGCCACTCATTAGGGCACTCTTGTACTCGTCGAAAGTCTTCACTTCCTTCGCTGCTTCGGGATCGTTTGATGCCAGCTTCCAAAGATTAAAGGCCAAGCGGTAGCCGTCGCCGAGCGTGGCATTGCCCTTATCAACGAGCACCTTGTAGTAGCGAACGTTGGAGACGGGGCGAGCGCTCTTGCCGCTCACATCAGGCGCGCTCTCGCTGCCTTCTTCCGACGCTGCGCCATCAGCAGCAGCTTCATCCCTGCTCGCTTCGTCAGTCGCACTCTCGTCGGCAGATCCAGCATCGCCATCCATTGGTACTGCATCGTCCGCGCCACCCTGCACCATCAGGCGACTGGGGTCAGGCGCTTCGCCGGCATTCACTTCTGGCGTACCGTGGTTGCTGGCGTTTGAGTTCGTAGCAGCACAGCCGCTGACGCTAGCCGCCAACAGTAGCGCGCTTGCGCTGATTCCAAGCGTGAAGATGGACTTCATCTGCATTGCTGCTCCCGCTTCCCGGCAGCTTGGGCCGAGATGTCACTATCTTATCGCGGCGAAGAAACCCCGCAAAGTGTAATATTACGCATTCTGCCCGAATCGTACCAAATAGATTGATTGGCCTCGATCCGCGCGTTCGCTTTCGCCTAGAAGCTCAAGCTCATGCTCAGGCTGAAGAAGTTCCGAGCCTTCCGGCGCACATAACTGCTGCCCGGGAAGAAGATGCCGTAGCGCAGTTGAATGTCGAGATCCGTCGCAGCCGAGTAGTCAACGTAGAAGTCGAGCTCCGTGCCGAGCAGACGCGCATCTTCATTGCTGGTGAAGTCCGTCGCCGTGGTCCCAGAGTGATGCTTCCAGAAGAGATAGAAGGCCGAGCCTGCTTTCACTTCGCGCACCCATGGGTGAACGTTCTTCAACACTTGGCCTTCAAAGTTCGCGCGCAGCATGTGCAGGTTCGTCAGGCGGGGAGCCAGAACGTAGCCCGTGCTGACGTAGCCGAAGTAGTTGAAAGCGCTGTCGGTTGTGCCTTGACGGTTGCCACCGATGGTCGATTGCTGATCCGCGCGATCTTGGTCGCCGGAGCCGAAGTAGTAGCTGAAGATGGCGCGCGACTCAAAGGGCAGCGCATCGCCGGGCAGGAAGAAGATGTCCGTCATCCAAGCGTAGGCAACGACGTTCTCGCGTCCCCCACCGCTCGCTTGGCTGCGTCCCAGCTCAAGCATGATCTCACTGCGATAGCTGAAGGCGTTCGGCGCCAGTCCATCGATCTCCAGCGGGATGCTGCCTTGCGTGCCGATGCCGTAGTACTGCGAGTTGTAGTCCCAAGCCTGCTGACCTTGCTCGTACTTGTTCAAGTCAGATTGCAGCAGCCAGTAGGCATAGACCTTGCGGCCATCAAGCGCAGTCGTCCAAGCGTTGAAGCCCACGAAGAGGCGATCGGATTCGTTGTCTGGCTCGGGCGTGCTGGCGTCGAAGTCTGGGTTGTAGTGCAGCGTTTTTGCGAGCACGAACTCGCCGCCAAACTCACCTTTGCGTCCGTTCACACGCAGGCCTTCAACCACGTTTGTCAGCGCGGCGCCCATGCCCCACGAGATAAACTGGCGACCAGCGATCACGTTCAGGTCGGTATCCGCTTCCATTCCCAACACGCGTGCGATTTGGCCTTCATAGAAGACCTGGTCAACGCGCAGGCGCTGCCAGTTGTCGCTCTTGCCGCCGGGCGCATCGCCGGTGTTGTAGTCGGTGAAGAAGCTACGCAGGCGAGTGTAGAGGCGGTGATGCTGCTGGAAGTTCAGGTCCGCCCACACGCGCACATCGTAGTCGCGCAGGGTGCGGTCTTGATCGAGCACCGTGTCGAAGGTGGTGAAGGTTGCGCGCGCCCAGCCACCGAAGGAGTAGGTGAAGTCCTTGCGCTTGTCGAGCGTCGCGGGGAGCTCGTCCTCGTCCCATTCGATCGGATAGAGATCCGATGGGCGCGAGTTACCCGCCGCTTGATCTGGCGCGTTCTCAAAGAGGCGCTCGATTTCTTCGCGTTGAGCTTGCGTTCCTTGCGCGTAAAGCGAGGCGCCAAAGGCGACCTGCGCCAATGCAACCAGCAATGCAAAACGTGTGAGCTTCGCCATGAATCACCCGGGGCAGCTTGTTTAGCAGTTGTTCACCACTTGGCGCGGCTGATGCCTTGCCAGTCCAATCGAACTCATCAAAAGTGCATGACGCGCAGGTGCGGTCTGGCGCTTTCTAACACGGTGCAAGACTCTCGACAAGTCTGTGAGATATCTTAGGTATGGCTAAGTGCTTTCTCCAAGCATCTTTGGGCTAACGTGGCAAGAAACTGACACTCTGAAGTGAGCACGCTTCGCAGTGCGAAGCTGCGCAACGAAAGAGCCCTCTCGCAGGGAGCGCAGCGACCGAGAGAGGGAGCGCGCTGGGAACGCCGAGAATCTGCGCCGCTCCGCTAGGCTTTTGCTTCGCAGTGCGAAGCTGCGCAACGAAAGAGCCCTCTCGCAGGGAGCGCAGCGACCGAGAGAGGGTGCGCGCTGGGAACGCCGAGAATCTACGCTTCGCCGCTAGGCTTTTGCTTCGCAGTGCGAAGCTGCGCAACGAAAGAGCCCTCTCGCAGGGAGCGCAGCGACCGAGAGAGGGTGCGCGCTGGGAACGCCGAGAATCTGCGCTGCTCCGCTAGGCTTTTGCTTCGCAGTGCGAAGCTGCGCAACGAAAGAGCCCTCTCGCAGGGAGCGCTGCGACCGAGAGAGGGTGCGCGCTGGGAACGCCGAGAATCTACGCTGCTCCGCTAGGCTTTTGCTTCGCAGCATTCTCGGGTTGCACAGGGTCCGGTCCTTCTCCCGCTTGCGGGAGAAGGTGGCTGAGACACGGAGTGTCGAAGTCGGATGAGGGCTCTTGCCTTCCAAGTGCAACAATACCTGATCTCCCAGCGCTTGCGCTCGCTACCCGAGCGTCCCTCTCATCCGACCTCACTACCTTCGGCCACCTTCTCCCCCTAGGTTGAGAAGAGGCTGCATCAAGCGAAGAAAAGAAATGCTCGCGCAGGCCCGCTTTCTTCAATCCGCTGGATCGCCGCCTGCTTCTCCCCTTGTCGCCTTCAAATCACAGATATGATTTCCTGCTTGAAGATAGTGTGAACCTTCACTAACTTGGCGCATTCCGGGTGGTGGTGATGGATCGCCGGACTTCGGCGCTGGGAGCTTCGGTTTCCAGTGCCGTACCGGCGGCGTAATCGGTGCGGACTCCTAACAAAGACGGCGATGGGATTCATCGGAAGACTCTTCTCGCGCACCCCGAACATCGTTGCCATTGGCGGCGGAACGGGGCTGTCAACGCTTCTGCGAGGACTCAAAGAACACACCGACAAGATCACAGCCGTGTGCACGGTTGCAGATGATGGCGGGAGTTCAGGCCGTTTGCGCAAGGATTTCGACATCCTGCCGCCGGGCGACATTCGCAATTGTCTCGTCGCACTCAGCGATATCGGACCGCTGCTTGAGCAGCTTTTTCAATACCGCTTCGAAGAATCCGATCTGCGCGGCCATTCCTTCGGCAACATCTTCCTCGCAGCACTCACGCGCATCACCGGCGACTTTTCGAAAGCCGTCGCGGAAGCCAATCGCGTGCTCAATGTGCGCGGTCGTGTACTGCCCGCAACGCTCACCAAAGTTGGGCTTGTCGCGCACCACGCTGATGGGTCGAAGTCGACGGGCGAGAGCTTTATCGGCGCTGGCACGGGCAAGCGGATCGAGCGCATCTCGCTTAAACCAGAGCCTGAACCTGTAAGCGATGAAATCATTGAGGCAATCGCGCAGGCGGACCTGATCATCCTCGGCCCCGGCTCGCTCTACACCAGCGTGATCCCAAATCTGCTGATCAGCAATATGCTGCCAGCGATCGCCGATTCGCCCGCCATCAAGTGCTACATCTGCAATGTGATGACGCAAGAAGGCGAGACCACGGGCTACACCGCTGCCGATCACGTCGAGGCGCTGATGCGGCACGCGACGCCCGGATTGCTCGACTTCGTGATCGTGAATGACGGCGAGATCGAACCCAAGATGCTGCTCAAGTATCGCCAGAAGGATTCGGAGCCGGTAATCGTTGACGAAGAACGACTCGAAGAGCTTTCCCAAAGTCTGGAAGTCGTCCACGGCGATTTGGTGAACTCCGACAACGTGGTTCGCCACGACTCCGACAAGCTCGCGCACATCGTGCTCAGCACCTATCAGCGCATCGCGAAAGATCGCATCAAGCCGAAGTACGCCGTGTAGAGTGATCCACTTGCTTCATCAGTCTTAACGAAGAAGTGGCACCGACTCTGCCCTTACTCCTCATCCAACTGATCAGCATCAACTCCGCGCAGCATCACGACGATGCTCTTCGGCTCCGTCGGGCATGGGCTGACGCAGAGGCCGCAGCCGGTGCAGGTGTCGCGATTCACTTCAGGTGAACTGCCTACGATTCCGCCGGGGAAGGTCACAGCGTTGGGGACCACCGGGCAGGCATCGTGGCACGCGGTGCAGTGATCTTCGCCGTGCGCGATGCAAGTGATCGGCGAGATACGCGCGACGCCGATGCGAATGAACTCTTCGGGGATCGGCACGAGCGCGCCGGTTGGGCAGACGTGCATGCACTCGCCGCACATCGTGCAGGCAGACTCGTTCGGAAAGAGCAGGGGCGTGCCTTCGGGCGCTCCCATGCGCGCGCTTTGCGCAGGCACGATGCAGTACTCGGGGCAGGCATCCACGCACTTGCGGCAGCGCGAGCAGGTGTCGAGAAACTCTGCCTCAGCCATCGCGCCGGGCGGACGGAAGTAAGGGCGATCGAAGTACTCTTCGCCGAGCTCGGTCTCTGCTGCGAATGAGGTGATGCGCGTGACGTCAAGCTGATCGAGGTGCCTGGGGCCTGCATCTTCTTCATCTTCGTGCTTGATGCCGACCTTCGCGAGAATGTTCAGCGCACGATCCGCAGCGATCTCGCCTGCGTCTTGCAGCAGGCCGCGCAGAAAGACTCGTCGTGCATCTGGCAAAGCTGGTCCCTGTGGTGAGTTGGAGCGGCGAAGAGCGTTCGTCTTACATGTTCAGTGTTGAAGCGTCAAAGGGGAGCGTCATCTTCGCACTAGGAATTGAAGATTCAACACGGAGGCACTGAGGCGCAGAGAAACACAGAGCGCTTCGCGTCTTTCAGTCCTTCGCCAGTTTCGCGACCTTCGCTCCGATCGAGTCGCAGGAATCCGGAACTGGCATGAATGGCTTGTCCGAGAACTCCGATCCGGTCCTTCTCCCGCTTGCGGGAGAAGGTGGCTGAGACACGAAGTGTCGAAGTCGGATGAGGGCTCCTCATCTTTGATTCTCAGCAAAATCTACATTCGCGGCGCTCTAGCTCGCTTCGCGAGCACCCCCTCATCCGACCTCGCTGCGCTCGGCCACCTTCTCCCCCGAAGGGGAGAAGGAGCTGCGCCAGCATTTTCGGACAAGCCCTGAATGCCAGTTCTACTGCGGGGTGAGGCGTTCGAGCCAAGCTTCTTGCAGCGCTTCGCCAGCTTTGACGGCTTGCGTGAGCTTCGCGCCGATGACCTGCGAGAACTTGGCCGGAGCGATGCCTGTGCCGGGTCTGCGCACGGCGATGCAGGACTCGTCCAGCACTTCGCCAGCTTGCAGATCGCGCAGCGCGATCACCGACTTGCGTGCAACGTCGCGCACGTCTTCTTCCAGCGGATGCGGCTTCTTCACGCCGTCGCCGAGCATGATTTCCGTTTGGCGCACGAGCTGGACGAGCGCGGTGAGCTCCGCGGGCTCAAGGCTCGCGCGGTGATCCGGGCCTTCCATCTTGCGGTCAAGCGTGTAGTGCTTCTCGATGATGCACGCCCCTGCAGCGACCGCGAGCGGCACCGCCTCGCTGCCCACGCTGTGATCCGAAAATCCAACCGGGACGGCCATCAGTTCGCGCAGCGTTCCGATCGCGCGGAGATTCAAGGAATCGGCAGGCGCGGGATAACTGGAGACGCAGTGCAGCAGCGCGAGCTTGCCGCCCTCGCTCAAACGCAAGCGCGAGTTCGGCGACGAGATTTCACCGTGCTGAAAGGCGAGGCGGAACCAGCTCACAGCCGCGTTCACTTCTTTGCGCGTGGCCATGCCCGTGGACATGATGACCGGCAGGCCCGTGAGCGCGCAGTGCTCGATCAGCGGGCGATTCGTCAGCTCGCCGCTACCGAGCTTGATCGCATCAACGCCGAGCCCAACGAGCAGATCTACGGAGTCGTGATCAAAAGGCGAAGACATAAAGATGATGTCGGCTTCTTCGCAATGCTGCTTCAGCTCAAGCCAAGCAGCGGTCGGAAGCTCGAGCGCTTTGAGCATCTCGAACTGCGAGCCTGCTCCCGTGGTTTCGCTCTGATAAGCAGCTTTGCGGGCGGCTGGGCTGACCAGCGTCTCCGCTGTAAAAGTCTGGAACTTCACCGCGTCCGCGCCAGCGGCAACAGCGACGTCGATCAGATCGTGCGCGAGCTGAAGATCGCCATTGTGATTCACGCCAGCTTCGGCGATGAAAAACACCGGGTCGCTGTGGCCAATGCTGTAGATGCGCTCTGTGCTCATGCGGGCTCCGGGTGTTCGCTGCGATCAATCACCGCAACGCAATCAGGCTACCCGATCCGACGGCGTCTGAGCCAGTACGCAGCGCCAAAAAGCAGGGCGATCAAAATCAATGGCTTGCCGCCAGGCACGCGAAGTGCACAGCTTGAAGTGCTGCTGCTTCCCGGTGGCTTCGGAATCCCAACGCGCGGCCCAACAAGGGGCGCTGCATAGGGCACGTTTAGGTTGACCGCCTGCGCTGCCGTGAAGATTGCGATCACCTCGTCGCCCGCGCTTTCACGCGAAGGCATCTCGACTATCAGATCAGCTCCTTCCTTATGGAAGGTGAGCGCTGCTCCGTCGTGCTCGACGTTGACCACGAGCGCGAGATTGTCTCCTCGCAAACGCAGGTTGCCGCCCGCTGCTGGCATGACTGCAGGGATCAGTTCGCGGATGATTGGGCGCGGCGCGACGGTGTCATAGGCGATGTTCACGACGTCCGCGCCGCCCGCCGAGGTGACGCCGAGCGCGATGTTTGCGCCAGATGATCCCGCGGGAATCGTGACAACCAGATCGCCGCCATCGACCATGTAGCTCGCGCCCCGTGAATTGGCAGAGACATTGGTGACGTAGGCGAGCGCTAGCCCGCTCAGTCTGACGGTTCCGCCCGCGACGGGCACGATCATCGGCTGCACGTCCATGATCATGGGCGCCGGGACGATAACGCCGGTGTCGTACATCGCTTGCAGCGTGTCTTGGCCGTAGGGCGTGGTGACCTGCACCGTGACCAGTTGGCCGGACATGCCGACGGGAAACTCAACGTCGAGATCATCGCCGGAGACGCTGAAGTTCACGGGCGTGCCGTTGATCGCGACGATCGTGGCGTCGTTGATCGAGTCGCCGATCAGCGTGATCGTTCCGCCCGACAGCGGCACGGGCGATGGCTGGTATGACGAAAGCGTCGGCGTGCCGATGTCGCGGAAGAGCAATCCTGTCAGCGCTTCAATCTGCGCGACGGTCGTAACGCTCGTGTCTTCAGCGTAAGTGGAAGGCTTGACGTACTGCTGCGTCCAGACATTGACCTGGATCGAGTCGACGACGAAGTCCTGCCCGCAATACGCGGTGATCTTGAAGAAGCCGTCGGGGACAGCGACCGTGGGTTGGAAGCTCGCTGAATGCGTCGGGATGCGCACGCTGATCGGATTGGTGAAAATCGGCCCGGTGAAAACCAGTGCGCGATCGCCGGGCATTGTTGTCTGTGCAGCGGTTGTTGTCCGCACTTGCGATTCGATCGCTCGCCAGTTGCCACCGTTGAGCGTTGAGAGCTGCGGGCAGATGTTTGTTGTGTAGTAGCTGAGCAGCTCATCGGCCTGTGAGTCCATGTCAAAGCGCGGCGTCATGTGCCCGCGGTCGAACTCGCCGTGGTTCGGCGTATCCGCTTGCAGGTACATGTCTGAATCGACTTGCAGATTGAGGGGCAGCGCAGTGTCTTCGGTGAAGGAGGGCGTTGAGCCGGTATTCGCGTAGTTGTGCTCGATCAGCCAATCCACGCTGACTGCGGGGCAAAGCGTTTCCTCGCTCAGCCACACGGCGTATGGCCCGTAATCGCGATAGACCAGCGCGCCGGAGTAATCGACAGGCCCGCTGAAGTTCGGGTCGGTCTGGATCAGCGAGTCGTAGCTGGGTGAGAGCTGAGCGCCAACGGCGAGCGGGCCTGCGAGTGCTGGAACGGCTGCGATACAAAAGAGAAGCGCGATGAGGCGCAGTTGAATCGCAGGGATCAGAGTGACGTTGGACATGGCTGGCATTCGCTGACTTAGTCTTGTGGCGGGACAGCCGCCGGGTGATTGATTGAGGAAGCGAGCGAGCATAATGCAGCGTGTATGAAAGGGCTAGTAAAAGCGCGGCGGCGTTTTTTAACGCGCACCTTCGTGCGAGTGGCATTTAATCACGGAGTTCGCAGAGGTAGGACGGAGTAGGACGAGCCTGGCGGGGTTGGGCGTACACTTTTCTTGAGTGAACGCGAAAACGCATCTGGTGGCTTCCATATTATGGGGGGATGAAAGCTCGCAGGCGATCGGGCGAAGATTGACCTATGCGAAGCGTCCCCTGATGATTGCAGCTTCGATCGAAGCGCAATCCCCACCATAGAGTGTACTTGCTCGCCTGCGAGCCCTCCTGAATCACGAAGAAGGATCGCTGCACTTGCAATACAATAGAAGAGCACCGAACTCGTTTGCCAAATCCGTCAGGCTCGTCCTACTCCGTCCTACCTCTGCGAGCTCCGTGTTAAAATCCATTCGCACGAAGGTGCGCGTCACAAGCGCTTAGCCTGCTCTTTTGAGTGACCCTGATCGCTTCCCCTCGCAATTCGAAAATCTGGATGCAAAAGGGGGATGGTCGGCAGTTGCCCCAGGCCGCTCTCGCTACTAGATTACCCACGGAACCCAGAGACGAGATTGGATGCGTGGAGCTTGGACGAGACTCCGCGAAGTCCATCCTTGCGGGAGTCGCAATGCAAATTGGCGTGATAGCTGATCAGGTTTTCGAGATGCTCAGCGGTAAGGTAATTACCGATCAGGGTATTCTTGATTTCATCGACATGGGCGAATGGATCAGCCTGTGGCTTGGTGTAACGCTGGGATTGATCTCAGTGTTCGGTCTGGTCGCCATTTACGCGGAACGCAAAGTCTCCGCGCATATGCAAAGTCGACTCGGACCGATGCGTGTTGGTCCTAAGGGGCTGCTGCAAACGCTGGCCGACGGTATCAAGCTGCTTGAGAAAGAAGACTTGACGCCTACGGCTGCCGACCCGGTTCTCTTCAACCTCGCACCAATGTTCGTGTTCGCTTCGGCGGTCGCGATGTTCGTCGTGCTGCCCTTCTTCTCATGGGAAGGCAAGAGCCACGAGAGCATCTTTGACCTCAGCCCCAGCGAAGTGCTGGTGCTTGAGGCTGACGTCGGCCAGAACGCTACGGACGACGAGCTAGCAGATGCCTTCGCTGAAGCTGAAGCGACAGCGCTTGAAGGTCAAACCGAACTCCAATCACGCAAGACTCGCATCGCCATTTCGAATGGTGAGGCGATCCGCGAGCTTGAAGCGGACGATGAACTGGGCGTCAAGGATTTGCTGGAGAAGACGCCATTCGCAAGCTTGGGCGAAGCCCTGAATGTGTGGAACTCAAGAATCTCGCTCCCTCTCGGTGAGAGCGGCGCTGAGAACACCACGGTCGAGCGCGTAGTCAGCCTCGCCCGTCACCATCATCAGCATGAGCTCGCTAAGAATGCTGCTGAAGCAGCGCATGAAGATGGCGAAGATGAAGAGGAAGAAGCTGCGCACTCGCACCCGCCGCACGTTAGCGATGTGGCAGGCGCGCTCTTCAGTCTTTCGACGGATGACGAGGACAACCAGCGCTTCCTGACCTATGCGCAAGCCTACGAAATGGGCGCGATGAGTCAGATCAACGTCTCTCGCGCAGACTACGTTGGCTACCTGCACCTTTGCTTCCACGATCTGCTCGACGCGGCAGAAGGCAAGGGCGAATACGCTCCGAGCGAGGATGGTGGCGGCGCGATCCTTGCGATCACGGCGCACGTCGATCGTCCTTGGTTCGGTACGCCGGCTTGGATGAATGCGGGCTTGTTCTTCATCTTGGCAATCAGCTCGGTGTCGGTGATCGGCGTGGTTTTGGCAGGCTGGGGCTCGAACAACAAGTGGTCGCTCTACGGCGCGATTCGCGAAGCAGCCCAGATGGTCAGCTACGAAATTCCGATGGGCATCGGCGCGCTCTGCGTGGTGGTGGCCAATCAGTCGCTGAACCTGATGGACATCGCGCAGATTCAAGAAACTGGCACGATCTTCGGCCTCGCGCCGGACGTTCACTTGGGCATCCTGAGCTGGAACATCATCAAGTTCCCGGTGCTCTTCTTGGTCTTCATCATGTTTTATATCGGCGTGCTGGCTCACACCAAGCGCGCACCTTTCGATCTGCCGGAAGCTGAATCCGAGCTAATCGCAGGCTTCCTGACGGAATACTCCGGCATGCGCTGGTCGCTCTTCTTCCTTGCTGAATACGGCGAGATGTATGCCATGAGCGCGCTGACGGCAGTGCTCTTTATGGGCGGCATGGCAAGCCCGATCCCGCTGGTTGACGGCTTGATCAAGGACGCTGGCCCGCTGATCTGGATGATCTGGGGTGCTACCTGGCTTGTGCTGAAGAGCTGCTTCTTGGTCTTTGTGATGATGTGGCTGCGCTGGACGCTTCCACGCATTCGCCTTGATCAGGTGATGTACTTGTGCTTGAAGGTCTTGCTGCCCTTCTCGATGGTCACGCTGCTGCTGCAAACGCTGTGGAGCCTTGACCTGACCGTCGGAATCGGCGCGATTATCGTGACGCTGATTGTGCTCTACATGCTCCTCAAGCGCAGCGGTGACGAAGCGGCCAAGCCCGATGCCACGCAAGCAAAAGCTGCACTGGCAGCAAGCTAGAATTGCTCGATAGACTGCGATTGGCAGGAGTTGAGCACGCTCGATAGAGCCACAGGCAGGCGAGTCTGATGGCGGGGTGACAGACCGGACGGGGCAGGTGCTCTGAACGGGTTGCGATCACGGAGATGAGTCCATGGTTGAAGCGACGAAAGAAGCTGGTAAGGCTGCCGATAATGCTCCCAGCGTGAACAACGTTGAGCGCAGCGGTAATAGCTTTTCGCAGTACTTCGACGATATCCGCTACCATATGAAGTCCACGCTCAAGGGCATGGGCATCACGATTCGTCACATGATCCACGCTGGCGAGGATGCCGACGAAGGCACTCCTTCCGCCGACGCGGGTCAGTACCCGGGATCGAAGTACGACCGCAAGGTGATGGGCAAGGCCAAGCGCTCGATCTACACCTACCAGTATCCCGATGAAGGCGAAGCGGCGATGGCGGAACATGTTTCCGAGCGTCACCGCGGCATGATCTACATGGAGCCGTCCAAGTGCATCATGTGCTACGCCTGCTCGAAGGTTTGCCCGGCACAGTGCATTGTGATCGAGGGTGTGCGCCTGAAGGCCGACAACTACATGTCGCGCTTCACGGTCGACAACTCGAAGTGCATCTTCTGCGGCCTCTGCACGGAAGTTTGCCCGACGGACTGCATTCACCACGGACGCGAGTGGGATTACTCCTCCTTTAAGCGCGAAGGCATGGTGCGCGATCTGCTCACCGGCAAAGTCTTCACGCCTGATGATTACCGCGCATCGCAAGAAGAGCTAAACCGCGCGAAGGTGATCGAAGCGAACTTCAAGAAGGAACAGGACGCGCTCAAGGCCCAAGCCAAGGCTGAGAAAGAAGCCAAGGCAAAAGCAGAGGGCGACGCGAAGTAATTGCAGGTTGATGGCAGCCTAGAGCTGCTTCGATTGACATGAGTAGTGCGCACTTTGCGCTGGATCAGACCGGGAGAGCACCTTGCTGAGCTTGCTTACAGAAGCCGCCCCTCACGCTGCGGAGGCCGTCGCCCAAGAGCCTAGTTTGCTCTCAGGCGGGACTTTCTTTGCGTTGATCTGGCTGATGGTGGCTGTCACCGTGATCTATTCCGGCTTTTTGGTGATGCAGCAGAAGGACATCGTGCGCGCGGCAACGGCGCTTTTCGTGTGTCTCTTCGGCGTCTCCGGGCTCTACCTCTTCTTGGGGGCTGAGTTTTTGGCCTTCGTGCAGATCATGGTTTACGTTGGCGGCACAACCGTGCTGATCATGTTTGGCGTGATGCTGACGGCTCGCAATCCTGTTGAGATTTCGAAGGACAGCGCTGCCAGTCGCATCGTGCCCGCGATCATTGTGATGGCTTTGGTTTTGGTGCCGCTGCTCGCTGTGATTCTTGGCTTGACCGGCGAAGGCATCCCGGTCTGGCTGGTCGGCGGTGGCGAGAACGGCACGCAGGGCGCTGCAAGCCAGGTACTTGCGCCGCAAGACACGCGCAACATTGGCGATATGCTGCTGACGAGCTACATTCTGCCCTTCGTGGTCGCAAGCTTTGTGCTGCTGATCGCGCTGGTTGGTGCGTCTTATATTGTGCGTCGCCGCGAAGAACCAGAAGGCGCTGAGCCTTCCGAAGATGGTGCGCCTGAGCTGGCGTAAGCGTTTGCGAACCGATGATCCGCGCGAGTCGCGATAGATGAGGCAAAGAGCATGCACACGCTGCTGAACTTCTTCACCACCTTCCTGCAGACCGGCCCTGGTCTTCAGCACTATCTGATTGTGTCGGCCGTGCTTTTCGCCTTTGGCATTGGCGCGATCGTGTATCGCCGCAACGCCGTTGCGATCCTGATGGGTGTTGAGCTGGTGCTGAATGCTGCTGCGATCAACTTCGTCGCCTTCAGCCATTTCTCGGAAGGCGCGAACTCGCTGGACGGGCAGATCTTTGCCATCTTCATCATCATGCTTGCTGCTGCTGAAGCGGCTGTTGGCTTGGCGATCGTGCTCAACCTCTTCAATCTCTTCCATAGCGTTGAGACGGACGAAGCGCACATGCTCAAGGGCTAATGCTTACTCGATTCTTGCGCGACAAGCCTGCGGGAAACCGTGGGCTTGTTTGCGTTGAGCGCTAGACTAGCGTTTCGCCAATATTGATTGCGAAGCCTCCACAAAAGGTCTTTTCAACGCTAAGCCGCAGAGAACGCAAAGGCTCGCTAAGCCTGCCGGGTCGGGCATTGCGTGGTACTGCGCCCGAAGTCTTCCGCCGGGCAAGAACGCCTTCGTTGAGCCGATGAAGCATTCCCGATGAAATCGACGAAGCTGGATCGCATCGCCTTCTCTTTTCCGAACAACCTTTCCTCAGGTGGAGGCTGCGTTGCAGCGAGAGCGGCGCGATGTCAGCGAACATTACAGCATCCGACAGGCTTTGCGGCCCTTTGCGGCCCTTTGCGCCTCAGCGACTTTGCGTTGAATTCCGAATCCCCTCGCTCGCATGAGCGCGAAAAATAGCGAAGCCTTAGGCTAGAGCAATTCTCGAATTGGCGCGATTGCCGCCGCAGTGCTTTGCTCAACGCTTCGCGTACAACCGGCGAATCACCGCGATCTGCGCGGCGTGCCAGACGATGTGGCGCGTGAACATGGCGATGAAGTCCGCGATGTCGCGCTTCGGGCGGATGATCTTGGCGAGGTCCTCGGGCGCAAGCGCTTTGATCGCAGCGCGCAATTCGGCGTTCACACGCTCGAGCGCACTCGT
>Ga0213866_10001408_pt1 | contig 17856 bp, 15 predicted proteins | sample PICome_11_FD_160079 | JGI IMG/M metagenome (GOLD analysis project Ga0213866, IMG submission 160079) | Coastal seawater microbial communities near Pivers Island, North Carolina, United States - PICO284 | ecosystem: Environmental > Aquatic > Marine > Coastal | place: USA: North Carolina...
GCGTCGAAAGACGCCAGATTGGCATGCGGACCTGCTGATCCGGCACGAATTGGGGTCTCAAGACTGGCAAGGAATGTGCACCTTGGGGCTCGACCGGCGAGATGCGGCAAGAGACCCTCGACTAATCGAGTACTGAGCGACCCCATCGAGAACGCTGGAGCAATCAAACTGTCTGAACACGAACCAGCCCCCGACGAAGAAGTCACGATCGAGGGCCAGGAGAACGAAGAATCGATGGCTGAGCGCTTTACGCTGCCGGTCCTGCCCCTTCGTGATACCGTCGTGTACCCCGGCGTCGCTGTCCCCATTTCAGCGGGTCGGCCCGGTACGGTAGAAGCGGTCCAGGAGGCACTAGATGGCGATCGGCGGCTGTTCGCCGTCGCCCAGAGAGAGAACGTAGACGATGCGTCGCCCGAGTATCTGTACTCGGTCGGGACCGTCGTTCGAATCATCCAGACGCACCGAGTGCGTGGGGGTGTCCAGCTCCTCGTACAGGGCGAAGGTCGGGCGCAGGCCCTCTCCTACGATCAGGAGGGTGAGTCGATGCTGAACGCCGTCCTGCTCGACATGAAGACCCTTCCGCCGCGGAACCACGAGGACCCTGCCTTCCAGGCCCTCGACGGAGAACTCCGAGATCGTGCGGCCGAACTCGGGACCCGTAGAGGTGTCCCGGCTGAGGCGCTCAATCAGTTGATTCAGGGTGTCGACGAACCGGGCCCGTTTGCGGATCTCGTGGCGTTCTACCTGGAGCTCGAGACTCCCGACAAGCAGGGGCTCCTCGAGCTGCTGGACGACGAGGAGCGTATGCGCGCGTGTCTGCTCGCGGTGGAGCGTGAGCTCGCGCGAATCGACGCACAGGAAGACATCCAGGCGAAGGTCCAGTCCGAGCTTGGTGAGCGCCAGCGTGAGATGCTCCTGCGGGAGCAGCTCAAGGCGATCCAGAAGGAACTCGGGGAGGAGGAGGAACGCGACGACGTCGAAGAAATGCGTCAGCGCCTCGAGGAATTCGATCTCACCGAAGAGCAGCGCTCCGAGGTGGACCGGGAGCTGCGGCGCCTGGAGCGCACGAGTCCTCAGTCTGCCGAGTATCAGGTCATCCGAACGTTCCTGGAGTGGGTCACGGAGCTCCCCTGGAACAAGAGGAGTGAGGAGGAGATCGACCTCACATTGGCCGAGGAGATCCTCGACGACGACCACTATGGCCTGGAGGACGTGAAGGACCGCGTGCTCGAGTTCCTGGCCGTTCGGAAGCTGGCGCTCGATCGCGCGAAGGCCGAAGTGGACGGGGAAGAGGTGGACGGTGGTGATGTGACCGCCGGTCGTGGTCCGATCCTTCTTTTCGTAGGACCACCGGGCGTGGGTAAGACGTCGATCGCCCAGTCGATTGCTCGCTCGCTCGGGCGTGAGTACGTACGCATCTCCCTCGGTGGCGCACGAGACGAGGCGGACATCCGCGGGCACCGTCGCACCTATGTCGGAGCGATGCCCGGTCGGATCATCCAGGGGATGCGTCAGGCCAAGAGCAAGAACCCGGTCTTCCTGCTGGACGAGGTCGACAAGCTCGGCGTGTCATACCAGGGAGATCCCAGCTCTGCGCTTCTGGAGGTTCTGGATCCCGCACAGAATCAGACGTTCGTCGATCACTATCTCGGAATCTCGTTCGATCTCTCCGAGGTCCTCTTCGTAGCGACCGCGAACTATCTCGACCGAATTCCCGGCCCTCTGCTCGATCGAATGGAGCGGGTGGACTTCGCCGGGTACACGGAGGCTGAGAAGCTCGAGATCGTGAAGCGATACCTCTTGAAGAGGCAGCAGAAGGCGAACAGCCTCGAGGCGTCCGAATTCGGCATGACGGACGACGCCATTCTCACGATCATCCAGAAGTACACACGTGAGGCGGGCGTGCGTCAGCTCGAGCGCGTAGTTGGAAAGCTGGCTCGGAAGGTTGCCCGGAGAGTCGCGGGTGGAAAGCTCAAGAAGATCGAGGCGACACCGGACGACGTACGCGAGCTGCTCGGCCGTCCACGGGTACACCCCGAGCGGATGGCGGATGAGGACACGCGCGGTGTTGCGACCGGGATGTTCTACACGCCAATGGGTGGCGACATCATGTTCGTCGAGGCGAGTGTCATGCCCGGCGAAGGCGGCTTTGTTCTCACGGGACAGCTCGGTGACGTGATGAAGGAGTCGGCGCGAGCCGCCCTGTCATTTGCGAAGGCCAATGCAGATCGACTCGGGATTCCGGAAGACGTTTTGCAGAAGCGCGAGGTACACATCCACGTGCCTGCGGGAGCCATTCCGAAGGATGGTCCGTCTGCCGGGATTACGATGGCCACCGCTCTCGTTTCGGCCGTGTCCGGGCGAAAGGTCCGACGAGACGTAGCGATGACGGGCGAGCTGACGCTCACCGGGCGAGTGCTACCGATCGGAGGCGTGAAGGAGAAAGTGCTCGGAGCCATCCGTGCCGGGATTCGTGAGATCATCATCCCGATCGACAACGAAGCCGACATCGAGGATATCCCGAAGGACGTTCAGGCAGATGTGACCTTCCACCTCGCCGAGACACTCGACGATGTGATCAGCGTGGCATTGGCGAATGGTGTGACGCGAGCGTCGACCGCGCGAAAGGGGACGGTCAGGCGTCCCGAGGCGGCTCCGGCGAAGCCGGCTTCCAGGAAGGCCGCCGCGAAGAAAAAGGCGGCGCCCAAGAAGAAGGCTTCACCCAAGAAGAAGGCGGTCTCTAAGAAGGCAGCCGCGAAGAAGAAGGCGGCTCCTAAGAAGAAGGCGGCGCCCAAGAAGAAAGCTGCTCCTAAGAAGAAGCCTGCGGCCAGGAAGAAAGCGGCTCCGAAGAAGAAAGCTCCGCGCAAGTAGCGCGGCGAGCTGCTGAGCCCAGCTACTCGACTCGGACAGTTCCGGCCGGGCCCTCTGTCACTTCGCCGATCACGGCGGCGACGGGGGTCCGGCCGTCGATCTTCTGGAGCAGCGCGTCGAGTCGGTCCGGTGACACACACATGAGCATCCCACCCGACGTCTGAGCGTCGGCGAGGAGGATCCGGGTGACCGGATCGACGGTGTCGGCAAACGACAGTGCGTCACTCAGGTCTTCCAGATTGCGGGCACTTCCGCCCGGAACGTGCCCTGCTTCGGCAAGCGCGCGGGCCCCTGCCAGTGTGGGCACGTCGTCGGCTCGTACGAGAGCTCCGCAGCCAGAAGCACGCACGAGGCCCCGAAGGTGACCGAGGAGTCCGAAGCCGGTCACGTCGGTCGCCGCCCGCACGCCGACGGATTGCATCGCCTCGGCAGCTATGTCGTTGAGGGCAGCCATGACCGAGACGGCCTCCGCGACGACTTCCGGACTCGCCTCACCCTTCTTGATCGCGGTGGCAATGACGCCGGAGCCGAGCGGCTTTGTCAGAACGAGCAGATCGCCGGGGCGGGCAGCTGCGTTCGTGATCATCCGGTCCGGGTGCACTTCTCCGATCGCGACGAGGCCGTACTTCGGTTCGGCGTCGTCGATCGTGTGTCCACCGAGGGTGGGGATGCCCACCGACCGAGTCACATCGCTACCGCCCCGCAGGATCTCATCGAGAATGCCTTCAGAGAGCAGCGTACGCGGAAAGCCGACCAGATTCAGGGCGAAGAGTGGCCGAGCTCCCATCGCGTAGATGTCCGACAGTGCATTGGTCGCCGCGATGCGCCCGAAGTCGTATGGATCGTCGACGATGGGCGTGAAGAAGTCGGCCGTCACGACCAGGGCGCGGTCGTCGGATAGACGGTAGACGGCAGCGTCATCCCCCGTCGAATGACCCACGAGGGCGTTCGGATCGTCTATCGGAAGCACATGACGCAGAACCTGCGCCAGCTCGGCCATCCCGAGTTTACATGCTCAGCCGGCGCCGTGGCTGAGCTGGGACAGCCGGATCACCGGCCGTTGGTCCCTGGGCTCGTTCGTCATCGATCTCCTCGAGTGGGCGGAAACCATTCGGTGGAGGCGGGTAGACCTCCGACGGATCAAAGTAACCCGATTTCCAGCCTAATTCGTGAGCCCACTCCAGAGATCCCCACGCAACCTTCTCGCCGATGAGCTGTCTCGCTCGGAGGCGGAGATGGATCTCGCACGTGCTGCCCTCCTGGTGGCGCAGGAGGAGTACCCACAACTCTGCGTGGATTTGTACCTCGCACGGCTCGACCAGGTGGCCGAAGAGGTAAAGGACCGTCTGGCGAATGAGACGGCGCCGCTCGTAGTACTGAATGAGGTGCTGCAGACGCTCTACGGACGTCGGAAGTTGAGCGGCAACGGCGACGCCTACTACGACCCGCGGAACTCCTTCCTGAACGACGTGCTGGATCGCGGGGTCGGGATTCCGCTCACCCTCGGGATCGTGATTCTCGAGGTTGGCTGGCGGCTTGGCTTGCCTCTCGAGGGCGTGAACTTCCCCGGGCACTTTCTGGTGCGGTATGCGGGAAGCGAGGTGCGGCTTCTGGTCGATCCTTTCGACAAGGGAAAGATCCGCTTCGAGGACGAGGCTCAGCAGTTGCTCGATCGGGGCTATGGCGGCGTGGTCGCGATGCGTAGCGCCTTTCTTCGTCCGGCGGCGAAGCGGGACATGCTCATCCGGCTGCTTACGAATCTGAAGGGCATCTACACGAAGATCGGGGATGATCGGCGGGCGCTGGCCGTCGTGGAGCGACTTCTCATGATCCGGCCGACGGCGCCGGTCGAGAGTCGCTCGCGGGGAATGCTGCTTGCTCGTCTCGGTCGACATGAGGAGGCGGCTCATCAGCTCGAGGCGTACCTCCGGGTGTCACCGAGTGCCGGGGACCACGCCGACGTACAAGAAATCGTCCGTGAACTTCGAGCGGGCCGATACCACCCTCAGGAGGACGGCCTCGAATGAGCGGAGCGCACGTGAGTCCACTTTTCGGGTTGCTGGACGCCGCGGGTGGCGTCTCGACCGAGTATCACGGAGGCCGACTCGTCAGGCACTTCGGAGATCCCCGCCGGGAGTACGAGGCGGCGACCACCGGGGTAGCGGTCGTAGATCACAGTCATCGGACGCGCCTCCGGGTCTCCGGTCGATCCCCGGCGCAGATGCTCAACGGTGTGCTGACCGGAGCGATGCCGAAGGTGCCGGACTCAGTGGAGCCCGGCGTTCTGGGAGGCACGGCGACGTACCACGCGGTGCTCACCCCGAAGGGGAAGATGATCACGGATCTCGTGGCTCACCTTCCCGGCAGTGAGGAGGAAGTCGGCTTCCTCCTCGACGTCCCGATGGCCGGCCGTGACGGGCTACTCGCGCACTTCGGCAAGTTCATTCCGCCTCGCTTCGCCTCTGTCGAGGACGTATCGGAGCGCTGCGCCTCCATCTCCGTGGTCGGACCCGAAGCCCCTGGGCTCCTCTCGCGCGTGGCTCTCGGCCTGCGGGTCGACCCCGAATGGCTGTCCGGGTCGCTCGAGGGTGAATGGCGATCGGTTGGGTCAGATGGCAACGGATTGGTTGTGATACGTGCCGGTGACGTCTGGCCACTGAACTGGACGGTGCACGGCTCGACGGATGCTGTCGCTGCTCTCTGGCGAGCACTCGTCGAGGCCGGCGCTGTGCCCGCCGGTCTGGGCGTCTGGAAGACGCTGGGCGTCGAGGCCGGGAGGCCGGTCTTTGGAACCGACATGGACGAGACCACTCTGCCGCCCGAGGCCGGCATCGTGGATCGAGCGATCGACCAGACCAAGGGGTGTTATACCGGACAGGAGGTCATCGTCCGGATCCGTGATCGCGGTCATGTGAACCGACAACTCCGCCGGCTGGTGTTCAAAGATGGCCCCGCTCCCGTGCCGGGCACTGAACTCCTCGCGGTGGATTCCGACAAGGTCGTCGGGACGATCACGTCTGCAGTGCAGTCACCCCGTCTCGGAGGCGTCGCGACTCTGGCCTACGTGCGCCGCGGGGTGGAACGAGTCCGGTTGGGCGACGAGGAGGTCACCGTCCCGGACTCGTTCCCGACTCCTGAGATCCCGCCGACTACCTAGCCGTCCAGCTCCATGAGCGCGGCGAGAATGTCGTCGTTCTCCGGTCGGACTCGGTAGTTGATCTCTGTCATCTTCCAGCGCACCACACCGTCTGTGTCGATCACATACGTCGTCGGGTGCGGAATGGCTCGGCCGTTCGGATCGTCCTGGTTGAAGAGCCCGTAGCGGTTGATGACTCCCGCCCCGGGATCGGACAGGAACGTATAATCGAGCATCAACCCGTCGTTCTCTTCGGCAACCCGGTCGACCATGAGCTGGAGGTCGGACGGGTCGTCCGATGATAGTGCGATGAGTTCGGTCGTGAGCTTCTGTTCGTCGCTGAGGAGGTCGTGCAGCTCACCGAGCTGCTGGGCGCAGTATGGTCACCAGTGTCCGCGGTAGAAGACGAGCACCACGTTCTTGTCCCCGCGAAAGCTGGAGAGAGTCACATTCGGGCCCGCGAGAGACGCCAGGGTGAAGTCGGGTGCCAACTCACCTGTCTGGACACGGTCCAGGTCCATCGACGGGAGGTCGTGGCCGTCGGCCGGTCCGAGCGCGAGCGACTGCGCCATCATCTCCCCTTCGTCTCCGGAAACGCCACCCTCCGGATCGCCGTCAGCCGCGCAGGCTGCGAGGGCGGTGACGAGCATCATGGCTCCGAGTCTTCGCATCGATGTCTCCTTCGAGGGCCCGTCTGTCTGTCTGGCACATCCCAACCCGCGAAGGATGCGCAGCTTTCCCACTTGCCGACAGGGAGCCGTTGTCGATCAGGTGAGGGTGACAGGCCGCAGGTCAACCACTGTTACGTGTTTGTAACTTTTTGGTGGCAAAGGGACCACTGAAGTGTGACACTGGGTATTGTGGCGACAACGAAATCGGGACGAGGTGCTCCACATGACAACATCGCTCGGCCCACGGTCGGTTCTCACGGTCGCCCTTCTATTGATGACGGGAGCGTGTGCGACCTCCCAGAGCGCCTTCGCCCGGCACGATGATGACATGGCACAACGGGCGCTTCGGGAAGCGAACGCCAACCGGAAGGACTGCCCGGTAGTGGTCGCGAACAATACCGATCAGTCCCTCGACGTCGTCTATCGCTCGGGGAGCGTCCACAACGACCTCGGTGTTCTTCCCGCGGGGCAACGCTCCGGCTTCTCCGTTCCCTGCTCGCTCGAGACGGTCAGGGCGTACGGCACGGTCGCGCTCGAAGGCGCGTACACCCAGCACCGTGAATTCGAGACGAGGGCTCGGCTGGACAGAACGAGCGTAGCGGTCCTCCGCTTCACGGAGATGCACGCCGTGCGGTAGGCAGGCCTGAAGGGTTGGCGTTTTCGACCTACCAACCCGCGGAGTTCGGTTCCCCTTTGAACGGACCGGTTAGCTCCGAGGTCACCCAGCCGCCATAGAAGCCCCCTGCCTGCGGTAGCACCCGCTCGCCGTCGATAACGCACTCGAAGCGGGCCGGGTAGAACGAGAGGTAGCCCTGAATAGCGGCGAAGTCCGCGAAGGGCTCGTCGTAGGACCAGGCGCCGCGCTCTACGATACGGCCGTCCTCGGAATGCACCGTCCAGTAGCTCGCTACCCCTTTCCATTCGCAGCCGCTCGAGCCGGCCGCGGAAACGAGCTGTTCCATTCGGACGTCGTCTCGAGGCAGGTAGTACGTCGGTGGGTGTGCCGTCTCCAGGACACGTGCAGCGCGCCGAGTCTCTGCGATCACGGTCCCGGCGAGGCGCACGACGACGTGGCGGTCGACCCAATCCAGGCGGGGTGGACGTGGGTAGTCCCAGACCGACTCCTGTCCTTCGCGGGGTTCAGCTGCGAAGGGAGGTCGTTTGGCCCCGGTCCAGTGCCAGCCGCTGCGCCCCCGGCGGGCCCAGTCCGGAAGCGAGTCGCTCACCCCAGCACCCGAAGATTCACCTGTGACCAAGTCCGGTGGCACCGCCTCGAGCGAGACGATCAGCCACGATGAGGCCTCCGTGCTCGCGACCGTTCTCAATAAAAATCTTGTTGGCGTTGTGGCCAGCCGCGATCACCCCGGCGATGTAGAGGCCCGGAACGTTCGTCTCCATGGTGACCTTGTCGTGCGCCGGGATTCCCGTCTCCTCGTCGATCGAAACGCCGAGTTCTGCGAGCTGCCCATGGTCGGACCTCCATCCGGTCATGGCGAGCACGAAGTCGTTCTCCAGCTCGATTTCCGAGCCGTCCTCGTCAGAGCGCAGCACGACGGATTGTGGAGTCACCCGCGTGACCCGATGACGCCAGTACATCGGGATCTCACCACGCTCATGGCGGTTGTTGATGTCCGGCACGACCCACGGCTTTACGCCCCGATCGATCGTATCGCCGAAGTGCGCCATCGAGACACGAACTCCGTTGCGGTACATCTCCAGAGCGGACTCTACCGCGGAGTTGCCGGCCCCGACGACGAGCACATCCTGATCGTAGAAGGGGTAGGGCTCATGGTAGTAGTGCTGAACCTTGTCCAACTCCTCGCCCGGTACACCGAGGTAGTTCGGCGCTTGAAAGCCCCCCGTAGCAACGACAACCGCGGCGGCGGCGTAGATCTCCTCCGTACCGTCTGCGCGGCGGGTCTTGATCGTGAAGTCACCGTCGTCGCCCTCGATGTCCAGGACCTCTTCGTACTGGCGAACATCGATGTGCCAGTGTTCGACGACCCGCCGGTAGTACGCGAGTGCCTCGCGCCGGGTCGGCTTCGACTCGGGAATCGTAAACGGAAGGTTGCCGACTTCGAGCATGACTGCAGTGCTGAAGAAGGTCATGTAGTACGGGTAGCCCACGATGGAACTCGTGATGCACCCCTTGTCGAAGAGGACGCAGGAAAGTCCGGCCCTTTTTGCGGCCGCGCCGACCGCGATTCCGCACGGGCCCGCCCCGACCACAATGATTTCAAATCGATCGCTCATAGAGCGTCGGTACCCCTTTCGTGTCATCAGTTCCGATTCGCAGCTGACTTCCCACTCGGGCGCTCAGGCCACATGATGACGACATGACTTCAGCAGAATCCGAGGCCCGAAAAGCGCTCAACCGACTCCGGCGCGCAATGGAGAAGGCCGAGCGTGAGATGGAGACGCTCGAGGGAGCCCTTGCCCGAGCGGAAGGGGACGACTTTCCCGCCGAGACGTACGAGGGTGTGAACGACGCGATTCGGCGTGTGCTCGACTTCACCGATGAGGAGGGCGTCCGCCTTCAGGAGAAGATCTTGCATACCGGTGGTCTCGAGCCGGGGCGCGTGCGACGAGGATGAAGAGACGGACCTTTGTGCGTACGTCGACGGTTGCGGGGCTGGGTGTCTTCGGTGCGGGCTGGCACGACGGGATCCACCCCGGGCGTCGAGTGGACCTCGTGCTGCGCGGCGGCACGGTCTTCGATGGTACCGGTGCGGCTGGTCGAATCATGGACGTGGCGATCGAGGGCGACCGGATCAGTGCGGTTGGCGCCAACCTGCCGACGGGAGTGTCCGAGATCGACGTGAGAGGGCTGGCGGTCGCGCCAGGCTTCGTCGATGTCCACTCGCATGCTGACATGAATCTCCTGATCGAGAACCGGGCGGAGAGCCGGATTCGGCAGGGGGTCACTCTCGAGGTCGTAGGGCAGGACGGGGGCTCCATCGGACCCTGGTCGGATGACCAGTTCGAGGCGACGCGCGATCGGTATCGGGCGCGGGGCATCGACATCGATTTTCGCGATCCGGCAGGCTTTGTCGAACGGGTCGGTCGAGAGCGTCCTGCGGTGAACGTCGCGACGATGGTCGGTAATGGTGCCCTGCGAGGTCTGGTGGTGGGAAGTGAGGACCGGCCCGCCACGGACGCCGAGATCGGAGAGATGAAAGAGCTGCTCGCGGATCAGCTGCGGAGAGGGTGCGTCGGATTGTCGTCCGGCCTCGAGTACACGCCGAGTGGCTTTGCGGATGCTGCCGAACTGGTCGAATTGGCGAGTGTTCTTCGCGGTACGGGCTACCCGTACGCATCCCACATGAGGAATGAAGACGATCGCCTTGGCGGGGCGGTGGAAGAGGCGCTTCATGTGGGGAGAGTGGCCGGAGTTCCCGTGCAGATCTCACACCTCAAGGCCCAGGGTCAGCGGAATTACTGGAAGGCTGAGGCGGCTCTCGATCTCATCGAGCGGTCGCGTGCCGACGGCGTCGATGTGCACTTCGATCGGTACCCGTACACCGCGTACGCGACGGGTCTGTCGAACCTCTTCCCCAGTTCGTTTCGCTCGGGCGGGAATGCGGCGTTTCTCCAGCGTCTCCGGGCGCCCGACACCGCCGCCCGCCTCGAGAAGGCCTGTCGAGACAAGGTCGCGCTTCTCGGCGACTGGAACTCTGTCCAGATCTCGAGCACGAACGACGAGACTTCCTGGGCTCGGGGAAGGCTCGTGGGCGACCTCGCCAGAGAGCGTGCGACCGAACCCTATGCACTGACTGTCGAACTGCTCGAGGCGAACGGTGGTTCCGTGGGCATGATCGGTCACGGGATGAGTGAGGAAAACACGGCGAAGATCCTGGCCCACCCGTTGGGGATGCTTTGTTCCGATGGCGGTGCCTACGCTCCGTACGGACCTCTGTCGACCGGTTCACCGCATCCGAGAGGATACGGCTCCTTTCCGCGACTACTCGGTCACTACGTGCGTGATACCGGAGCGCTCACCCTCGAGTCGGCGATTCACAAGGTCACCCAGATGCCGGCCCGAAAGCTTCGGATTGCCGACCGGGGCGAGCTACGTCAAGGCGCGTTCGCGGACGTGGTCGTCTTCGATCCCGCCTCGGTGGCTGACCGGGCGACCTTCGATGATCCGCACCAGTATCCGACCGGCATCGAGCACGTCGTGGTCAACGGCATGCTCACCATCCGGGACGGTGAGCATACGGGCAGCCTGGGTGGTCGTGGCGTGTCCGGGAGCGGCCAACGCTGAGTCCCGCTACGCCTGGACCCTGTTCAGCCGTGTCCGCAGGTGTGTCGCCCGCCCGATCAGAAGCGGTACGTGTACGAGGCCTTTACGGACGCCCCGCGTGACAACGTGTTGAGGCTCTTGTTCCGGGGGTCGAGCGGGTCGAGGACGTCATAGCGCCAGTTGTGCGAGTACACGAGGTAGATGTCGTTGCCCGGCTTCACGATCCAGCGAAGACGCGCGAATAGCCCGACGACCTCGGACTGGTTGTCGTACTGGAGCTGGCCGGTCGTCGCCACCCAGGGACTCGGATTCCAGTCGGTAGAGAGCTCATACACGGTGACCTCGAAATCACCGGTGGGCATCGACACGTCGTTCTGCTGAAAGTTCGCGGAGATCGTCGTGCCCGGAGTCGGACGGAAGCTCATGCGTGCTCCGTACTGGAAGCGATCGCCATCCCAGTATCCGCCCTGACTCACGTTGCCGAAGAGAGAGACGCGCCTTTGACCGGCTGTTCGTCCGCGCAGGCTGTACTCCATGATCGTGTAGTCGCCAGGCAACACGACAATGCCTTCGCTCGGCTCGAACTCGGAGTCGAGGTACTCGTACGTCTGTGTGACCTGGAGATCGAAGTTGTCTCCGCTCTCGAAGTCCACACCGAGCACGTTGAACTGCCACTGACGCTCCTCGACGCCGCCGACGCCGCCGAGAATCCACGCATCCTTTCCGCCCAGGTCCTCGTCGAGGCTCACCAGCTCACGGAACTGCACGGAAAAGTCGAGTCGACGCAGCCACGAGATGCCAGGCGTGCGAGGTGACCACCCCATCCGTGGCTCGATCCGGCGGAAGTTGTTGCGCGGGACGAAGCCCACCGCAGGCTTGTAGTCATCTCCGAACTGCCGGTACGAGACGTGCCCGGTCCAGATGTCGTTGGGGTAGCTCACGCGAAGCCCGTGCGACGATAGATCCGTGGTGGTCAAGTCCTCCCAATCGGCCTCGGACGCGTCGAGTGGGTTCGAGTTCCAGACGTAGTACGTCTCGAGCTCCAGATTCTTGTTGCCGAGGAAGTTTCTCGTTTTGAAGTCGACGTCGACGCCCGCGGTGTGCTGGGCTATGGGGGCGAAGCCGCTCGCGTCTGCAGACGTCCCGCGCAGCGTGTAGATCGCTCCGATCGCAGACTGCTCGAAGAGTCGGCGCTTGACCCGCGCAATTGTGAAGCTCTCGCGCGGAATGGTGACGGTGGTGGTGATGTCGTCAGGATCGAGGAAGTCGTCCTGCGCGGTCCCGATCTGATAGAAGCCGAGTTCGAACGCGCCTGCCTGACCTGTGAGGCGCGTGCCGTAGTTGATCGGGACCTGGCGGCCTCCGAAAATGCCGATATTCCGCGAATAGAACGGTGACGGGCTGCTTCGCGGAGCGAAGGAGAAGACGCCGGAGCCTTCGAGGAAGAAATCTCGCCGCTCAGGAAAGCGAAGCGAGAAGCGCGTCAGGTTCACCTGCCGCTGATCACTCTCGACCTCGGCGAAATCCGTGTTGATGCTGGCCGACGCGCGCAGACTCGACGTAATGCTGTAGTTCACGTCGAGGCTCACGTTCGACGGGAACGTCGTCTGGTCGACCGGATCCGAAGGAACGTTGTTCCACTTCTGGATCGCGGAGGGCACCGCCTCGAGTCCGAGACCCTGAGACATGCCCTGCAGGCCACTCAGACGTCCGGCGAAGACCGGGTTTCGGAGCCCCTCGGCCCGACGCCATCCGCGCCAGAGAATCTCCTCGTTCTTCCGGCGGATCGTCCGCTGGAAGTTGATGCCCCACTCGGTCTGATTCGGATTGAAGTTGAGAGTGCGAAACGGAATCTGGATCTCGGCCGACCAGCCGTTGGGCAGCATACTGGTCTGCGCCTCCCAGATGCCGTCCCACGCCTTGTTGGTACCACCACCGCCGAAGCCACCACCGCCACCGCCACGGCCGCCACCACTGCCGGTGATCACGCCATCGCCCATGAGGCCCGCAGCGTTGATCTCGAAGAAGTACCCGGTTCGACCGTCGAGGAAGGTGTCGAGGATCCACATGAAGCGGTCGTCGGTGTTCAGCCCGGCGTCTCGTTCTCTCTGAAAGGCCAGAACGAGATCGGGGTCGTCGTAGATCATGACCCCGATGTAGAGTGCGTCATCGTCGTAGAGCACGCGGATCTCGGTGTTCTCCGACGGCCGCGAGCCTTCGACTGGCTCCTGCTGGGTGAAGTCGACGATGGGCGTCGCCGACTGCCAGGTCGCTTCGTCGAGTCGACCGTCCAGGTTGATCTCCAACTCGTTCGGCCGGTAAGCGATGAGGCTGACCTGTGACGTGCCGGGGGCTGCGTCCATGGCGCCCGACTGTTGGGCATACGCGGCACTTCCGGGCAATGACACTATGGCGAACGCGAATACGACGGCGGTGAGGGCCGACCGATCCATTAATTGCACTCCGAACTGTGGGGACCGCGTACCTATTGGTCCGACGAGAGACTGACACCGCGATGGCCGGTGGTGTTGGGGCGCACCGGGCCCTCTGCCGCAGGGCTATCGAGGCCTGGCTGTGTAGATTGTCGGGATGGAAGCTTTCCGTGACCTCGCCGAGCGCCTCGAGGCTCGCTTCGCCGCGACAGGGACGGACCCGTGGGATCGGGCCACGTTCGAGGAGTGGGCGCTCCTCGTTTTCGCTCACCAGTACGAGTCGTGCTCGCCGTACCGAGCGCTGTGTGATGCTCGTGGAGTGACTCCTCAGAATGTGGCCCGTTGGGAGGACACGCCGCTGGTCCCAGCAACCGGATTCAAGCATTTCGATTTCATGGGCGAGGGGAGCGGTCCTCCTGAGGCGACGTTTCGAACGAGTGGGACTACGCGGGGCATCGGCACGCGAGGACGTCACCACGTCCCGAGCCTGTCTCTCTATCGGGCGGCCCTCCTGCCACCTCTCGAGGCCGCTCTACTTCCTGATCCCGGCGAGATGCGCATGGTCTCGCTCATTCCGTCTCCGGAAGAGGCGCCGGACTCTTCCCTCTCTGTGATGGTCGGCTTTGCCGCCGAGGCTCGAGCGTCGAGGATCGACTGGCTCGTGGATACAGACGGCCGTTGGATGTCGGAGAGCGCGTCCGTCCTTTCGGAGGTGGCCTCCGCTGATGAGCCGATCCTGCTCCTCGGGACGGCTCTCGCCTTCGTGCACGCGCTCGAGGGAGCCGGCGGGCTCGAGCGCGGTCTGCCAGCGTTGCCCGAGGGGAGCCGGGTGATGGAGACCGGAGGCTTCAAAGGGGCACGCCGAGAGGTGTCGCGGGAGGAGCTGTATCTCCGGATTTCGGAGCAGACGGGTCTGCCCACCCATCGGATCGTGAACGAGTACGGCATGACCGAGCTCCTTTCGCAGCTCTGGGAGCCTGTGCTGGCTGAGGGGGCGTCGGCCACCGGTGTTCATGTCCCCGCTCCGTGGCTGCGGGTTCGCGCACTGGATCCGTCCACCCTCGCGCCCCTCGGAGAAGGTCAGGACGGCATTCTCGCCTTCTATGACCTCGCGAATCTCGGCTCCGTATCACACGTGCTTACGGAGGACGTCGGGTCGGTTACCGAGGGGCGAGTGCGACTGAGGGGACGGGCGCCGGGCTCCGAGCCACGGGGATGTTCGCGAGCGATGGACGAACTCATGAGCGCCTCGTCCCGATGACGAGCAGATCCGGGGATCCGGTGTCGTCCCGGCGGAGCCCGGTGGCGTCTGGCGGTCCGATCGCGGACACAGCCGACGTGCGGCTCGCCTGCGAGAGAATCCGCGCCGCCGGTCCGGGCCTCGTCGCTCGGCCATGGGCCGAGATCGCGGGCGTGCTCGGGCGGGTCGGTGCGCGATTTCGTTCGGACAGCGATCCGTTGCGCACCGAGGCCCTCGAGCGGCTGCCTGAAGACGCCGGCCTTTCGGTAGCGATGGCCCGCGAGGTCCTCGACGGGATGTCTCGCGATTGGACTGTGGATCGACTGAGCCGGACCGTCGAAGCCGACTTCGAGGAGCCCGCATGCCTGGATGGGATGAGCACGGTCAGGGGTCGGCATGTGATGGCGATCGGGCCTGCGCTGTGCCTGCAGATCGTCTCGGGTAGTGTGCCTGGCGTCGGCGTGAACGCGCTTCTCCGGAGTCTGCTCGTGAAGTCGCCGACGCTCGTGAAGCCGGGGCGAGGCGACATCGTGCTGACTGAGCTGTTCGCCCGTGGCCTGCGAGAGGCTGACCCGCAGATGGCGGAGGCGCTGGCCGTGCGCTACTGGCCTGGAGGTGTCGAGGCGCAACAACGTGCGGCGCTCGCCGCCGCGGACGTTGCTGTCGTGTACGGCTCGGACGAAACGGTCGCGGACGTGCGAGCGACGGCGCCGGCTACGACGCGCGTCGTAGCGTATCACCATCGGATCGGAGTGGCGCTCATCGGGCGGGAGGTGTTGGCGCCGAGCCAGATCGACGCGGTGGCGACGGACACTGCCCGAGCGGTTGCGTTGTTCGAGCAGCGAGGGTGTGTCTGCCCGCATGTCGTGTACGTCGAGAGTGGCGGTCAGCTCGCGGGCGCGGACTTCGCGGATTGCCTGGCCTCTGCCTTTGGGGCACTGGAGGAGGCGCTTCCCTCCGTCACGCTCGACGCTGCCGAAGGTGCGGCGCTGCAGCAGCTGCGAGGGACTGCGGAGTTGCATGCCGCAACCGGCGCGGGCTTCATTCGCCACGGAGGTGGCACGGCGCCGTGGACCGTGATCTACGAAGAGCAGGCGGATCACGCTGGTCCGGTTACGCTGGCTCGTGGCGTCCGCGTGCAGGAGGTGGACGACGCCTCGGCCCTGGCCGCCAGGCTATCACCACTCGGAGCTCACTTGCAGAGTGTGGCGTACGCTGGCCTGGAAGGGCGTGTGCCCGAAGTGGCCGAGTCTCTGGGGCGTGCGGGTGCGTCGCGGGTAGTGCCGATCGACCGCGTGTCGTTCCCGCCGCCGTGGTGGCTCCACGATGGGCGGGGGCCCCTGCGCGACCTCGTCCGTTGGGTCGAGGTCGAGAGGTAGCTACTCCTCGTCTTCGGTGGCTTGTTCAGCCCGCCAGATCACCATCTGGCGACCGCCGCGCGGGTTCTCTTCAACGCGAACGGTGAGCGAATCACCCTCGTCGATTCCGAGATCCTCTCGCATGTCCTGCGGGATCGTGACGCGCCCGCCGACGCCGACGCTGACGTCCGTGTAATAGAGCGTACGATAGATAGCCATCAATGCTCCTCTAGTCTTGCAGTGCAGCCGAATAATCTAAGGACTTTCCCCAGAATGTGGTACGCGCGTCGGCGAAGAGGTCGCTGGATGAAGGATTGGCCGCAGGGGTCCGTATCAGGATCGTCCGTGGGGCCTGCACCAATCCAGCCGTGGCCCCACCTTTCGGGCCAACCTGGATACGGCGAGGAGTATGAACGACAACGGTTTCGCGATCCGCCTGCGCGGCGTGACGAAGCGGTTCGGTAAGCACACGGCCGTCGACAGCTTCGATTTCGATGTTCCGCGGGGCTCGATCTGTGGCCTCCTCGGTCCGAATGGGTCGGGCAAGACCACGACTATCCGGATGATCATGGGGATTCTTCTCCCCGACGAAGGGTCCGTGTCGCTCTTTGGCGCCGACCCGGACCTGTCCCGCCGCACCAAGGTCGGGTACCTCCCCGAGGAGCGGGGCGTATACCGGAAGATGAGGTGTCTCGAGTTCATCACCTTCCTGGGTGAGATCCGCGGAGTGCGACGAGCGGAAGGCCGACGCCGTGGTGGCGAGTGGCTTGAACGCCTTGGGCTGGCCGAGTGGGCCGACAAGCGGGTCGAGGATCTCTCCAAGGGGATGCAGCAGAAGGTCCAGTTCATCGGCACCGTGGTTCACGAGCCGGAGCTCCTCATCCTCGATGAGCCGTTTTCCGGTCTGGATCCGATCAATCAGGATGTGCTCGAAGAGATCGTCCGGGACTTTCACAGTCGTGGTACGACGATCCTTTTTTCGACACACCTGATGGATCAGGCGGAGCGGCTGTGTGAGCGGGTCTGCCTCATCTCCAGTTCCAGGAAGGTTCTCGACGCGGATCTCCGTGAGTTGAAGGCCGCCGAGCGTCGAGGAGTCGTGGCGGTCGAGTTCGAGGGGGCCGACAGCTGGCTTGAGGGACCCGAGATCGAGCGTGTCGAGCAGGTGACTGGAGGGCTGAATCTCTTCCTTCGGGACGGAGCGGATCACCAGCCGATTCTCGAGCGAGCGGTCTCATCTGGTGCGCGTATCCTTCGCTTTGATCTCGTCGAACCCCGCCTGCATGAGATCTTCGTTCGTCACGCGGGGGCGGATGCCGTGGGCGACGCGGGGATCCCGGTCGGTTCTGGTGCGGAGGTCGGACGATGATGTGGCGCAACGTATGGGCGGTCATTCGCCGCGAGTACCTTCAGCGAGTCCGATCCCGCTGGTTCGTGGCTGCGACTGTCGGAGGGCCGATCTTCATGGCGGCACTCTTCATCGTGCCCGCCTACTTCGCCGGGCAGAGCAATCGAGATGCCCGGGATCTCGCCGTCGTCGATGGCACGAACGTTCTGTATGAGCGTGTCGCACCGAAGCTCGAGGATGCGGGTTGGACGGTGTTCGAGGAGCGGTGGCGTGCGGATGTCGTCACGGAGCTTCGGCAGGCTGCCGCAGAGGGCACGATCGGTGGATTCGTCCTCCTCGACGAGCTCACCCTCGAAACGGGTGAGGCGATCCTCTACGCCTCCTCCCGGCCGAGCACTGTTCGCCAGTTTTCCATGCGCAGCTCGATTGCACGGGCGGCGCTGGAGTATCAGCTCGAGCAAAGGGGCGTGGACGTCGCGGCCATGCTTCAGGGGGGCGAACTCCGAGTCGAGCTCCTCTCGGGAGCCGGTTCCGACATGGAAGACCCCCAGTTCGCG
>Ga0213866_10001409_pt1 | contig 17853 bp, 13 predicted proteins | sample PICome_11_FD_160079 | JGI IMG/M metagenome (GOLD analysis project Ga0213866, IMG submission 160079) | Coastal seawater microbial communities near Pivers Island, North Carolina, United States - PICO284 | ecosystem: Environmental > Aquatic > Marine > Coastal | place: USA: North Carolina...
ATCCTGTTCAACATGATCGGCCTGTTTTTCTTTGGCCGGCTGCTTGAGCAGTGGTGGGGTAGCAAGCGGTTCCTCGCCTTCTACCTGTTGTGCGGTGTTGCGGGTGTCGCGCCGTATACCCTCATTGCATACCTCGCACCCAACCTGATCGTCAACGCCGGTTCGCCCGAATTGGGGCAGTACAGCGGCGAGATTGCGCGGCAGATAGGGCTGATTGGTGCATCCGGCGCGATCTACGGGATCCTCCTTGGTTGCGCGGTGTTGTTTCCCCATCAGGAGGTCCGTCTGCTTTTCCCGCCGATCCCTATGAAGATGCGTACGCTGGCGATCGTGTTTCTGACGATCGCGGTACTCTCGATCCTCGCGGGCTCATTGAATACCGGTGGTGAGTTGGCTCACCTTGGCGGCGCGGCACTTGGGTTCTACTTGGTGAAACGCCCGTCGCTCTTGAACTGGGCAGACCGCCTTTCGGCCTCGGCCATTCAGGATGGCTACACCAAGGGCCGGTTCGAGAAGAAGCAGAAGAAAGAAGAGGCGACCCGCGAAGAGGTCGATCGTATCCTCTCGAAGGTGTCGGAGAAGGGGATTCAGTCGCTGAGCAAGCGGGAGAAGAAGATCCTGCAGCAGGACACGGACCGGCTCAATCAATGACCAATGACCAAGCCGAAATGTCCAATGACAAGGCCCTCGGATTTCGTTGGTCATTTCGGCTTGGTCATTGGGCATTCCCTCGCATCTGGCTGTGATGGTTTAAGCTCTCTGGCATGTCCGCACTGACTTTTAAGATCAATCAAACAGACACAACCTCGAATGCGAGGGCTGGCCGGGTCACGACGCCGCACGGTTCGTTTGATACGCCCGCGTTCATGCCCGTCGGCACGCAGGGCACGGTCAAGGGGCTCACCCCCGACCAGGTGCGCGAGACCGGCTCGCAGATCATCCTCGGCAACACGTATCACCTCATGCTTCGGCCGGGCAGCGAGCTGATCGCCAGGCACGGCGGTCTGCAGCCCTGGACGCGGTGGCAGGGACCGATGCTGACCGACTCCGGCGGCTTCCAGGTCTTTTCGCTCGCGGAGATGAACAAGATCACCGACGATGGCGTGACGTTTAAGAGCCACCTCGACGGCGCGGTGATCGAGCTGACGCCCGAGCGATCGATGCAGGTCCAGCACGGGCTGGGCGCCGACATCATCATGGCTTTCGACGACTGCCCGCCGGCGGGGAAGAACTTTGACGGCGACGCCGATGCGTACGGCCAGCGCGTCGCGACCGCCAACGAGCGCACGCTGCACTGGCTTGAGCGCTGCATGACGGAACACAAGACGAGTGGCCGAGACGCGGACCAGGCCCTCTTCCCGATCGTGCAGGGGGGCACGGATCTGGACCAACGGGACTGGTGTGTCGAGCGGGTGTGTTCGTTCGACAGCCCGGGCTACGCGATCGGCGGCGTCGCGGTGGGCGAGGGGCCCGACGAGATCAAGCGGGTGGTCGAGCACACGGCCCCGAAGCTGCCCAGCGATCGGCCAAGGTATCTGATGGGCGTCGGCTACGAGCGCGATATCGTCACGGCGGTGCGGGCGGGGGTGGACATGTTCGACTGCGTGCTGCCCACGCGGAACGGGCGGAAAGCGGCCGCCTTCACGCCTCAGGGGGTGCTGAAGCTTCGGAACGCGGGTTATAAGGACGATCCGGCCCCGCTGGACGAGTCCTGCGACTGCGTGTGCTGCAGCGGGGGATACAGCCGGTCGTACCTGCACCACCTGTTCCGGGCAGGGGAGATGCTGGGCCCGAATCTGGTAAGTCTGCATAATCTGCGGCACTTCCAGCGGCTCATGTTGGACATCCGCCACGCGATCGCTCACAATGCTTGGTCTTCGCTCGCCGGAGACTGGCCCGTGGTCGGTCTGGGTTGAGCGGGCGCTTCGGCACCGTGCCGGGCGGTACTGACGAACACACATAACGAGTTTGAAACGATGCAAACCGTGCTTGCCACGCTGGACGGACAGCCCCTGCTCCTCGCTCAGCCCGACATCCAGGCGACCGAATCCACCGCCGCACCGGGTGAAGCCGGCGCCGAGGGCGGTGATGCCGAAGCCCAGCCCCAAGGTTTCAACCCGATGAACATGATGCTCATCTTCGGGGCGGTGATCCTTTTCATGTTCCTACTCGGCGGGGGCGGCGGCCGCAAAGCTCGCAAGAAGCAGCAGGCCATGCTCGCCGCGATGTCCAAGGGCGACAAGGTTGTCACGATCGGTGGTATCCGCGGCTCGATCGTCGAAGTTCGCGACAACGAGATCGTGGTCAAGGTCGACGAGAACAACAACACCCGCATGAAGTTCAGCCGCGAGGCGATCCGCGAAGTCCTCTCCGAGAAGGACGAGACCGACGAGAAGTAAAACGATGCTCGAACTGCTACATGCCGTGATCACCTCCCTGCTGCTCAGCGCAGCGGTGGGCTGTGGTGCGAACACGTCAGTTGCGAGCGACGAAGAGCCGGGGGATCAGGAGACCGGCGCGGATGTCGGCTCGATGCCTTCGTACCTGGCCGCGCCGCGTGGTCAGGCCCCCAGCGGTGCCGAGCAGGGCGACGACTTGCAGCCCGCGGCACTGGCACCTCACGTTTCATTCTGCGAGCCGACCGTCTGGGTGCAACAGCCCATCGCGTCGCTTCAGTCCCCGGCACAAGCGGTCCGATTCCAGACCGCTGGCCGATCGCCGTGATCACAAACCCCTGCCTTGTTTTGTGACCACGCACCGGCGACGTTGCCGACCCTATTCCATCCACAGCTTTCCTAAAGAAACCCAACTATGGTTATCCCCTTCCTTATCATTATCGCCGTCCTGCTGCTCGGCTCGGCCGTGCTCTACGCGATGAACCTGCACTGGTGGCGCGTCTCCCTGATCGCCGGCATCATGTTTGGCGCCGTCGCGCTGCTCTGGGTCCCCGGTGTCTATGGCCCCAGCGACCGGCTCAAGCCCGGCATCGACCTGGCCGGCGGCACCCGCCTGGTCTACGACGTCGTCGTCCCCGAAGGCCAGCCCAAGGGCGCCGTCATCGAGGACACCATCAAGATCCTCTCGGACCGCGTCGACCCCGCCGGTACCCGTGGCCTGATCTGGCGCGAAGTCGCGGGCCAACGCATCGAAGTGCAGATGGCTTCGGCCCCCGCAAAAGTACGCGAGGCACGCGAGGCCTTAACCCAGGCGCTCAAGAAGCTGGAGAGCGGCAACCTCACCCCCGGCAAACTCGACGGCGCACTCAAGTCCGACGATGACAAAGACCTTGAGAATCTCGCGGGCGGCAACGATGGCCTGCTCGAAGAACTTAAGGAGCTCAAGGGCTTCTACGACGCCCGCGAAGAGATCCGCGTCAAGTACAACAACGCCGCCCAGGCGTGGAACGCGATCCCCAAGGACAAACGCGACGAGAACAAAGACATCTATCAGGTCTTTTCCGATGCGGAAGAGTCCTTCTTCGACGCCGCGGACCGCTTCAAGTTTAAGGAAGCGGACATCCTCGCGTCCAACAGCTTCAACCCCGCGCAGTTCGAGTTCCTGCGTGCGATCCCGGCACGCGAGCTGACGATCAAAGAGCAGCAGGAAGGCGCCAAGACCCCTCGGCAGGAACAGCTCGATGTGCTGCTGGAGAAGTACCCCAACCGCGCCGAGCAGATCCAGACGGCTTACGACGCGCTGCTGGAATACGAAGCCGTCAAGGGCCCGCTCGACGGCCCGGAAGACCTGATCGCGCTCTTGCGTGGCTCGGGTGTGCTGGAGTTCCGTATCGCCGCCGACCCTGGCGACCAGGCCGTGCCCACGTTCCTGACTCAGCTCGACGAGCAGGGCCCGCGTGCCCGGCCGGATGCGGCCTACCGCTGGTTCGAGATCGACGACCTGGAACAGTACGTCGATGACAAGGTCAACCGCGCCCGCGTCGAGGGCTGGTTGCTCCAGTCCCTGAACGTGGACCCGATCGAGCAGTCCGAGTCCCGCCGAAACACGCTTTCGTACTTCGGCGACCCGGAGGGCATGGGCGTCGTGGCCCGGCCGTACGCCGGCCGGCTCTACATCCTGCTGCACAACGAGAAGGGCCTGGCGATGACCCGCGACCAGGACTGGGTCGTCTCCAGCGTCAACAGCCGACCCGGTGAATTGGGCCGACCCGTCGTCGTCTTCTCGCTCGACGGCAAGGGCGGCGCGCTGATGAGCACCATGACCGGCGCCAACCAGCAGCGACCGATGGCCGTGCTCATCGACGACAAGGTCCTGACGACGCCGAACATCAACGACCGTCTGCGGACGAACGTGATGATCTCCGGCGACTTCAGCCAGGCCGAGATCCAATACCTGCGTGACACGATGCGGGCCGGCTCGCTGGAGGGCCAGCTCTCGGAGAACCCGGTGAGTCAGTTGACGATCGGCCCGGGCCTGGGTGCGGATAACGTCTCGGCGGGCCTCAAGGCCGCGCTGACCGCGCTCGTTCTCGTCGCGATCTTCATGACGATCTACTACTTCTTTGCCGGCCTGGTCGCGAACTTCGCGCTGGCCGCCAACATGGTCCTCATCCTTGGCATCCTCGCGATGACCCAGGCGACCTTTACCCTCCCGGGTATCGCCGGCTTGGTGCTGACCATCGGTATGGCCGTCGACGCGAACGTCCTGATCTTCGAGCGTATCCGCGAAGAACTCATGGACCGAAAGGTCAACGTGGAGATCGCCGCAAGGCAGGGCTACGGCAAGGCGCTGTCCACGATTCTGGACGCCAACATCACCACGCTGATCACCTGTCTGATCCTTGGCTACACCGCGACCAGCGACGTCAAGGGCTTCGCGGTCGTGCTGGGTATCGGCATCCTCGCGACGCTGTTCACTGCACTATTCTGCACCAAGGTGCTGATCGACCTGTACATCCGCTACCGCAAGCCGCTGACGCTCGAGATGCTGCCGACGATGTTCCCGGCCATGCACAAACTGATGCACCCGAACATCAACTGGATCGGCAAGTCGAAGTTCGTCCTGCTGTTCAGCATTCCGCTGCTGTGCTGGGGCCTGTACGAAGCGGTCGTGGTTCGCGGCGAAGACATGCTCGACATCGAGTTCCGCTCGGGTACGGCCGTGGGCTTTGAACTCAAGCCGACGGACGAGGTAGATGAATTTAATGACCCGATCCTGATGACACTGAAGATCTCGGACGACGAGGGCAACAGCGCCCGTGAGCGCATCACCAAGGTGACCGAGATCGCGATCGCGGTGCAGGAGGCCAGGGAGAACGGCGAGGCCTACACCGCCGAGACCGAGGATCAGCGCGAAGTGCAGGCCGCGGTTGAGTCGGCCTACGAGCGTTACGAGTCCGCGATGGCTGAGTACGAGAAGATGAGCCAGAGCGGCACGATCGAGAAGCCCGACGATATGGCGGACTTCTCGCTGCTCAAGGATGTGCAGGTCGTGACGACTGGCGAGACCGACGACCCTGAGGTCGCCAGCGGTTTCAACGTCGCGACGCTGGTCACCGACAGCCAAGCGGTTGCCGAGCTCTTGAAGGTCGCGTTCGACGATGTGCTGCAGACCGTTCGTTCGGTGGAGTTCGAAGGTGAGGACCTCACCGCCGAGAAGGCCGACGGGATCGTCGAGCGGATGACCTCCGGTGTTCTGCGAGAAGTGTTCGAAGACGAATTGCAGGGCGAGCCGACCAAGGACAACCTGCCCGACTATGCCGGCGGTGTGGCGATGTATGTCCGCGGCATGACCCCCGCGCTTAGCACTCAGCAGCTCACCGAGCGCATCGATCGGATGCGTCGTCAGCCCCCGCATGACGAGCTCGGCTCGCGGTCGTTTGAGGTCGTCGGTGTCAACGACGGTGTGGATCACGGCTTCGACGATGCGGGCAACGCGCTCTATAAGAGCGTGATTGTCGTCGCCCACGACAACGGCCAGACCGACTACAGCACGCCGCAGGGCGCCGCGGTCTTCGGCACGATCGGCGGCCTGGCCGACAGCGAGTGGAAGCTCGTGAAGGACGCGCTGCAGCGTGACTCGAGCTTCAGCAACGTGACCGTGTTTAACAGCCAGGTCTCCGGCACGATGCAGCAGCAGGCGATCGTCGCGATCCTGCTTTCGCTGCTCGCGGTCGTGGTCTATATCTGGTTCCGGTTCGGCAGCTTCCGTTACGGGCTCGCGGCGATCGTGGCCTTGGTCCACGACGTGGCGATCGCGCTGGGCCTGATCGCGTTGGCGGGGCTGGTGTTCAGTAAGTTCCCCGACTCGGCGGTCGTTCAGCTGCTGATGCTCGACCCGTTCAAGATCAACCTCGCGATGATCGCGGCGTTCCTGACGATCATTGGTTATTCGCTGAACGACACGATTGTTGTGTTCGACCGTATCCGTGAGAACCGAGGACGGCTGAGCCGGGCGACGCCGGAGATCATCAACGACTCGATCAACCAGACGATCAGCCGGACGATCCTGACGTCGGGCACGACGCTGCTGGCGGTCGGAACGCTGTACGTGCTGGGTGGTCCGGGCGTGCACGGCTTCGCGTTCGCGATGCTGCTGGGCGTGATCATCGGTACGTTCTCGTCGGTCGCGATCGCCGCGCCGATCCTGATCATCGGCACCAAGGGCCAAGGCCCCACGGCCGGCCCTGCCGAAACCAAGCCGACGAGCCTGCTGTCCGACGATCCGGAGATCAGCAGCGAGCCGGCGTAAGGCTTCCGTTTGATCTAGTCGATCACGATTCGGCCATCTCGCTTAAGCGAGATGGCCTTTTTCATGCATCTGCATCAGTTGTTGATATACACATCAAACCGCACGGCCTTGCCCTTGTAGACGACGTCGGGTTTGGTGCGCTGGGCGTGTTCGATGACCGGTGCTCGCAGTGGGCGTTTGACGCAGACGCGGTGCACGCCGGTGTCGAGCGCGGCCTTGAGTAAAGCCGGCGCATCCTCGTCGTCGCCCGCCAACATCCGCAGTACGCGCATCGGCTTGCGTTCTTTAGCTTTGCGACCAAGTGGGAACATGGGGTCTAGAACAATGGCAGCTTTTGATTTGACTTTTGGATTAATTGTCAATGAATCTGACAGCCAATTTGTCGCATCAACATTCTGAAGTTTGATGAGATCTGCTATATGTGGATACCACTTTTCAGCTCGTTTCAGCGAGTCACTTAATAAGGCGGAGATGATAGGATTTCGTTCCAATACATCGACTTCACAGTCATGCGATGCAAGTAACCAAGCGTCTTCGCCAAAACCACCAGTGCAATCGATGACATAAGGGCGTATTGAATTGCCCTTCTTAATCCCCACCGCCTTGAGCAGCGGCATGTCCAGCTTGCGCCCGGCCGGCGAGGTCGTGTCGATCCCGGTCAGTTCCGCGTAGACCCCGTGCCCGCCGACGAGGTCGGCCTCGCCCTCGATGACGCGCAGCTCCAAGCGCTCGCTCGTCACCGCCAGCAGCAGCTCGCACCCCGGCTCACCGATCTTGGTTTTCTCGATGTTCAGGGACGCGGCAAGCTCGTCCGCGCGTTGCTGCATCGCCACCTCATGTGGCGGGTCGGCGCAGATGGCAATTCGAATTGCGTGTTGCTGCGACATTCTGGATAGCCGCGACGCGACGCGTCGCAGGCCCGGCGATGCGTAACATCGCGGCGATAGAAATCAGTCTCGGTCCTCGACTTCGGCCAACTGCTTCTCGTACCGCGCCCGGTTGGTTCGGCCGTCCATCAGCACGTGCAGCTTGTCACGCAGGTTGCTCGGTACGTACTCGTCCAGCGTCTTGCGCACCACGTTGAGGTTCGTCCGCCGGGACATGTGCGTCAGGACGACGTGCTCGCCGCGGAACATCTCCAGCAGTTCGATGATGTCGTCCAGGTGCAGGTGCTTGCCGATGCCCGCGCGCTTGCGGTGGCCCGGCTCGATAAACGTGCACTCGGTGATCAGCACCTTCGCGTCCAGCACCTCGGGCCGTTCGAAGTGCTTGCCCCACAGCGTGTCGCCCATGTAGGTCACCTGCGGGATCTCGTGCATCTCGGTGATCTCTTCGCCCTTTTCCTTGAGCTGAACGAGCTGTTCCTGCGGCAGGCCGACGAGGTCTTCGCGGAGCTTGCAGCGGAGCTCGACGCACGCGTAGCCGAGCGACGGCACGGTGTGGATCGTGTTGAACGCGCGGAGGACGACGTTGCCCTTGAGCGGGATCTGCTCCTCGGGGTTCATCGTGACGACTTCGTAGGGCGTATTCTGCCGCTCGATGTCGACCAGCGCGCCCATGAGGTTGTGGATCGGCTCTGCCAGGTCGGGGTGGCAGACGACCTTGCCCGTGCCCATGCCCTGGAAGGAACGCTGAGAGAAGTAGTAGATGAGTGACGCGATGTGGTCCATGTGGCCGTGGCTGATCGCGACCATGTTGGAGGAGAGCATCGCGCGCGGGCACTCGCCGATGTCGAAGCCGATGTCGAGCTCGGGGACCTGGACGGCGGTCGCTTCGCCCGCGATGGAGACGCCCTGCACGCGGTAGGGGGGCAGGTAGAGGAAGCCAACTTGTGGCCGGCGGGGCGGTTCCTTGGGGAGCATGTTCGTTCTCTCTGGGTCAGCGTGCTTGGGGTCAGGCCATCAACGGTGCAGCACGCTGACCTGCGTGAACGCTGCGAAGCAGATGGGAAATGCACAAACGTGGTTGGTTGAACCGCGCCGGCGATCGATCCGTGGCCACCACCCGAGTGGCGGCCTGAAAGAGTATGGTATCGCCGGGACAAAACCGCAAGAAGGGCAATGGATGAAAGCGATTTTGGAGCAATGGACGGGCCTTATGCACCCTGTCATCGGCATGGTGCACTTGCGGCCTCTGCCGGGCAGCCCGCGGTTTGCTGGCGATCTGTCGGCCGTGATCAGTGCCGCGGTGACGGATGCGGTGATATGGAAAGACGCTGGGGCGCATGGCCTGATGGTCGAGAACTTCGGCGATGTGCCTTTCTACAAGGGCGATGTCCCCCGCGAGACGGTCGCGGCGATGACGGCCGTGGCGGCTGAAATCCGCCGCGCGGTTCCGCCGTTGCCGCTGGGGATCAACGTGCTGCGGAACGACGGTGAATCGGCGCTGGCCGTCGCTGCGGCGGTGGGGGCGAGCTACATCCGCGTCAACGTGCTCAGCGGTTCGGCGGTGACGGACCAGGGCGTGATCGAGGGGCGCGCCGCCGACCTGATGCGTTATCGCAAGGCGTTGGGTGCAACTGACATCAAGGTGCTGGCGGACGTTCGTGTGAAGCACGCCGCGCCGCTGGCCGAGCGCCCTTTGCAGGATGAGGTCGAGGAGCTGGTGCACCGCGCCGGCGCGGATGCGGTGATCGTTTCGGGTACCGGCACCGGCAAGCCGACGGACCCAAGCCATGCGGCCGAGGTGAAACAGATCGCGGGTGATGCGCCCGTGCTCATCGGAAGCGGGGCGGATGCAAACTCGATCCCACAGCTCAAGCCCGCATGCGACGGCTTCATCGTCGGTAGCGCGGCGAAGCCGGGTGGGCGCATTGATGAGCCGGTTGATCTTGATTTGGCCAAGCAGATCGTGAACAAGATTTGATTTTTACCGCAGAGCTCGCAGAGGGCCGCAGAGCCAATCAGATTGAACCTCTGCGGTCCTATGCGAATTCTGCGGTGAATATCGACTTACCTGTGAATATTGAATGGTTTTGATCTGCAACGCATCCTGGCTGCCTGACCCGCCGGCCGACACGTCGGCGTGGTGGTTCTACGGGTTCATGATCGCCGCGGTGATCGTGATGGGGATCGCCAAGTCGGGCTTCGGCGGGGGGATCGGGATCCTCGCGGTGCCGTTGGTGGCTAACGCGTTGCCGCCGGACGAGACGGGCCGGGCCTTGGGGATCATGCTGCCGATCCTGATCGTCGCGGACCTGTTCGCGGTCTATCAGCACCGGGGCCAGCAGAGTTGGCGACACATGCGCCCGGCGCTAGGCGGGGCGGTGATCGGCATCGCCCTGGGTACGCTCTTGTTGTTTCTATTGGTCGGCTCCGGTGACGCGGCTTCAAAAGACCGCGTCGCATCCGTGCTGTCGGTCTTGGTCGGCTCGATCTGTTTGTTGATGGTCGCGGTGCAGGTCTACCGCATGTGCGGCGGCAAGGTGCCGACATTGCCTGGCAATAAACCGACGGGCGTGAGTGTCGGCGCGGCGGCGGGGTTGACCTCGATGCTCGCGCACGCGGCCGGTCCGATCATGTCGATCTACTGGCTGGATCAGAAGCTGGGCAAGCGGCTGCTCACCGGTTCGCTGGTGCTGTATTTCCTGCTGGTGAACAGCGCGAAGCTGCCGAGCTACGTGGCCCTGAACTGGATCACGTTTGAGACGCTCAAGCAGTCGGCGTTGTTCGCGCTGTTCGTGCCGATCGGTTCGCTTTTGGGGATCGTGATGCATCACCGGATTCCGGAGAAGCCTTTCACGGTCGTGATGTACGCCGGCGCCGCGGTGGCGGGGGGCTGGTTGATCATCAAAGTGGTGGTCTAGAGATTCACCGTAGAGCACGCAGAGGGTCGCAGAGAAATTCTTCACTACGGAAAGTAGGAAGTTAGGGAGCCATGAATTCAAGCATAGAGCGATTGAGTCGTTCCTGTATTCCTCCCTTCCTGTATTCCTTAGGTTTGCCTTGCTCTGCGGCCCTCTGCGTATTCTGCGGTGATATCAAGGGTCATTTAGCTCGCCTCTGCCAGCTTTCGCCCGCGCATCGCAACGGGTAGAATATGCGATTCAACGAAAGGGATATCCGTGAGTGATCTGGACACATTTAAGCTTGAAGGGAAGGTCGCCGTGGTCGTCGGCGGCACGGGCGTTTTATGCGGCGTGATGGCCCGTGGGCTGGCGACGGCCGGTGCGAAGGTCGTGCTCGTCGGCCGCAGCGAAGAGAAGGCCAAGGCCAACATCGACATGATCGCCGAGGCCGGGGGCGAGGCGTTCTTCGAGGCGTGCGACGCGTCGCAGAAGTCGGGCGTCGAGTCCCTATTGGCCAACGTGCTCGAGAAGTTCGGCCGGGTCGATGTGCTGGTGAACGGCGCGGGCGTGAACGCGGCGACGCCGTTCCTTGAGATCTCCGAAGAAGAGTGGGACCGCATCTACTCGGTCAACGTCAAGTCGGTGATGTTCGCCTGCCAGGTCTTCGCCAAGCACTGGCTGGACGCGGGGCAGCCCGGCTCGATCATCAACGTCGGCAGCGCGTCGGGTGTGACCCCGCTCAGCCGTGTGTTCACATACTCCTCGACCAAGGCCGCGGTGCACAACCTCAGCAAGAACCTCGCGCGCGAATGGGCGCCCAACAACATCCGCGTGAATATCCTCGTGCCCGGGTTTATCCCCGCCGAGCAGAACAAGAAGGTGCTGACCGAAGAACGTGTCGGTCAGATCATGGGCCACACGCCGATGGACCGCTTCGGCACGCCCGACGAGCTGGTCGGCGCGACGCTGCTGCTGGCGTCAGATGCGGGGGCCTTCATCACCGGTACCGAACTGGTCGTGGACGGCGGGTTCAACGCGATGACGATTTAGTAGTCACGTTAGCCGTCGCCGGCACGGCGACGCGATAGCGCTCTTTTACAATGACGCGTCGCTGTTCCAGCGACGGCTAACCAACTTCAACCCATGCCTTTTCTAGACGACAACTTCCTGCTGCAAACCGACACGGCGCAACGGCTGTACCACGATGTCGCTGCGCACCAGCCGATCTACGACTATCACACGCACCTGGACCCCGGCGACATCGCCAACAACCGGGTCTACGACAACCTCGCGGACATCTGGCTGGAGGGCGACCATTACAAGTGGCGAGCGATGCGGGCGTGCGCGATCGACGAGGTGTATATCACCGGGGACGCGGACCCGTACGACAAGTTCGTCGCCTGGGCGAAGTGTGTCCCGCAGACGCTGCGCAACCCGCTGTACCACTGGACGCACCTGGAGCTCCGCCGGTACTTCGGCATCGACACGCTGCTCAGTGAAGACACCGCGAAAGAGGTCTGGGATGAGGCGAACCGCCAGCTGCCTGAGATGTCGACGTGGTCGATCATGGACAAGATGAAGATCGCGATGGTCGGCACGACCGACGACCCGGCCGATGCGCTTACGCGTCACAGCGCGATAGAAGCGAGCGCGCTGGCGACGAAGGTCGCGCCGACCTGGCGGCCGGATACGCTCAATAAGATTTTTGATGCGGGCATCTTCAACGGTTACATCGACACGCTCGGTGCCAGTGGCGACAGCTTCGACGACCTGCTTACTCGACTGGAAGAAACGCACCAGGCCTTCCATGATGCGGGCTGCCGGATGTCCGACCACGGCATCGCGAGCCTGCCCGATGTGGACTTCACCAAGGCGCAGGTCGAGGCGGTCTACAAGAAAGCGCGCGGCGGCGCTGGCGCCAACGCCCAAGAGACCGCGCAGTTCGTCGGCTTTATGTTCCAGTTCTATGGCCGACTCAACGCGGACAAGGGCTGGACGATGAACATGCACCTGGGTCCGATCCGTAATTTGAATCGCAAGCTGTTCCGCGACATCGGGCCTGACCTCGGCTGCGACTCGATGTGCGATGAGCCGCAGGGGCCGGGGCTCGTACGCTTGTTCGGCGAACTCTCCGAAGAAGGCAGCCTGCCCAAGACCGTGATCTACAACCTGAACCCGGTGAACAACTACCTGTTCGCGACGATGCTCGGCAACTTCCAGGACAACGACGCGGGCATTAAAAGCAAGATGCAGTTCGGCAGCGGCTGGTGGTACAACGACCAGAAGGAGGGCATGGTCGCGCAGCTCAATGCGCTCTCAAACCTCGGCCTGCTCTCGCACTTCGTCGGTATGCTCACCGATTCGCGGTCGATGCTCAGCTATCCCCGGCACGAGTACTTCCGTCGGATCCTCTGCAACCTCATCGGCACGGACGTCGAAAACGGCGAACTGCCCAACGACGCCGCGATGCTCGACAAGCTCGTCGCGGATGTGTGTTTTAACAACGCGCAGAACTACTTCGGGCTCGAGCTAGACCCGAAATACGCTTGAATCCCCTTACCTCACTAAGCAACAATGATCGAACTCAAGAAAGACGCAAAGTACGCCCTGGTCATCCCGACGAGCATGGGGATCCGTTTGACGCCAGAGAACGGCCAGCCGTTCCACTGCTCGGACACGTTCAAGCTGCAGGCGACCAGCGCCGAGTCGAACGTTGGCAGCGTGTCGAGCTACCTCGGCCTGCCCGTGCACATCCTCACCGGCTTCGTGAAAGACAGCCCGGTCTCGCGCATCATCAAGAACAACCTCGGCCACCGCGGCATGACATTCGAAGGCCCGGAGTTCGAGCAGGACAGCCCGTGGGGCTACCGCCACCAGATCAACATGGCCGACAGCGGCGCCGGCTCGCGCGGGCCACGCGTCGCCAATGACCGTGCGGGCGAGGTGGGGCGTGAACTGAGCGCCGATGACTTCGACCTGGACCGAATCTTCGGCGAAGAGGGTGCCCAGCTCGTTCACCTGTCGGGCCTGATCGGCGCACTGTCGCCCAAGACCAGCAAGCTTTGTTTGGACATCGCGCGCAAGGCGAAGGAGCACGGCACGAAGATCGCATTCGACCTCAACCACCGCGCGACGTTCTGGAAGGGGCGTGAAGAAGAGCTCCGCGCGACCTTCTGCGAGATCGCGTCGCTGACGGATGTGCTGATCGGCAACGAGGAAGACTTCCAGCTCTGCCTGGGCGTCGAGGGTCCGGAGGCGGGTGGCAAGGGAATCGCCGAGAAGATTGACGGGTTCAAGGCGATGATCGGTCGAGTGCAGGACGAGTTCCCCGATGCGTCTGTTTATGCGACGACGTTGCGGGAGGTCGAGAGCGCGAACGTCCACCACTGGGGCGGGATCGTGTACTGCGGCGGCGACTGGGAGGTCATCATGCCGCGTGCGATCGGCGTGGTGGATCGTATCGGCGGCGGCGATGGCTTTGTGGGCGGTCTGCTCTACGGGATTCTGAAGGGGTGGCCGGTCGATAAGTGCTCGCAGTTCGGCTGGGCCAGCGGCGCGCTCGCCGCGACGCTGCTGACCGACTACGGCCAGCCGGCGGACGAGGAACAGGTCTGGTCGATCTGGGAAGGTAATGCACGCGTAAGGCGGTAGGTAATGCACGCAACTTTTCATAGCTCCGGGCGGAAGCCCCGAGCGGTGATGTGTCGCGATCATGAATTGCCCGCCTCTTGAAACATCCCTGCTCCTGGCTTCCGCCGCGGAGCTATGATTCACACCCGAGCTTGCAGAGCATGTGATGCCCAATTTCCTGACAACCGGCGGGGCGGACGAAGCGATCGACGCCGCGGCGCTCGAGGCGCACCTGGATCAATACATCGCGGATGAGATCGACGGCAAGGGTGTGAAGCGTTTGCTCATCCTCCCGCCGGACCATACTCGGCTCAACTCAATGGCCGGGCCGATCACCGCGTATTTGTGGGACAAGCTGGCCGATCGCGTGCACATCGATTTGATGCCCGCGTTGGGCACGCATGTTCCGATGTCTGAGGCGCAGTGCCGGATGATGTTTGGTGACGCCATCCCCATGGGCCGCATCCTCCCGCACCGCTGGCGCGACGACTTGCGTGAGCTCGGCACCCTTTCTGCAGACTTCATCGGCGATCTCTCCGATGGCAAGCTCAAACAATCTATGCAGGTCGCTGTTAACAAGCGGCTCTTCGAGGGCGACTACGACCTGATCCTTTCCGTCGGCCAAGTCGTCCCGCACGAGGTCATCGGCCTGGCGAACTACACGAAGAACGTGATGATCGGCGTGGGCGGCAAGGACACGATCGACAAGAGCCACTTCCTGGGCGCGGTGTGCGGGATGGAGTCGATCATGGGCCGGGCCGACACGCCGGTGCGCCGCGCGCTGAACGCGGGCTTCGATCAGTTCATCCGCCCATCGCTGAAGGTGCACTTCATCCTCACGGTCATCGGCCCGGACGCGGCGCAGAACAACGTGATGCGCGGCCTGTACATTGGCGACGATGACGCGACGTTCGAGGCGGCAGGCGAGCTGTCGCGCGAGGTCAACTTTGATGTGTTCGACGAGCCCGTGGACCGCTGCGTGGTATATCTCGACCCCGAGGAGTTCCATACGACCTGGCTGGGCAACAAGGCGGTGTACCGCACGCGGATGGCGATGGCCGACGAAGGCGAACTGATCATCCTCGCGCCGGCGCTCAAGGGCTTTGGCGAAGACCCCGGTATCGACACGCTCATCCGTCGGCACGGCTACATGGGCACCGACCACACCCTCCAAGCCATCGAGCAAGACCCCGAGATGGCGGGCAACCTCTCCGCCGCCGCCCACCTGATCCACGGCACCTCCGAGGGCCGATTCAAGATCACCTATTGCCCTGGCGAGGGCGTGACGCAACAAGAGATCGAGTCCGTCGGCTTCGGCTACCGGCCCTATGCCGAGGCTGCGGCCCAGTACGACCCTGCCACGCTCACCACCGGCTGGCACACCGCCGCCGACGGCCAGCGCTTTTTCTATATCGCCAACCCCGCGCTGGGGCTCTGGGCCAGCAAGCAGCGGCTGGGGTGATTGAAACCGCCGCGTCACCACGCGGGGGCGGATACGAACTCACCACCGGGCGTGGCCCGGCGGTTTCCGCTGTCCTCGGCTTTTCAGGCCGCCCGGGGTCGTCTACAATCTCCTGCTCGACGCATCGCGTCGAGGCCCGGGCTAAAACCCCGGCCGTGTGCCCGAGTGGACTAAGGGGGCGGATTGCAAATCCGCTAGCGTAAGCTGACGTCGGTTCGAATCCGACCACGGCCTTTTCAAACATCTCTTTTGCCGGTTCCGGCAACGCAACAACACCACAACTCAATCACCATCGCTTCGCCGCTAACACCTAGTCGGTAATTGCGCCTGATTTGCGAATCGCGCGCGGCCAATCGATTCAACTCGGTACGTTCAATAGTGAAGGGCTCTTCCTGCATACCCCCAAAGTGTAGAGCGTCGATTCATGCACGAACCACCAACGCCATCGCGCGACGACGACTACCAGCGGTTCACCGCGGCGCTGGTCGCTCATCAGCCGGCGATCATGGGGTTCATCCGGACGCTGCTGCCCGATCAGTCCGATGCGGAAGACGTGCTGCAGAAGGCCTGCCTGGTCGCCTGGCAGAAGTTCGACCAGTACGACCCGGCCACGAAGTTCTCGACCTGGGCCTGCCAGATCGCCTACTTCGAAGCGAAGAATTTCTTGCGCACCAGCGCGCGGGACCGGCACGTGTTCAGCGACGAGGTGCTCCGGGCCCTGGCTGACGAGACCCCGCGTGACGCCGACCGCCTGGCCGCCGAACGCGCTGCGCTGCACAAGTGTGTCGAGGCGCTGGTCCCCGGCGAGCGTGACCTGCTGACACAGGCCTACAGCCCGGGCATGACCGTCCAGCAGATCGCCGAGCGCGTCGGCAAGACCGCCAACAGCCTGTACAAACAACTCAATCGCATCCGCCGTCGTCTGCACGCCTGTATCACGGTGCGCCTCAAAGAAGGCGGTGGCGAATGAGCGACCGACCGACCACCCACGAAGCGCTGCCGCTGATCGAGGCCCTGCTCGACGGCACGATCGACGACGCCGGCTTCGCCCGTCTTGAATCGATGTTGCGTGACAACGCAGATGTACGGTCGCTCTACCGCAGCGTGGTAAACCTGCACAGCGCGCTGCCAGCCGTTGTCGGCCAATCGCCGCGCCTTTCGATCCAGATCACCGACGCGGGCGAAGAAGAGCTTCCGCTCGACACCCACGAGATGCCGCACGCCCAGCTCATGAGCCTGCTGATGCAGATCGAAGCGACGGGCAAACCGATCGACCCGATGTCGCTGAAGGTCGCAGCGTCGCAAGACGGTGAGGCGCAGGCCCGGGATGACGCCGGTTCCATCTCGACGCACGACATGATCGCCGCGGGCCGATACCTGCTCCGGCACAGCTTCACACCCAAGGTCGTGACCGTGCTAGCCACGGCCGCGGCGCTGCTGCTGGGTGTGGCGCTGATGATCGTGCTCTCGGGTGAAGAACCAACGGACGATCCGGTTGCGATCGACCCCAACGAGCCGATCCGTAACGCCCCGGTTGTCGCCACCCTCACCGCCCAACACGACGCCCAATGGGGTTCCACCCCGGCGGAGCGTGCTTTAGCACGCGGGTCAGCACTCCACCCCAACCAAACCCTCACCCTCACCGCCGGCTTCGCCGAGATCACCACCGCCAACGGCGCGATCGCCATCATCCAAGCCCCCGCCACGATCCAGCTCATCAACAACAACGCCCTCCGACTCCACGCCGGCAAACTCGTCGGCATCTGCGAGACCGACTCCTCCAAGGGCTTTACCGTCCGCACGGCCGCGTTGGACATCACCGACCTGGGCACGCGGTTCGGCGTCGAGACTTCACCCGCCGGCGAGGCCGAGGTGCATGTCTTCGAGGGTGAGGTCGCCGTCGATCTGCAGGCTCGCGGCCACGAAGCGCCGCGGCGCAAACGCCTCGTGGCCGGGCAAGCGGCTCGGGTCACCGCCGAGCATCAATCATTGGCCGCCATCCAACCAGACCGCGTCCGTTTTGCATCGCAGCTCGCGCCGCTGGGCACAGATGTTCCGCAGGGCGCTGTTCGAGCCGGGGTCACGGCACTGACGGGCGATGTCGTCTGGTCGCCGGGGTCGGTGTACATCGATCAAGGTCAGCAGCACTGGCCCGCCGATGACCGAGCCATCATCTTCGAAGAACTCCAGACCTATCGGCTTGGCTTTGATGCGCCGGTGACCCTCCTGGGCCCGGGCACCACGGACGACGTCGGCGACTCACTGC
>Ga0213866_10001411_pt1 | contig 17846 bp, 22 predicted proteins | sample PICome_11_FD_160079 | JGI IMG/M metagenome (GOLD analysis project Ga0213866, IMG submission 160079) | Coastal seawater microbial communities near Pivers Island, North Carolina, United States - PICO284 | ecosystem: Environmental > Aquatic > Marine > Coastal | place: USA: North Carolina...
CAGGATTTTGAGATTGAAGAACTCTTTGTGTAGCACTACGAACCTCCGGCAAATCAAAACCAAGTGCTTTGGATTGTTGCGCTCTAGTTAATTTTTTAGTTCTAGTTGCACCTGATAGATTAACGCGCTTTGTTTTTGAACTAGGGGCCGCAAATCCGCCGCCTCCCGTCTGATTTTTTAAAATTGCATCCAATTTCTCTTCTTGAGTTTCAGGATCATCTGGAGAAATAGTTTTTACGATTGTGTCCCAAATTGACATGATTAGTATCCTATAGGTTTTTCACGATTTCCACAACGAGACCGCCAACACCAGCAGCAGCTTCAAACATCATCTCTTTATCATACAGATCAGAGTTAGCGTCGGCCTCCATAGCAGCAATAGTAAGCTGATGCTGACGCTCCAACGTGTTTTCAGCAGTCTGCAAAGCCCACTGTGTTTTATCGCGGTACTCATTCCACAGATTATTTTGAGCTTGTGCAGTCATGTTGAATAGATTCTGCGCGTTGATACGTGCTGCCTCGTTCGCAGCTTGTGTATCAGAGGTGTTCTGTTGCCTACGCCACTGTGCGTTGGCCTGATCTATCTGAGCTTGCATGTTGGCGTTGAACTGTTGACGCTGACTATCCAAGTTAGCAACGAACTGTCGCATCGCATTTGCTTCGTTAACGTTGAACTGTTGTTGAGCAGCTAGTCGATTAGCGTTAGCAGCTTCTACCGACACATCTAGCTGGGCGTAGAACTGGTCAACCTGCGCTTGAGAACTTGCGTTGAAGTTACGTGCGGCGTTAACTGCAGCTTGGTCGGTGAACAACTTCTGCAACTCACCTTGATACGTAATCTCTGACCTGCGCTGATCACCCGTCAAGTTCTGCGTGTCTATAGCCAAGAACGCCCTAGCGTTGTTGACCGCAGCAGTCATCCGGGCATCCAAGTTAGCTTTGTCCATCGCGGCGAACACGCTGGCGTTCTGCAACGCTGCCTGTTGCTGGTTGTTCAGGTTAGTTAGCTGCATCGCCCCGTAACGATCAGCGTCAGACTTCGCAATCGGGATGCCCGCTTCCATGATGGACTGCGTGATGGCTGCAGCCGCCATAGAGGACGAACCCAGTCCTCGTGCTTGCATCTGAGCAGTAACGGAACGGATGGCTGGGCTTGCCCACGCCGGAGGATCTTTGCCCTCCTCGAACGACTTGAACAGTTCACCTAGCTGGTACTTAACTGTGGAGCGTTCGTCTACTTCGCCTGTTGCGGCCTGTGCGATTGCACCCTCAGATACCGCACCCTGAATGTCCCCGATGATAGCTTCAGACGAGAGCTTACCTTGTACGGCTTGAGCTTCAGGAGTTCCGGGGGCAACATACGCTTCGTACTCCGCTGCGGCCTCCTTTATCGGTGGGGTTACTTGTAGAGGAGCTTCTGCTTGAGCCGCTTGAACATCTTGGGCTTCAAGGGCTTCTGGCGCAACTTGTATGGTTCCTTCAGACGAAATCTTCTCAGGTACAATGACTGTGCCAGCGGGAGCTTGAGGAGTTGCACCGCCTATGCCCGCTTGTTCTTCCATCTGTTGTTTAATATCTGTTGCTTGACTCATGTTACAGTACCTTGATAAGCACGATGGCGATAACTGCTATAGTAAAAGCGCAACCCATTATGATACTTCCTATCTTGATGAACTCAAGGGTCTCTTCACGCTGCTTACGTTTTATGCGTTTAGCCTCTGCTATTCGTTCCTTTTCCTCTTGTATACGCTTGGCTCGTTCGTTGACGATCTGTCTCCACGTGCCGTATCCGAAACGGTTGTTGATCAGGATGCTTATCTCTTCCATCTGCTCCTGTGCTAACTTTGCATCGATAACACTAGTGGCAGCATCCTTTGTTTGCCCTATCAGGCTCTTGCTGCCGAAACGTTCCTGCTGTACTTGTTTCTCTCCCGCAAAAAGTCCGTCAATGGCACCTGCAATATCCTTGATGTCGTTAGCCGTGTTGATGTTTGATTTGATAAACTCAACCGACTTTTGAACCAGCGTTATCCCAGCTAGTCCAGTTGATATCGGGTCCATTGTTTCCCTCCCTTAGAACCGATTTATGGGCGTTGTGTTAAAGCTCTGTCTAACTTATCCTCTACTCTATGTAATGCTTCCATTACCCTGTCCATGTCCTCTCGCAGTTCCGCTTTGGTGGCAAAGTCTTCACGGGTGCGATTCAGCAAGATGTCTATGCGCTTTACCTCTGCTGTCAGGTTGGCTAGAAAGTACCCGGTTCCAACGAGGACAATCCCAAGAAGGGTATCAATGATAAGCGGCGTGTCCATCAGTCAGCATCCTGTATCGTAAGTGTACCAGCTTCTACTTGGCGTAGGATTTCGGCGTAGTGGCGGTTGCCAGCCTCCATAGGAACGCAAGTATTCTCTCCATCAATGTTAGCCCAAATGCTTACATTGTTACCGCCTTCATCAGTTTGATATTGCGCTGAAGTAATCGTCATATACATAATTAAAGCTCCGAATCAAATCTTAAAAAGTTATCAGAAGTTCCAGACCAATAAGATTGTTGAACGCTTCCAACGGTGTGACTGCCTCCATAATTTAGGACGTACTGAATAACATTTTCTGAAAGTTTATTTACATTAGATATGCTGGTTACTGCCGTTCCGTTAATCGTGAGGTTGTTTTCGGTTATTGTAGGGGTGGCTCTCATAGCAACAGGCGTTGTTTGAGCATAAAAAGCCCTAGACGTTGTATCGGCGTAACCAGTTGGGTTTGCACGATTGAATTGTCCCCCAGTAATCTGGAAAAAATACCTCTGACATAAAGCCAACTCTTCACCAAAACTGCGATGCTCAAACTCAGTGGCTACGGAACCAACTTCGAGTTGAACGCCTGTGATGTAAAACTCGTTACTGGTGCTATCCATAATGTTAAATACACCGACAGCACGGTTGGCGTTGTTTTGTGCTTCCCAAGATGTTGCAAGAGTGCCACTCGTATAAGTCGAGCCAGCAGCCAACCACCAGACAAGAAGAACACTAAGAGCGTTGTCGTTATCTAACGTCCCTGTAGTGTCGCCCTCAAAGGTAATCTCTTTCTTTTCCCAAGTGTCGGCAACATCAATCGTAAACGACTTGTTAATGGTGCGGGTGTTGTCGTTATCCTTAACTTCAAGAACGCCTGTGCCTGTTTTGTTTGACCGCACCCAAAAAGAAATAGTGACGGGCAATGCACCTGACGTTCCCTTTTTCAAATGTTGCAAGTCTTGACCTTCAAGACGCTGATTAATGTTAAGGTTTTGACCACTAGCAAGAGATGTGTCAGCAGTTGTAACATCAATTTTGAGACTATTAGCAAAGCCATCAGGTGCTTCTGTAGATTGAGATGCGGTTACAGCTCCATCACTAACCTCGTTAATATACCAACGGTCAACAGAGCCATAGCCAGAAGCAGACGTTTCCGATGTGCCACGTTGTGCTACAGTCATTGCACCGTTATAAACAATGTTTTTCCGCCCTGACGGAGTGCTGGGTATCTGTGCTAGTTCTCTTGCGTTGCTAGTCATTATTCGGCCTCCAGTGCGGTCAAGCGTGTTTCAAGTGCTTCAATCGTTTTTTGCTGTTCTTGCAACAGCTTTACGATGGCTGGCGTAAGACGGTCATACTGCACGCCCTCTGGCTCTGGCGTTTCCAATATTGTTTCTACTTTTTCTTGAGTTAAAACGACGCCGTCGTCATCAGTAACTTCATTAAAAGTAACATCCGTTGTTTTATAATGCACAAGACGTGGGTCAACCTTTTCAACTTCTTCTGCAATAAAACCCCAATGGCTGTGGTCGTCATTATCAAAGTCGCATTTTGATTTGTAATAGACAGGGCGCAAATTTAGTATGGCTTGAGCATATGAAAGCTCCATATCTTCAATATTCTTTTTATATTTTTCCGATGAAGTTGAGCGCAAAATTGCCCCAGATGACTGCACATTCACATTTGCGGCACCAGATGTAGTAAGGTTATACACAGACAAGGCCGTTAACAGTCCATTGCTTCCAGCAATTTTTAGTCGCTCTGTCCCAACTGCGCCCAAAAGCAAGTCACCGTCACTATTTGAGCCGATATAACCTCTTTGTGCATCATTGGCATTGCTTACAAATTGAATATGACCACCAACACCACTAGAAGATTCTCTGATAATGACCGCGCCTGTTGTTGCTGAGGCATTTTGTAAAAAACGCCCACGCCCTTCGACGTCAAGCTGTGCGTTTGAAGGGGTGGCAGTTAAAATCCCGACTACACCCGAACTATCAATAAACATGGCAGTATTGGTAATACCAGAACCAAAACTGTTCGATGTTCCAAACGCTAGGTTTGACCCGCCGCCATCAAACATAGCGGCAATGCGAACATTGGGAACGCGGTTAGGTTTATAAGGAGCCTCTACAAGACTAACAAAATTACCAGACGAGTAACTAGATTGGGTCACTCGTAAACCTTCGCCGTGTGTAGTACCTGTAAACGTCGAACCCAAAGTGTTTGCGGTTTCTATTTCAATGGGGTTTTCTGGTGTAAGGGTGCCTACTCCAATCCGATTATTCGTGCTGTCAACGTGCAGGGTGGTGCCATCCACTGTCAGATCCCCGGAGAACGTGCCGTTGAACACGCTGAACGTATCATAGACAACGATCTCCATCGTATCACCGACGGTAGCACCGCTGTCAAGAACCACCGATGTTTTTGACGTGGCTGTGTAGTCGGCAGGTTCGAGCAGAACCCCATTCAGGTACACATCAACGTACTCTGAGTCGGTGTAGCCGAGTGTCTTGTTGTTGTCGTCTGCACCCGTAAAGGTCGTCTGTCCGGCAGTCGCTGTGTAGATGAAGCGACTACGGATACCTGATGATGGGGCTTTTCCTATGTAGGGCATTAGGCTGGTCCTGTTTGGCTATCCATAAATGTTTCGTAAGCAGACTTCACACTGTCAGTCCAAACCGCGTTGCAGACTGCTTGCACAGTTGCATCTTCGCCAGAAATGTCCGTGTCACTCCAAGTGTCGCCTGTTTTTGTGCGGCAGTGCAAAACGTGGCGGTGATAGTTGCGGCTGATTTCCACACCGTCATCTTTCACGATTGTTGCTTTGCGAACTTGGACGTTTTTGTGAACGCCTCTGACTTCGCAGTCGTATTCAAATTCTTTAGTAAGTGCCATTTTTATCTCCTGTGGCTGGACTGTCCGACCCGACTTCTAGACGGGTTAAGTTGTAAAATAACTTAAAGAACCTCTATAAATTCTTTGGAGTGCGCTGGCTGTTCCTTGAATTGGCCTATCAAGCTCAATTTGTATGTTTGAAGACGCTTCAATTGCGATGGACATAAACATTGTATTATCCTCAAAAACAACGCCAGTGCCTTGAACTCCCGTACCAGAAAGTAAATCTGTTACTGGATAAGGCAATCCGCCCATTAACATGTTCGAGCTAGTAGATGTTGGGTCTATGGTGGCAATATAAATAACCGTAACCAAGTTACCAATTTTTGTATAATGACCATCGACGGACGAAATTGCGTCAATATTGGAAACAGCAGTCGGTGTCCAAGTACCTTCCTCATAATCATCCAGCGCATTGGCGGTTGCGGTGTCGCCGTTGAAGGTTAGGCCACCGCTTGACAGGATACGAAGACGCTCGTTAAGTCCGTTTGTATAAAACGCAAGCGTATCTGCGGCGGGAGTTCCAATATAACCGTGCGCTGTAGAGCCGTCATTTTCCACAAACTCAATCAAACCAAATTCATCTGATGACCTTGCCCGAACCCTCATTGAAACACCGTTTGTATTGGCAACAGAATCAACAGGTGCGGCTGGTGATACAGTTCCAAATCCAACATTATTATTCGTGCTGTCAACATGAAGGGTGTTGGTGTCAACGGTTAGGTCGCCCGTTACCTCAAACGTCTGCGCTTCCGTAACGTCATTAAAGTCTACAGGCTTTTTACCAATATACGACATCAGGTAATCTCCATAATGCTCAACGTTGCATCCACACCCGCGCTCGAACTGCAGTCGATCTTGACAACATCTGTAGTCTGCAATACAACCTTGTTACCAGACAGGAGCTCAAGAGACGATCCCGCCGGGATTGGCGCATCGTTGATCAAGAATACTGTCTCATTTGTTTCCGTGTCAGAAGTGTCTGACTCAAGTTTAACGTCGATAGTGACCTGTGATGCACCACGATTGGCAACAATCAAGCCCAGAACCACTGAAGTCGTAGCACTTGGTACGGTATACAAAGTGTCAGGTGTACCAGAAGATGATGGCATTGAAGCGTTGGTTTTCACTTTAAACGTGTTAGCCATGATTACTCCTATTAGCTTCTATATTATATATTTTTTTTATCTGTTTGTCAACCCAGAGCGATAGCCAAAGCTGTTGCATCATCGGTGGTTGCAATAGTTCCAGTAGCGGTGGGCAATGTGAGAGTTCCGGTGTTGCTGATTGTGCTAATTACCGGAGCAGTGAGAGTTTTATTAGTCAGGGTTTGAGATCCCGCTAGGGTAACAACTGTGCTGTCAATAGCCAACGTTACAGCGTTGCCTGTTGCGCTAGAATCAAGACCCGTACCGCCCGCAACAGTCAAGGTTTCACTGTCGAGGTCAATAGCAATAGTCCCGCTGTCTGTGGTGATATCGAGGTCTTCAGCAGTAATCTGCGTATCAACGTAGTCTTTGACTGCAGCACTCGTCGGCAGGGTGGTATCGTTATCGTTAGACCCAATGCCTTCTGATTCAGTAACGATTGAAGCTGCAGCAAAGTCAGCAACCTCAACATTGCTCAAGCTGTTGCCTGTGCCGTTAGCATCGAACGTTTTGTTGGTCAAGGTGTGGGTGCTTGAGGCAGTAGTGACTGTGCTGTCGATAGCGAGAGTAACAGTGTTACTGGTTGCGCTGGAGTCAATCCCCGTTCCACCTGCAACTGTCAGTGTCTCACTGTCTAGATCAATAGCGATTGTGCCACTATCTGTGGTTATGTCTAGATCTTCAGCAGTAATCTGCGTATCAACATAGTCTTTGACTGCAGCACTGGTTGGCAATGTTGTGTCGTTGTCGTTTGATCCAATGCCCTCTGACTCTGTAACAATGGCAGAAGCCTTAAAGTTATCCACCTCAACGTTTGACAGCGTGTTGCTATCAATGTCGAGAGTTTTGTTAGTCAGCGTCTGAGAACCCGCCAGTGTTGCAACGGTGCTGTCGATAGCAACTGTCAGCGTATTGCCGGAACCACTGGTATCGATGCCTGTGCCACCAGCGATGTCCAATGTTTCGCTGTCTAGGTCAATGCTAAGTGCACCGCCGCTGTCGCCCTGAAAGTCAAGATCCTGTGCAGTAACCTGTGAGTCCACGTATGCTTTGACAGATTGTTGCGTTGGCACCAGAGTTGCGCTGTCACTACTCATATCGTCTTCGTCAACGAACGCAGTGATTGTGATGCTTCCGTCAGACAGACTACCGTAAGTAACTGTGCCTGTGGTGGTGATAGCTGATGATCCGTTGTCAATCGCCCCGAACCCGCTAGTGATCGAACCTGCGTTGAGAGCACCGACAGTTGTTACGTTAGATAGAGTATCTAGAGCCGACTCAAAGTACGTCTCGAAGTCAGTCAAAGCAACCTGCACCATCGTGCCGTTGTCATTGACGACCACACGGTCAGCATCTGCAAGCGTTGTGGAGGTGGCAGCAGTGCTACCGTCTACGATGTTCAGTTCTGCAGCGGTTGAACTGATGGCTGTGCCGTTGAAATCAATCGCGTCCAGATAAGCTGTACCATCGATGTACAGGTCTTTGAACTGTGCTCCACTTGTGCCGATATCTATGGTGTTGTTTGCGTCAGGTGTCAGGGCTGACCCGAATGTAACGTTGTCATCTGCTGTTCCAACAACAGTGATGCGAGAACCTTCGCCCGCTGTGCCATCATGGTTGTGCCCGCTAGTAGATCCGAACGCCGCTAAGATTGCGTCAAATTCGTCATTACTATCGGCGGCATCAATAACGTCACCATCCACATAGGTTGATTGTCTTGCTGCGTATCCTGCCATTTTTTACCTTCTTCCTCCGGGGGTAAATTCTAGTTGGTATCCTTTTAGAGAGAACGGGGCCAGTCCTCCATTATCGTCAACACGAACCGCTACGGTAAATCCTCCACCCTCAACGCTCTGACGAACGAGAGGAGCTCCCGATGATCCGTACACCGCTGTTCCGTAGGTGCTGATGGGGTTGCCGTAAATAGCAGCAGAACCTCCTGTTAAGAGAGAATACTGCGAGGGTTGCGGACTGTCAGATGAAAAGAAATCATACCGAATACGAAACTTAGTGTTGATGTTTCCTTCATTCTCGTAGTTCCATATGATGCGTTGCATATTCTTGCGGATACCTGCATCGCCCATGTTGTGATCTGGAGACGAGAATCTAGCTATAATGTTCGTGCTGTCGAAGGTGTTTCCTGTTTCTTGCTGATAGACGTAACCGTCATGGCCTCCGTGTACGATTGTCTCTACGTTACTAACAAAACCTGAATCGCAACATGATGGTTTAATACCTTTTAGATCAGAGTATTCCCAGCCGATGCCGCCCTGATCTGTCTGTTTCAACACTCCGGCAACTCCGGGGGCAGACGCTTCAATCGCGTTATCTGCTGCAAAGAATATCCGGTACTGACTTTTGTTACGGATAACGACAGACGATATTCTATCTAGGCTGATGTTACGGAGAAGCAGTCTATCCTGAATCTGCTTCGATACGGTTCCGAGTTCTACGTCACCAATTTTAGCTGTGCCAGCCAGTGTGCGGAGACCGTCAGGTGCGAGATAGATGATGTCACCTCCAAGCTCCTGAACGCTAAACCTGTCTACGCAACCAATCCTACGAGTAACTGGTTTCAAAACAAAGTCTGCGATAGACGATCCCTGAAGCTGGTGTATCTGATCTTCGCAGAATATAAACAGGGAGTCCCTGAAAGTAACCAACTTAACAACAGCACTATCTACTTTGATAGACCCAGCCCCGTTTGCCGTAGAGAAATTTGTCTCAGTGAACGGCGCAGAGAACACAATCTCTTGAGGGTTCGCTGACATACCTGCAAAGAACATGTGGTTCTTAAACACAGCGATTGATTCCGGATCAGACGGTGCGCCTGTTGCGTTGATGTCTGTAACAGATGAACCATCAAAAATAGAAGCTCTGTTTACACCGTCAGCATACGCCAGCTTTTCTGTGTTGTTAAAGTTATAGACTGTAAAGTCGTAGCGACCAGCATTGGTTCTGCCAGAGTCTATCTCTGTCCAAGATCCTGTTGTACCGCCGTTGAATACCTTCTCTCCTCTAGCAGCAACAACTTTGTTGTTAAACACTGCAACCCCTAGAACTTTCTCTGTCGAGGCACTCGTCTGCGGTACAATGTTAGAGTTGTATTTGGCGTAGCCATTGATGCGACGATAGCCACCTGCAACGTCCGGCTCAAAGTTAACCAACTCTGTTGCGGCTCCGGGAGGCATGGAGAATGAATCTCTGTTGAGAATAAGACCGCCACCTAACTTCACCACGTATGGACTAATAATTGAAGTATCGGGCATTAGACTGCTCTCATGTAGTCTTTACGATTGATGAGTTCTACTCTCATCCGACGTAGCCCTTGTTCGTAGTCCCTCTGTGCAAATTGAGCGGCTTGTGGGTCGGAACGCAAAAGGTATGCGTAGTATTTTGCTCTGTTAACGATTACGTCGTGAAAACGATCAGGTATAGACGGAGTGTCCGTGTTGGCAGCTAAGTCAGCCACTGTAGTGTAGTATGCGTAACGGATCGTGTAGGTAGACTTGTCCGGAGTCGGAGACAGACCGTACTTGTCGTCAGGCGTGTGGTACACGAACTCCGGCAACCCTTCTGAGCTACCGTCTGGATTGGTGTCGGACTCGTGGTACTTGTCCAGATACTCGTCGTAGCTGATGTAGTCTAATCGCCGTTCGGGTAGACTTGCGGACTCTTGCACAGTGAACGTTGACCACTTGAGGGTCTTGGCGTTGGTCTCGAACGTGTAAAGGCGTTGACCGTCAACCGTTGTGTCTGAATCGTTAGCTACAGTAAAAGGCCACTCGACTTCAGAGTTAATGATATCACGCTGCGACTTGTTGATGAAGTCAGCTACAGCCGTTTGCAGCCCACGAGTTGAAGTCACGTTTGTGATTTCTACCTCGTTAAGCTCCCTGAGAACTGCGTTGCAAAGTTGTAAGTAATTCATTAGCTACTCTTATGAGGTTCGTAATGTTCTTCGACAGATGTGGTCACATCAAAAGTTCCGCCACTCTCCATGTGACAAACAAGTTTGTCTCCAGCGTTAAGATGTAATAGAGAGCCTCCGGGAATAATGTCCACTATACTATTTGCATCCATAGCCAAATCGTTAACAAGATTATGGTACTGAGTACTAGAGGCGTGGTATATCTCTATGCTAACTTTTTTATTGTTTGTCGAGCCATTTGTTATGTGCAAAAACTTCACTAAACCATCGTGATGATCAGGGCAAGTGTACAGCACGTTACCGCTTGCTCCTCCAGAAGTTGCAGTTATGGTGATAGATGCTGTGGTAAACTTTGCAATGCTAAGAACAGACATCAGTACATCGCCCGTCTTGAAGTGCTACCACAGGAGTAAATCTTACCCCCGTATGCTGCCTTTGCTGTATTTCTAGGAGAGTCTGTGGCAACATTCGTAGGCTTACCGCCTACTCCTTGTGCTTTAGCCCGCTTCCGACGAACTGCACTCTTCTTCTGTGCAGAACTCATACGGTTTGCTTTTGCACGAGGCACACATTTCGGATAGCCGGATCGGGCAGTAGAAGCCTTTTTCCGCCCGCATGGAGGGTGGCTTCCATCCCTTTTCTTCCGGCTTATATCCACCCAGTCTCCTTTTGGTCCGCTTCCAAACCATTCTGTTAGGCTCATGCGTAAGTACCACCACGTTTCTTATAGGTCCTAACTAACCAAGCATTTGCGTAAGCACTTGGATATACTTTGAATTTTCGTTTAGCTTCAGCTTTTACACGAGCGTAAAGAGCCTTGTTCTTAGGTGTAGGGCTCTTCTTGCTTTTAGTTTTTGAAGATCGTTTCTTGGTCATTTATCGTTACTCTCTCGAATGGATGATTGGGCTCTCCTGACAAGAGACTGAGTGCTCCTAGCTTCAGATCTGCTTCAAGCCAATCTTCTATTGCTTGTTCTAGTTTTTCGTAAACTTGTTCGACATCTGTATCGGCAATGATCACACCGTTGAAAAAGTCGAACATCTGTTCTGCGTCCCGTTTTTTAGACAGGTATCTGTGAGAAAGTGCTTGTACAATTAACTGGCTCATGGAATACTCCTTGCCTTTATGATACACTAAAACAACGAAAAAGTCAACTAAAATCTAGAATAACTTTTACCGTCATACACCAAACACTCCTTACGGTTGCTATATTCTCGTACAGAACAGTGTATCCAGCCGGATGTTGGATCTTCTGGGGTATAGTACTCCAGTATCAACTGGTCAAAGTTCAGATTATCTCGTACCCATTCTGCAACAGATTTGTTGTCCTGTCCGGGGATCTCGAAGTCTACAGCCTCTCCCTTCGCGTGTTGACTCTTGGAACTAGACCCAATCGCCTCACATAGGGCAACACTACGGAATCCAGATGAAGGAGAGAACGCAACACCAAAGTGTTCACGTACAGGTTGTAGTATCTCAGAGCATACCCGTTCAAGATTCTTAATCTCTTCTTCTCCCGGAGTATTGTCGATACCCCTGCGGGTTGCTGTTTGGCTGCGAGTTAGTTCAGATAACGTGAAGTTTCTAGATAACCGCATCGTTTTAGCCTCGTATTTTGCCGATTGACTTCAAGCCAAATGAAGCGGCGATACTCGCCATGATTGACCAACTTAGCCACTCAGGTAGGTCTTCTCGTAGGAAACGAAAGCCATCCTCGATATACGGCTGGGCTGGGGGATAGAAACAAGCCGACAGCAAGCCCACGAAAAAAATTGTCCAGAGCTCGTCTTTCCACGAATCTGCAGAGGCACGAGCTTGTTCTAACTCCCACGCCCCATCTTGTTCTACCTTCTTTGTCTGTGCCTCTATCTTGGCAACGGCAAGTTTCTGTTTGGCTTGTGCCTTCTCAGCGCGGTTCTTCATCCAAGTTCCGGCGAGATTAGTCACAGGCCCGATTAGTGCGTTCAACATTTTTTGTCCTTTTCGTGGCACGGGCATTTACAGGTGTCCCTGTTGCAGGGAGCTTCTGAGCATTTAAAACAGATTAGCACTTCCACCGTCTCCGTGCTTGACGCAACCTACTGTTAGGATTCTTGGCTGCTTTTGGAAACTTTTTCATCTGCCCAGCGGAACGTGCACAGTATGACTTGCGACGTGCAGCACGGGCTTTGCTACGAGGTTTGTCCTCAGTAACTGCTGTCTTCAGCTTGCTGCCCGGATTTTTACGGCGGTAGGCAGCTACGCCCGCCTTTGTCATGCCCGCACCCTTTTTGGTAGGGCGGAAATTCTTCTTGTTGCGCTTGGGCATTTTGTCTTGTTTACGTGGTTTTTTTTCTGCCATACTTGTCTCCAGTGAGTCGGGGGAGCCCGAAGACCCCCCCTAGTTCACTTACGCGAACGATGCCGCAGTTTCGGCAGTGCCGAGTTCTGCGATAACAGCAAAGACACGTACTTTACCGTCGAACGTTGCTGTGTTAGCAATCAGATCGATGGTGTCAGCAGCGGTGTACAGTTTCGCTGTACCTGCAGCGTTGTTGATCTCGTGTCCGGTAGCAGTACCAGAAAGAGCCGCAACGTACAGGTCGTCATCAGCGTCATCACCCAAGTCAAGAACTGGAGAACCAGTGCTTGCAACGGTGAGGACTTCAACACCAGCCATCAGAACCAGAGTGTTGGCTTTCATTTCGAAAACCTCAACTGAGTCTGAAGTAGTCAGGCTTGTGCTGGAGAAGTCAAGAACGACTTCAATGATTTGTGGCTTGATGCCGACGGGAACGCCAGCAACAGCACCAGTTACAGTATATGTAGCCATAGTCTAGTCCTCCCTTAGTCCAAGCTCACAACGCCACGAACGATGGCTTCAGGGCGAAGGACTTTGCGTCCAAACACGTGAAGACCACGAACGATGTCGCTGAAGGTTTCAGTTGAACGAACAACTTCGGTTTTCGCAATGTGCGAAGCCGTAGCAGTCGAGCTCATGTGACCGCCCAGAATAACGTTTTCTGAGCCATCGGTTGCCAGACCTGTCAGCGTTACTTGGTCTGTGCCGCCGCTTGAAACGAGGGCAGTAGACTTGTAGCACTGGAAGCCAGCGATGTTGCCCAACGATACAAGACCGTTACGCAGAGGTGAAGTTGCATCGCCCGTAACTTGGACTTCAGCAAACTTCGAACCTGCAGAAAACAGGTGCTTGTAGAAAGCCGGGGGAGCAACGAACCAACGGTTCTCTTCCGGAACAGACTGGTTGTCGAGGGCTTCAGCCATTCGCAACATCGTGTTTACAGCGGTGTCACCCGGAGATGAGGCACCACCAATGTCGAGGGCAGAAGCAAGAGTACCAATGCCAGAGACAGTATCTGTCGCAGCACCGGACTCGCCTGTCAGACCAGCGTCGGTTGCCATTAGATCCAAGACAACTGCGTCGTACTTACGCTTCAGCGAGTATGCACCCGAAGAAGTAGCAAGAGCTTCGAAGTTGACGTGGGATTGACGCTCTTCAATGTCGTCAATTTTGAACGCAAAAGCGTTGGCTTGGTCAACAACCATAGTAATTTGGTCGTCAGCCAAGTCTTGTGGGTTCACCACTGAGCCACGTGAGTAGCTAGAAACAGTGATGGTCGGCTCTTTAATGATCCGAACGGTGTCGCCAAAGTTTTCAATTTCACCAGCGTAATCGGTATTCGTAATATCTTCTGCAACCGAAGCACGACGGAAAAACTTGAGAACTTTCTGGCTAAAAATTTCCGGTGTAAAGTTACCGGAAGGCAGGTTGTTATAACCTGATGCACTATCGAAAGCCATCGTATTATCCTTCCTATGTTAGATGGTTAAGCGTTATAGTCGATGCGCCCTTCTGCACGAGCCTTATCGAGTTCTGCTTCGTTGGCTTCAAACTCGTGAGGTTTCATGCGGCCTATTTCGGAGGCTTTCCACATACGCTGCCCGCCATCACCGTTTACGTTAACCTCTTTGGATTTACGGGTGGTGACGGAATCTGCGGCAGATGCAGGTGGTCTACCTCTCTTCTTCTTTGACAAACCAGAGTCAGCCTTATAAAGATCGATGACACGTGCTGCCATCTTTGCGTCGGTGTTATTCTTGTAGATAGCATCGCTCAAAGATGATGGTTGTTCGTCCAGCCACTCAAGAAACTTTTCGTCGTTACGGAGGTCATCAAAGTCCTCGTGATAACGCAGAAGCTCCTGATAGGCTTTCTGTACTTCCATGTCCTGTTCACGGGCACGTAGTTGTTCGACTTCACTACGAAGTTCTCCCAACTGACTGTCCGCTTTCAGGGCAGATACGGTCTCAACAATACCGTAGACATCCGGATACTCCTGTTTGAACTGCTCCAACTCCTCTAGGCTCTTGGGAGCTTTGAGTCGTGTGAGCGCATCCAGTTCAGGAGATGATTCTCCTTGTGCGGCGAGTTCGGCTTTCTCGTCCTTCCACTCAGATAGCTTTGCATCGTAGTGTCGTTTGAGATCGTCGTATCGCTTCTTATAGTCTACGTCTTCTGATTTTTTGTCGGAGAAACCTTGTTCTTCGGGAGTAGCCTCCTCAGAGGGGTCCGCTTCTTGGGCTTCTACCTGTTCCTCGTCCTCGTCTTCCTTGTACACGTCGTCACGGTAAGAACCACGATAGAGGTTTGTATTGTTGATTGTTCCAAAGGAATCATTCGGTTTGTTGGCGCGGTGGCCTTTTGCTTTTGCCATGATACTTCTCCATTGCAGGGCCAATTAAGGGTAGCTGCTTCGGTTAGTGATATAGACAGGGCCGCTGGCGACGGGTAGCTGTCCTTACTTCTTAGGGATAAATCCCTGAGAATTCTTTTGTTGCTTTTGATAAGCAGTTTTTAATTCTTCATCTAAAGCGCGTATTGGCGGTAGTTTTGCGACTTCTGCGAATACAGCGTCTGCAATAGGTCGCGCCTTATCATCGGGAATAAGAGCACTGTTTAGCAAATTAAATTTAAAAATTTCACGAGGATTAACTTCTGGGGCTTCAGAAGAAATTAAATTTTTTATAAACTTCTGCATATAAGGCCGAGTAGCTCTTGATCCGTAAGTGTCAAATGCTGCTGAAATAAAAAGTTTTAATGCGTCCGTAGATAATTCGTTTTTGTAAGCATCGTAAGTTCTACGATGAACATCTAAATGTAAAAGCCCTCCCCGGTCCGTAGCTTCGGGTGTTGTACCTAACACGACACCAGACTTGTTCATTTTAATATCATCAGGTAATCCGACTAATTTTATATGTCCTTTATGTAACAATTCGTGATACATAAGTGCAGAAACATCTGCAGGATCAGTATTTTTCCTAAACGCTTTTGCTATTATATCTTTATAAGTGGGATTAAACATGCCCGTGAAATAAAATGAGGGATTTTCTATAGTGTCTGAAGACTTGTCAAGTTTTGCCTTCTCAATAACGCCACTTGTATAATAATGCCGCCCTCCTCGTTGTTTTTCAAAAACTTCGGGGTCTAGGTTGTTTTTTTGTAACTCTAAATCTGTTTTTATTTTTTGTGCTAAAACTTGTTCTGCTTCTGCAACTCCCATGTTTCTCATTTCAATAAACTGACTTGGAAGTCTGCGTTGAGAATCTTGAAATGCGGCACGTATAACAGGGTCATTACGAGATCTGTTAATGATGTCAAATCCAAACTCTATGTCGGCTTGTGTTTTAGCTTTATCAGATAACGGGTCTATTTCTTTAAGAATATCTTGTTTAGTGGGTATAGGGTCTATACCTTCTTCTTTTTGTATTCTTTCACTGGGTAACAGATCGTCTACATCTCCACCATCAGCGAACTTTTTTTTTACGAACCCGCCTTCTTGCGCCATTTGAGGCTGTGGCGGAGCTTGCGGCGGCTGTTCTTGCGGTGGTTGTTGTTTAACCTCTGCCTCCTGCTGGCGGCGGGCTACTTCACGTTTGCCTCTGTTGTTGATCTTTTCTAGAACATCGTAGCCAATGATCTTAGCCAGAGTGGGCTCAATGTAGACTTCGCCCTTCGACACGAGCAGGTCTACTGCCTCTTCGTCCCCGGCTTCGTCCTCGCCTGTAGATATCTCAACACCCAGCCGACGGGCTACACCCACTGCATCTAGAATCATCTTCTTGATGTCGCCGTATCCTGCTACCTCTGCAGCGGCGGCGTTGATGATGAACGCTCCCTCTGGTACTTCCATCGGAATATCATCAGCTACAGTCTCCTCCGGCGAAGCGTTCTGAGATCCAATAACACCAGAGGGAGGTCCGTTGGGTGCCTCCTGCGGGATGGGTTCTTCTGTGGGAACTTGGGAAACACCGCCTGTTGCTTTGGGGATTGGTGTTAGTAGGCGAGGGTCCTTATCTCCGGGTAGAGTTCTATTCAATAATTGACTGCCTCGCTGCCCAAAAAACTCTGTCTCCTCAAAGCTGTCCTCTGTCTTACGAATTACCTCTTTTTGATTAGAGGCAGTGCCTATACTTATCACAGCTTTGTTGTAGTCTTCTGCAAGCTCTGGGTTATTTTCGTACCAATCTTGTATTGCACGTTCTGGTCTAAAACTGCCAAAAACACCCCTGTAGTCTCTTCCGGATTCTTCAGAGGCTTTAGAGACAAAATCAAACAAACTCTTCTGTGCTGCTAGTCCTCTTTCGTACACTGGATCTGTCTGCGCTGACGGTGGTTTTTCAGGAGGTAATTCTGAAACAAAGGGAGCTTTAGGAGGATCCTGTGTAGATGCAGTAGCCATCATCCCATCGACTTGCTGATCAGTGGTCGGAACAACCTTACGTCCTGATATACCCAGCATAGCTCTTCGTATGATCTGAGCCTCGCGGGATGTATCGTTATCATCTAAAAAATATTCTAGCATGTTAAATCTTTACGTTTCTTGAGCCTATGAGGTATTTGCCTTCGTGTAGTATGTAGGCGTAGTCAATGCGTTCTTTAATGGGGTTTCTACCTCCTCTTCTTTGAACGACTTTTCCGGTGTTAGCGGAAACAAACGCTTTGGCTTGTTCCTCTGTTTTGAATGTTCTTGTGAATTCGGGGCCACTCCTCCCGCGCTGTGTTCCTACTGCATATTTAAGTTCATTGGGTTTTATAGAGTTATCAGAATTTATTGTGTGTTCTGTAGTTACAAAACCTAATATTTTTTCACTAGTTGATTTTCCAACTTTTCTAGATCCAGTTACTCCGAGTTTGCTCTTTTTAAGTCCTAGACCTCTACTATCAATATAGGCTTGTGCAGATTGCTTGTCTGCGAAGGGGAGATATGTTCGAGATTCTACTTTATACGAGTGACCAGCCCCTCGTCTATATTTCTGTGAAACAAACCCGCCGTTGTCCATCATGTACGCTGCGGCATCGTTGGTCATTTGCTTGAAGAAACTGCCCATGAACGATCCGAACGTGCCTTCATCCTGAACCAAAACATATGGAGTATCCTCTCCCGGTTTCAAAGCTCCGGCTTTCAGCAAGGATATAACCATATCGACATTACTGGACGAGTGATTCCTACCTCCTTGCTTTGCATACGCAGCATTGTTTGTTATGTAGGATTTATTCATGTGGCTGTTAAATAT
>Ga0213866_10001412_pt1 | contig 17843 bp, 16 predicted proteins | sample PICome_11_FD_160079 | JGI IMG/M metagenome (GOLD analysis project Ga0213866, IMG submission 160079) | Coastal seawater microbial communities near Pivers Island, North Carolina, United States - PICO284 | ecosystem: Environmental > Aquatic > Marine > Coastal | place: USA: North Carolina...
AACGCCCGAGCTGGCGCACGATGCCGACGAAGACGATGCCGAGGAGTGCGGCGAGCAAGACACCGAGGAAGGTGTTGTCGGGCAACCCGAGCTCCCGACCTCGGTTGACGAAGTAGCCGATGCCGTCGCGCGGCAGGATCAGCTCGACCGCGATCACCATCAGCACGGCGACGCCGGCGGCAACCCGCAGACCCACGAAGATCTGGGGCAGCGCGGCCGGCCAGAGCACGTGGCGGAACATCTGCCACCCCGTGGCGTTGAACGACGATGCGGCTTCGCGATAGCCCATCGGCACCGCCATGATCGGCGCCATCGTGTAGATCCAGACGAAGAAGAAGACGACCGTGGCGATCATGTAGACCCGGGGCGCTTCGTCGAACCCGAAGATCAGCAGATACACGGGGAGAAGCGCGATCTTGGGCACCGTGTAGAGCGCGGTGAGCGTGCTGTTCAACGCGGCGCGGACATAGCGGTTGATGCCCATGGCCACGCCGAGGACGAGCCCGAGCACCGTGCCGATGACGAAGCCCTTGAGCATCCGCACGGTGGTGATCCAGACGGCTTCCCACACTTCGGCCTCGCGGAGGCGCTCCGAGGTGATGATCTCCCAGGGTGACGAGATCAGGCGTCCGTCCAACCACCAGTCGTTGCGGACACACACTTCCCAGAGGCCGAGGAAGACCAGCGGTCCGAGGATGGCCAGGCCGATCTCGATCATGCGGCGCCGCCGGGCGGTGGCGCCCGGGTGCTTCTCGGCGTCGGACGCCGTGCGACTCAGGACGACCTGCGGCGAGTCGCTCATCGTGCGCCCCCGTCGCCGGCACCGGTGGCCCGGACGGTTTCCATGTAGTTCTCGACCTCTCCCTTGAGGAGCTGCCACAACTCGTTCTTGAAGTCGTTGAACTCGGCCTGCGCCCGCAACTCGGGGGTCCGGGGCCGAGCGAACGGGACGTCGACGGACTGCACGAGCGTGCCGGGTCGGGCCGACATGACCACCACGCGGTCGCCGAGCACGATCGCTTCCTCGAGGCTGTGGGTGATGAACACGACGGTCCGCCGAGCCTCGGACTGCCAGATGTCGAGTAGTTCGTCCTGGAGGACCTGGCGCAGCTGGGCGTCGAGCGCGGCGAAGGGTTCGTCCATCAGGAGGATCTCGGGCTCGACGGTGAGGGCCCGGGCGATCGACACCCGCTGCCGCATCCCGCCCGACAGCGTGTCGGGGTATGCCTTGGCGAAGTCGGCGAGACCGAGACGCTCCAGCCAGTGACGGCCTCGGGCCACGGCCTCCTTCTTCGACACGCCCCGCAGTTCGAGCCCGAAGCTGACATTGCGCTCGACGGTCTTCCACGGATAGATCGAGTAGTCCTGGAAGACCATGGCCACCGGGGTCTCCGAGCTGGCCTCCGCATAGAGCTCGACGTCGCCCTTCGACGGGCGCAGGAGCCCGGCCACGATTCGCAGGAAGGTGGACTTGCCGCAACCCGACGGCCCGACGACACAGACGAACTCGCCCTCGGCCACGTCGAGGTCGAACGGTCCGAGGGCGTGCACGGCGGTGCCCGGGTCGGCCCCGAAGTGTCGTTCCACTCCTCTGGCCGCGATCTTGATCGGCGCCGAACTACCTTCGACCACGTGTTCCCCCCAAGCGACGGCGGCTGATCGTGCCGCGTCTGACGTCATTCTTCCCTTTGCCGCCACCTCGTGCAAGTATCGTCTAGATGATTCAATCATTCGTCGAATCAGCCGACGGTGGCCCCGGCTTCCGCAACGCCGTCGATCCCGACGACGCCGCGGCCTACCGCGCCGCGGGCTGGTGGGGCGACGACGCGCTGGTCGACCACCTCCGCCGCCACGCCTCGGAACGCCCCGACGCGCCGGCTTACATCGCCGACGACGGCACCCTCACTTGGGCAAGCCTCGACCGGGCCAGCGACCGGATCGCCGCGATCGTCGTCGCCCTCGGGATCGAACCCGGCACTCGCATCGGTGTGCTGCTCCCCGACACCGCCACCGTGCACGCCGCCTACCTCGGGCTCGAGAAGGCCGGGATCGTCACCGTGGGTCTCGGCTCACGGGCCAACAGCCGGGAGGTCGCCCACCTGCTCGGCCTCACCGAGGCCACCACGCTCATCACCCTCGCCGACCACAACGGGGCACCGGCCTCCGCCTTCCGGGCCGAGATCGAAGATCTCGGCATCACGATCGCCACCCACATCGAACTGCCCCTGTTCGAGGCCGACGCCGACGGCGACATCACGGTCGACGGGGAGACCCTCGACCCACCCGTTCCACGCGACCTCGACGCCCGCCGCATCGGCCCCGACGATCTGTCGTTCATCAACTCGACGTCGGGCACCACCGGGCTCCCGAAGTGCGTGCTGCACTTCCAGAACCGCTGGCTCTACTTCCATCAGGTCGCCTGCCGCCACGGCAACATCGGGCCGCACGACATCCTCATGTCGCTCCTTCCCTCCCCGTTCGGCTTCGGGCTCTGGACCGCGCACTACACGCCGATCGTGCTCGGCACCCCCACCGTGATCAGCCGCCGTTTCGACGCCACACGCGCCCTCGACCTCATCGAGCAGCATCGGGTGTCCGTCCTCGGCTGCGTGAGCACCCAGTTCCTGATGATGCTCAACGAACCGAGCTTCGACGACCACGATCTCAGCTCGCTCCGCTCGATGTTCACCGGTGGCGAAGCCGTGCCCGAGCAGCGGGCGAGGGAGTTCGAGGAGCGCAGCGGCTGTGCCGTGCTCCAGTTCTACGGATCCAACGAGACGGGGGTGCTCTCGGGCACCCGCCCGAGCGACACGGTCGAGCAGCGCCTTCGCACCGCCGGCCGGGTGGTGCCCGAGATGCAGGTCCGTCTCTTCGACGCCGACGGCGTCGAGTCGCTCGGCACCAGCGGCGAGGGGCGGCCCGCCTGCCGCGGTCCGGCCACCTGCCTCGGCTATCTCGACCAGGGGGCCAACGCCGGGCTCTACACCGCCGACGGCTGGATGCTCATGGGCGACCTGTGCGCCATCGACGACGACGGCTACCTCACCGTCACCGGGCGCATCTCCGACTTCATCATCCGGGGCGGAAAGAACATCTCGGCGTCGCAGGTCGAGGACGAGGTCAACACCCACCCGAGCGTCGGACTCAGCGCGGCGGTGGCGATCCCCGACGACGTCTTCGGCGAACGCGTCTGCGCCTATGTCGAACTCCATGCCGGGGCGTCGCTCAACCTCGACGAGTTGCTCGAGCACCTCGCCTCCCGTGGCACACCCAAGGAGATCCGTCCGGAGGCGCTCGTCGTGCTCGATGCCCTCCCCCGGTCGAGCGGCGGGAAGATCGCCAAGGGCCAGATCGCCGACGACGTCACCCGCCGGTTCGGCTGAACACCGACCCGGCAGTCAGCGCATCCGCTTCCAGACGAGATCGGTCTCGACGTCGTCGTCGACCCACGAGCCCGGATCGTCGCCGGCCACATGGCCGAGCAGGCCGCGGTAGACGCCGTAGCCGACGAGCCGACGCAGGCGGGGCGGCAGCGTCTCGACATACGACCGATCGAGGGCCAGCAACTGGCTCTCCTCCTGGCGGACCCACCCGGCGCAATAGTTGCAGACGATGAACTGCCGCAACGCGTCGGACCGGTTGGCGCCACCGGCGTGCCAGAGCGAGCCGTTGTAGAGCAACACACTGCCGGCCGACATCGTCGCGGTGATGGTGTCGGCCGACTCGCCGGGGCGCGGGCGGCGAGTCTCCCGATGGCTTCCCGGCACGAGCCGGGTCGCCCCGTTCTCCTCCGTGAAGTCGGTGAGCGCCCACAGGGCCACCACGGTCAACGGCACATGGGGGCGGGGCAGCGGGATCGATCCGTCGTCGGCGTGGAGCGGCTGGGCGTCCTGCCCGGGATGTGTCTCGACGGCGGTGAGCGACGAGAGCAACGGTTCGGGGTCGAGGACCGCTTCGACGATGGGCAGCACGGTGGCATCGATCGGCACGGCCGCGAAGGCGGGATCGTGGGCCAGCAGGTTGAAGACCCGGCGGGTGTCCCGCCCGAGGAACGTGTTGGCCCCGAACGGTGTCTCATCGGCCGCCATCGCCGCATCGACCGTGGCCCGGAGTCGCTCGACGGTCGCCGGATCGATCACGTCGGGCACGATCGCCCATCCGTCGTCGCGCACTCGTTCGGCCACGACCTCGGCATCGGTCGTGTCCGCAGTACTCACGAGACAGTACTCACGAGACAGTGCTCACGGGGAGGGTCGCTCCGAGAGCAGGCTGGGGAAGACCGAGTGGTCCTCGTCGATCGTGTAGACGGGCGACCACTCCAGATGGCGATGGGCCTCGGCCACCGCTCCGGCAACGTCGCCCTGTTCGATCAGATCGAGCAGCACCGCATGGTCGTCGAGCCCTTGGCGGCGGTACTCGATGTCGGGATAGTCGCCATGGTCGGCGTGGATCTCGGCCCACGCGTCGGCGTGGGCCGACCACACGGCTTCGAGCGCGCCGACGACGAGAGTCAGGGTGGGACTTCCGCACAGATTGACGAGCTCCTCGTGGAACTGTCGGGAGACGATCGTGAACTGGCGCACGTCGTCGATGCAGGCCGCCGCCGCCTCGTGCACTTCCCGCAACCGCGGGACGACCGTCTCGGCTCGGTCCGCCCGGCTGGCACACAGGGCGACGCACTGGGGCTCGAGCATGTTGAGCGCCATCGACACGTCGTCGACCGGGGCGCCCATCGTGCGCAGCACCATGCCCAGCGTGTAGGCCGCCATGCCCTCGCCGGGTCGGTGCACCACCGCGCCACCGAGCTTGCCCCGACGCACCGACAGCAGCCCTTCGGACTCGAGGATCCGCAGCGCCTCGCGCATCGAGGGCTTGGAAACACCGAATTCCAGCAGCAGGTCTTCCTGCCGCGGCAACGCGTCGCCGTCCTTCAACTCGCCGTCGAGGATCCGGCGTCGCAGCTCCGCCACGACCAGGTCAGCAACATGGGGGGCCCGATAGCGGCCGTTGACCCCTTGGTCACCACGAACCGAGGGGACGGCGAGCAGTGGGTCCGATCCCGACGCCCTCGCGCCGGCCCCCGAGGAATTCTTCATCGTCCACGTGCTTTCCGGGTTCGGGTTGACAGGTCAGCGGTAAACGCAAATCATATAGAAGATGACGTCTCCTGTCACCAGCACCCACGACGATAACGGCGCCGACCCCACCACCGCCGTCCGCGAAGGCGGCTACGCCGTCTGGTCGCCGAGCATCAATCCCGGCATCGGCCGCGACCTCACCGACGAACAGCGGCTGGCCATCGCCTTCCGCTGGTTGGCCAAGGAAGGATTCGCCGAGAACCTCGCCGGCCACATCACCTGGCAACGCGAGGGGACCGACACCATGCTCGTGAACCCGTGGGGTCTGTGGTGGCGCGAGATCGCGGCCAGCGACATCTGCGAGGTCGATGCCGATGCCAACATCGTCGCCGGCAAGTGGGACGTCACACCGGCGATCCACATCCACACCGAACTCCACCGGATGCGGCCCGACGCCCGCGTCGTGATCCACAACCACCCGTATCACGTGTGCGTGCTCGCGGCGCTGGGTGTGTTGCCCGACCTCGTCCACCAGACGGCGAGCATGTTCGACGGCGACCTCGGCCTCGTCACCGAATACACCGGTGAGGTCGACACCGCCGAACTCGGCGTCGACCTGGCCGAACGCATCGGTGACGCCAGCATCGTGATCCTCGCCAGCCACGGCGTGATCGTCACCGGGGAAACGATCGAGCAGGCGACCTACCGGGCCGCCAGCATCGACCGCGTCTGTCGCATGTCGTTCGACATCGGCCTCAGCGGCGGCACCGCGCTTCCCCTCGAACCCGGGCTCGTCGCCGGCATGAAGGTCTCGCTCATGGAGCGCGGCGCCGACATCTACTTCGAAGGACTGGCCCGCCAGCTGATCCGCGCCGAGCCCGACGTTCTCGACTGACCCGAAAGCACCCGCATGCGCAGCCTCGATGACCTCGCCCAGGACCTGAGCTTCACCCAGGCGTCGACCGGCGACGACCGCCAGGTCACCTTCCTCCCGGAGCCCGAGCGAGCGCCTCGGCAGCATCTCGTGATCTCGGCCGACGACCACGTCGTCGAGCCGCCCGACACCTTCACCGGCCGCATCCCCGCCCACCTGGTCGATCGCGCCCCGCGGGTGGTCGAGACAGACGACGGCCGCCAGACCTGGCTCTACGACGGCAACGAGCTCCCCAACGTCGGCTTCAATGCCGTCGTCGGACGGCCGGTGTCGGAATACGGGTTCGAACCGACCCGCTTCGACGAGATGCGCCGCGGGGCGTGGGACATCCACGCCCGGGTCGCCGACATGGACCTCAACGGCGTCTACGCGTCGGTCAACTTCCCGTCGTTCCTGCCCGGCTTCGCCGGTCAGCGCCTCCAGACCGTCACCAACGACCGCGAACTGGCCATGGCGACCGTGCGGGCCTGGAACGACTGGCATCTCGAGTCCTGGGCCGGGCCGTATCCCGATCGCATCATCCCGTGCCAGATCCCGTGGTTGCTCGACCCCGAGGTCGGCGCCGACATGATCCGCGAAAACGCCGAACGCGGCTTCAAGGCCGTCACCTTCTCCGAAGCGCCCGACAAGCTGGGCTTCCCGACGCTCCATTCCGGCCATTGGGAACCCTTCCTCCAGGCCTGCGCCGAGACGGAGACGGTCATCAACCTCCACATCGGTTCGGCCGGCGCCTCACCCTCGACCTCGGAGGACGCCCCACCCGACGTCGTCGGCGTGCTCTTCTTCGCCTACGCGATCTACGCCGCCGTCGACTGGCTCTACTCGCTGGCCCCGGTCCGCCATCCCGACCTCAAGATCTGCCTCTCGGAAGGGGGCATCGGCTGGGTGGCGGGGCTCATCGATCGTCTCGACCACATGCTGTCGTACCACGACATGTACGGCACCTGGACATCCGACCTCACCCCGAGCGAGGTCTTCCGCCGCAACTTCTACTTCTGTGCGGTCGAGGACCCTTCGGCCTTCCGTCAGCGCGACGTCATCGGCGTCGACCACATCCTGCTCGAGTCCGACTATCCCCACTGCGACTCGACCTGGCCCCGGACCCAGGAAGTCGTGTCCCGCGAGATCGGCGACCTCCCCGAAGCGGACCGCCGCCGGATCACCTGGGAGAACGCGTCGGAGCTCTATCGCCACCCGGTCCCCGAGTCGGTCATCGCCGACCCCGAGAGCTGGTGATGACCCGCGCTGCGGTACTGACCGGACCGGGCGCGATCGAGCTCCAGACCATCGAACGTCCGACGCTCCCCGACGGGGAGTGGGCATGGCTGCGGGTCGAGGCGTGCGGCCTCTGCGGCACCGACGTCGAACAGTTCGACGGGTCGTTCACCGGCTCCGGTTGGCCCGCCGGGCCGATGATCCTCGGCCACGAGGTGGTCGGGGTGATCGAGCAGGTCGGCGAGACAACCGCCCAACGGTGGGGCGTGACCGTCGGCGACCGCGTGGCGGTCGAACCGAGCATCCCCTGCGGCAGCTGCCAGCCCTGCCTCACCGGCGAGTACGTGTCGTGTCGCGGCTGGCCGAACCGACCGCTCGCCTACGGGTTCGTGCCCATATCCGTCGAGCCGATGCTCTGGGGCGGCTGGTCGGAACACATGGCCCTGCACCCCCTGTCGGTGGTGCACCGCGTCCCGGACGGGCTCGATCCAGGAACGGCGACCCTGTTCAACGCGCTCGGCGCGGCCCACGAGTGGACGGTCCGGCGGTCGGGCCTCGGCGCCGGCCAGTCGGTGGTGGTGCTCGGTGCCGGGCAGCGGGGACTGGCCTCCGTCGTCGCCGCCCGCGCCGCCGGGGCCGGACTCGTGATCGTCTCGGGCACACCGCACGACCACCGGCGACTGCGTCACGCCACCGACCTCGGGGCCGACCGGGTCGTCGACATCGGCACCGACGACCTCGCCGCCGTCGTGCTCGACGCAACGGGCGGTCGCGGCGCCGATGTGGTCGTCGACACCAGCGCCGGCGCCGTCGAACCGGTCTCACAGGCGATCGACTGTGTGGCCGACGGCGGCACCGTCGTGCTCGGCGGCCTCAAGCAGGGCCGCCACGCGGCGCTCGACGTCGACCGGGTCGTCCTACGGGCGATCCGCATCCAGGGAGCCCGTTCGGCCGGCTGGCCGGCCTATCACCGGGCCCTCGAGCTCCTGGGCGACACTCCGGGCCTGGGCTCGCTCCGGACCCACGTCTTCGACCTGGAGCACGCAGCCGATGCCGTGGCCGTGTTGAAGGGCGACGACCCCGATCGCGTCTACGTCGGCATCGATCCGGCCGGGTGATGGACGCCGGTCCGGCTGCGTCAGGGGACCACGACGCGCAAGGCCTCGCCCCGGCACCACGCCGCGATGTCCTCGACGATCTCGTCGTAGAACAACCGGTAGAGGCCGTCGCTGACATACCCCGTGTGTGGCGTGAGCACGGTGTTGTCGAGTCGACGCAACGGATGGTCGGCCGGCAGCGGCTCGGTGTGGAACACATCGAGCGCGGCGCCGGCGATGCGTCGAGCCTCGAGCGCCGCGACCAGGGCCGACTCGTCCACCAGCGGGCCACGGGAACTGTTGACCAGCACCGAGCTCGGCTTCATCAACCCGATCTCGTGCGCACCCACCAGGCCCCGGGTCCGCTCCGAGAGCACCATGTGGACCGTCACCACGTCGGCCCGGGCGAAGAGTTCGTCGCGGGTGACCGCCTCGACTCCCAGTTCCTCGGCCCGGGCCGGATCGAGGTTCGGACTCCACGCGATCACGTCCATGTCGAACGCCTGCGCAACGCGGGCCACCGCCGACCCGAGGCGACCGAGACCGACCACGCCCAGCACCCGTCCCGCCAGCTCGGTGCCCATCGTGTGCTGCCAGCCACCCTCCCGGATCGCCCGGTCCGACGCGGGGATGTGACGCACCAGCGCCAGGATCAGCGCCCACGTGTGTTCCGCCGTCGTCGACAGGTACCCGCCCGTCCCCCGGACCTCCACGCCACGTCGATCGGCGGCGGCGACGTCGATCACCGCGTTGGACGGCCCCGTGGTGACCACGAGACGCAGCGTCGGGACCGCGGCGAAGAACTCCTCGGTCAGCGCGGTGCGTTCGCGCATGGCGACGACCACGTCCGCGTCGCCCACCGCCTCGACGAGTTCGGGCCCACCGGGAATGTGGCGGTCGATGGTGACGAGATCCACCGCCATCGGAATCGTCGCCCAGTCGCCCAACACCTCGGCGACCCGCTGGTAGTCGTCGAGCACGACGATCCGGAGTCGATCGCTGTCTCCCATCGCTGCGCTCCCCTCGATGGCCGGCTGGGCCTGCTCGCCGATGGTAGATCCATCACCATGAAGTCCGCAGAACGAACAGGGAGTCGTCATGTCCACTGACCTCGAAACCCGAATCGACCGTCTCGAGTCACTCGACGCGATCCGCCAACTGGTCGCGAAGTACGCGCTGTCGCTCGACATGCGCGATCTCGACGCCCACGTCAACCTGTTCGCCCCCGACATCCGCGTGAGCCGGGACCGGACGGGCCGCGCCCATCTCAAGCGGTGGCTCGACGACACCCTGCGCCTGCAGTTCACCGGCACCGCCCATCACGTCGGCAACCACGTCATCGAGTTCGACGACGTCGACCACGCCCACGGTGTCGTGTACTCCAAGAACGAACACGAGACGGGCGACGAGTGGATCATCATGCAGATGCTCTACTGGGACGACTACGAACGGATCGACGGACGATGGCTCTTCCGCCGTCGCCTCCCCTGCTACTGGTACGCCACCGACCTGAACCGTCCCCCGATCGGTGACGACAAGATGCGCTGGCCCGACCGCGAACCCTACGAGGGGGCCTTCCACGACCTGTTCCCGTCCTGGGAGGAGTTCTGGGCGCACCCACCCGGCGACGAGGAACCCGAGGTGGCGGCACCGGCCCCGATCGACGAGTTCCTCTCCCGAATGCGCCGGGGCACGCCCGACCCTCGCATCCGCGTGCGCTGAGCAGCCTCAGCGCACGTTCGGGAACTCGTGGCGACGCAACGGGTCGTGGACCCCGAGCGTCACCCAGATCCCGCCGGCCTCCTCGGGGCCGAGATCGAGGACGCGTTCGAGCGCCTCGGCGATGAAGTCCGGAGGCGCCAGTGCCGCGTTCGAGCGAGGAACGTCGGGCGGGATGAGCGGCGTGTCGGTGCCGGCCGGACAGACCGCCCCGATCCGCACACCCCGAGTGGAGAGCGACGGGGCGAGACCCCTGACCAGAGCGATGACCCCCGCCTTCGTCATCGAATACGCCGGATCACCGCGCTGGGGATCGAGCCCGGACATCGAGGCGGTCACGACGATCGCACCGCCATGGCGGGCGAGCTCGTCGACCGTGGCCAGCACGCCGTAGGCCACGCCGTCGAGGTTGACCCCGCGCACGATGTCGTAGCGCTCGCTCATCCACTCGAGCGGGTCACCGGTGGCGATGCCGACATTTCTCGGTCGCGACATCACCCCGGCATTGAGCACAACCCGGTCGAGGCGGCCGAGATCGGTGACGATCTCACCGACCGCGTCGTCCCATTCTCGCCGGGACGCGACGTCGAAACACTGAGCTCGGCCGCCGACGTCGGACGCGACCTCTTCGGCCGCAGCGCGGTCGATATCGGCCACGACGACCGTCGCGCCCCGGCGGGCGAGACGGGACACCACGGCCCGACCGATGCCACCGGCCCCTCCGGTGACGAGCGCGACCACGCCGCGAAGATCATCAGAACTCACTGGGAGACTCCAGTCCGAGACGGATCGCCGGGTGCGCTCAGGGTTCGGATCCGCTGACGGCAGGGCGATCCTCGTCGCTTCCCCACTGCGACCACGAACCGGGGTAGAGACGGGCATCGGGAAGTCCGGCCACGCGGCGTCCGAGCAGGTCGGCACACGCGGTCACACCGCTGCCGCAATAGGCGATCACGTCTTCCCCGTCGGCTCCCGCTTCTTCGTAGAGGGCGCGAAGGCGGCGGGGCGAGTGCCAGCGGCCGTCCTCCAGATTGGCCCCGGCCGGAACGTTGCGGGCGCCGGGAATGTGGCCCGGACGCGGGTCGACCGGGCCACCGCCGGCGTAGCGCTCCGGCGACCGGGCGTCGACAAGGACGGTGTCGCCCTCCAGCGCGGCGGCGACCTCGTCGAGCGACACGCGAGACCCGGCGGGCCACGGGCGCGGGGTGAACTCGGCGGCGGACGGCTTGGGCTTCGCCTTCGAGATCTTGCCGTTCCACGCCTGGATGCCGCCGTCGAGCACGGCCACTTCGCGGCCGAGCACGTCGAGCATCCACCAGAGCCGCGCCGCGATCATCCCGCCGGCATCGTCGTAGACGATCACCCGGGTGCGGTCGCCGATGCCGAGTCGGCCCATCGCCTCGGCGAACCGGATCGGGGTGGGCAACGGATGACGACCGGCCGCCTCCGACGCCGTGCCCGAGAGGTCGACGTCGAGATCAGCGAAGACCGCGCCGGGTATGTGCCCGGCATCGAACGCGTCGCGACCGGGTCCACCGGTCACCGACCAGCGGAGGTCGACGATCACGTGGTCGTCGTCGATGTGAGCGGCGAGCCACTCGGGGCTCACGATCGGGCCGAAGGTCATCGAGCGGCGATCAGTAGGGACGATCGCCGATGACGGTGACGCGTTCCATGATCCGGTGGGCGGGCAGGAAGTCGGTGGTGGCGGCGTGTTGCACGGCGCGGTTGTCCCACATCACGAAGGTGTTCGGTCGCCAGCGCACGCGGATCTGCACACTCGGGTCCATGATCTGGCGTTCGAGCCGCCGCAGGGTCCGTGTCGAGTCCTCCTCGGTCATGTCCTCGATGTGGGAGGTGAAGCCGACGTTCGTGTAGATCCCGCGGGCCCCGGTCTCGGGATGGGTCCGGATCACCGGGTGGCGCTGGGGCGGGTACTTGGCCCGGATCTCCTCCTGCTCGTCGGGGGCCACCCGCGACGCGAAGACCCGGGCGTAGTCGTGGATCGCGTAGGCGTCGTCGACGAGATCCTTCAGATCCTGCGGCATCCGTTCGTAGGCGGCCGTGGCGTCGGCGAAACACGTGTCGCCTCCCACCTCGGGCACCACGCGACCGCGCAGGATCGACCCCATCGACGGCTCGGCCCGCCACGTCACGTCGGAATGCCAGCCGGCGGCGACGAACGTCTTCCCGCTGTCGCCTCCCGCCTCGAGCTTCACGATCTCCGGATAGCCGTCGATCCCCTCGGTGAAGGGATGGATCTCGAGATCACCGAACAGTCGCCCGAAGGCGATGTGTTCCTCGATCGACACGTGCTGGTCGCGCAGCACGAGCACCTTGTGGTCGAGCCACGCCTTGCGCAGTTCGTCACGGGTCGAGTCGTCGACATCGGCCATGTCGACACCCGAGACCTCGGCGCCGAAGTAGCCGTTGAGCGGGTTGATTTCCAGGGTCATGGCATCTCCTCAGAAGGGTCGGTCGCCGCAGATCGTGACCCGTTCGACGTGGCGGGTCTCCGGCCAGAAGTCATTGGACGCATGATGGTGGACGGCGCGGTTGTCCCACATCACGAAGGTGTCGGGCTGCCAACGGATCCGGCATTGCCCAGTGGGGTTCATGATCGCACGATCGAAGGTGTCCATCAGACGCTCGAACTCGGCCGGGTCGTCGACGCCCTCGATCGAGCGGACGAAGTTGCGACTCGTGTAGAGCGACTTCTCGCCCGTCTCGGGATGCGTGCGCACAATCGGGTGGCGGGCCGGCAGGTAGCGCTGTTGCTGCTCGGCCCGTTCCTCGTCGCTCATCCCCCGCCCGAAGGTCATCGAGAAGTCGTGGATCGCGAAACGACCGTCGATGAACTCCTTCACCTCTTCGGACAGGCGCTGGTAGGCCAGGGCGCTGTTGGCGAAGGTCGTGTCGCCCCCGACCGGCGGGATCACCACCCCGCGCAGGATCGATCCCATGGAGGGCTCCTGGCGCCAGGTGACATCGGTGTGCCAGTTCGATGCGGCGTACTGGGCCTCTGCGTTGGACTTGATCCGCACGATCTCGGGATGGTCGTGGTCGCTCGGGGCAAAGGGGTGGAGTTCGAGCTCACCGAAGCAGCGCCCGAAAGCGACGTGTTGGTCGCGCGTGATCGGCTGGTCACGGATCACGAGCACCTTGTGGTCGAGCCACGCCTTGCGCAGTTCGTCGATGAGCGAGTCGTCGAGGCGGGCGAGATCGATGCCCGTGACCTCGGCGCCGAGCGCTCCCGTGATCGGTCGACACTCGATTCCCAAGGATTCCCCTCCCCTTTCGCTCTCCAGAGTGACACGATCAGGGGGTGAGCGCACCACTGTTGCGAACCCAACGCACGATCCTGATGCCGTTGAGCGCGGCCGACCTCGACGAGGTCGGGGCCCTCTACGGCGACGAGGCCGTCATGGAGTTCGTCGACGGCGGCGCCCGAACCCGCGACCAGACCAAGTCGGCCCTCGCCGCGGCCGAGCGGTGCTGGCGGGCCGAGGGATGGGGCCTCTGGGCCATCCGTGACGCCACCACCGGTGGGTTGATCGGTGAAGCAGGACTGCAGCACCTGTTCGACGTCGACGGGGCCACGGTCGACTTCGGCTTCACGATCGCCCGCCGCTTCTGGAACGAGGGCTACGCCACCGAAGCCGGACACGTCATCTTGACCGACACCTGGGAGCGCTACCCCGGCGACCTGATCCACGCCGTGACCCACCCCGACAACCGGGCCAGCGAGGCGACCCTGCACAAGCTGGGCTTCCGCCTGGTCGAAGATCGACTGATCCACGGCGAGACGCTGCACCTCTGGGAGATCCAGCGCACCCGCTGATCCGCTCACAGGTTCCTCGTCGCTGCCGAGAAGACCGGCACGGCCGCGGCGAAGGCGCTGCGCGACGCGCTCGACGATCTCGCCTGAACCCGACAGCGGGTCCGGCCGAGTCCGAGCCGCCGCACCCTCCCATCAGGGGTGCGGCGGCTCGTCCGCGCCCACCGGTAGTTTGCGGTCATGACGTGGTGGCTGTGGTTCGTGCTGGTGCTGGTCGTCGTGCTCGGCGTGCTGACCGTCTACGACCTGACCCAGAAGCGCCACGCCATCCTGCGCAACTATCCGGTGGTCGGCCACCTCCGCTACATCCTCGAACGCATCGGGCCGGAGTTGCGTCAATACATCGTCACCGACAACGACGAGGAGCGACCGTTCAGCCGTGACCAGCGGCGATGGGTCTACGCCAGCGCCAAGGGCGAGAACTCCTACTTCGGCTTCGGGACCGACAACACCCTCAACACCGTCGGCTATCCGATCTTCCGTCACGCCGCCTTCCCGCTCCCGCCCGCCGCCGACGACCGCCACGACGACCTGGCCGGGGCGAAGGTCATCGGCACCCGAACCGGTCGCCCGGGTGCGTTCCGACCCACGTCCGTGATCAACATCTCGGCGATGAGCTTCGGGTCGCTGTCGGGCCCGGCGATCGAGGCACTCAACAAGGGAGCGGCCATGGCGGGCGCGCTCCACAACACCGGCGAAGGCGGCGTGAGCGTCCACCACCGACACGGCGGCGACCTCGTCTTCCAGATCGGCACGGGGCTGTTCGGTGCCCGCGACGCGGAGGGCCGCTTCTCGGTCGACGCCCTGCTCTCCTCGATCGGCGATGCGCCGGTCCGGGCCATCGAGGTGAAGCTGAGCCAGGGCGCCAAGCCCGGCCTGGGTGGAGTGCTCCCGGGCGCAAAGGTCACCCGGGAGATCGCCGCCGCGCGCGGGGTCCCCGTCGGGGTGACCGTGAGGAGTCCGAGCCGCCATGCCGACTTCGACGGCGTGGCGGGCCTCATCTCGTTCGTCGAGCGCATCGCCGACGCGACCGGCCTGCCGGTCGGGATCAAGAGCGCGGTGGGCGACGTCGCGTTCTGGCACGAGCTCGCCGCCGCCATGGCCGAGACGGGTCGGGGCCCCGATTTCGTCGCGGTCGACGGCGGCGAGGGCGGCACGGGCGCAGCACCCCTCGTCTTCTCCGACCATGTCGCGCTGCCGTTCCGCGACGGCTTCCCCGTGGTGTTCGACGCGTTCGCCCGCCACGACCTCCACCACGAGACCACCTTCATCGGCGCCGGCAAGCTCGGATTCGTCCCCGACGCGGCGATCGCGATGGCGATGGGGGTCGACCTGGTCAGTGTGGGCCGAGAGGCCATGCTCGCAGTCGGGTGCATCCAGGCCCAGAAGTGCCACACCGGGCATTGCCCCACGGGCGTGGCCACCCAGAAGACCCGCCTGCACCGAGGCCTCGATCCGGATGACAAGGCCGCCCGAACGGCGGGCTACCTCCGTTCGTTCCGCCACGATCTGCGCTCGTTGTGTCACGCAATGGGCGTCGAGCACCCGAGCCTCATCCGGCTCGACCAGATCGCGCTACGCGCCGGCGACGGTCGGATGGCCGACGCGGCCGATGTGCTCGGGTTGACGACCGACTGGTTCGACGATCGTCGACGCGACCGGCTCGCGGCGACGTTGGGCGACTGACGCCGGCCTCAGCTCCAGCTTTCCGGGTCGGCGGCGAAGCCACCCGACTCGATGGCACCGAAGGCGGGGTCGGGGGTCACGAAGTCGTCGACCGAGGGCCAGAGGCCGGCCTCGGCGGCGACCGATGACCGTTGGTGGTCGCCGGTGCCCCACTGCACGTAGGACAACATGGCGTCGGCCGAACCGAAGTCGTCGCCGTCGTAGAGGGCTGCCTCGCCACTGTCGATGCTGAGCCCGCCCAACACGTCGGCGGCGATCTGGGTGGTGGCACCCGACTCGAGCGTCGCCACGTCGGCGACATCGCCGAGATCGGCGTAGTCGGGGAATTCACAGATGTAGACGCCGGCGAGTGTGATCGGGTCGCTGCCGGTGTTGATGATCTCGACATAGCCCTCGTCACCGAACTGCACGACGTTGAGCTGGAGGTCGCCCAGCGCCTGACCGGTCTCGGGAATCGGTGCCGTCGTGGTCGGCGCGGTCGTGGTGGACGAGGTCGACTCGGCCGCCGTGGTCGACGTGACATCGGCGGCGTCACCGTCGTCGTCGCCGCACGCGCTCGCGAGGACCGCGACGACGGCGACTGCGGCGAACACACGGCAGAACGTTCGGCCGGTCCTCGGGAAGCGAATCATGACGGGAGACCTCCGGGTTGCTGCACACCACGGTAGTCGGGGGATCGGACGCCGATGGGGCAGTGATGACGCGTCATCGGGCCTCTCCGAGGAGAGACCCGATGACACGAGGCCCCCGGTGGAGCCGCCGCGCCCACACCGGAGAACTCAGGACCGCCGCCCGAGGACGAGTACTTGCGAACCGTGTTCATGCTGCCGGACTTCAGCAGGGCCGGCCGTCACGTAGGTGACGCACAGTCTGTCAGCGTGGTGACACAGAGGGCCCGGGCGAGGGCGCACGGAGCCAGATCGTCGACCACGGCGCCACCTCGAGCACGGGATCGGCGGCCTCGCCGCTCCCGAACGAGGACCAGCCGGGACCGACATCCATCGACTGCACCGCGCCGCCGAGGTTGGTGACCACGAGGGCACGCCCGGTCGCTGACCGCCTGAGGACGGCGACCACTCCCGGCGGGGCCCCGATCAGTTCCTGGGTCGCGTCAGGATGGAACGCCGGATCGTCACGACGCCACGACAACATCGAGCGCAGCGCGGGCCACACCGTGGAGCCCACCGGATCGTGCGCCAGTCGGTCGAGGTACTCCTGGGGGCTCGCGAAACGGGCACGGTTCAGATCGCGCGACACTCCCGACCGGGTCGCACGGTCGACAGCGTTGCCGGTCGCCGCCGGCGAGTGCACGTAGAGCAACGGGATCCCCGCGAGCGAGAGTGCGACCGCGTGTCCGGCGATGATCCGCGCCGCCAGTTCGTCCTCATCGAATGGGCCCCCGCGCCCGACCTCGCACAACGAGCGCCAGGTCGCGGCCAGCTCATAGGGTTCGCTGCCTGTCTCCGTGGCCGCCTCGTTCACGACTCCACCGGCGTCGCGGCATCGGGCCGCGAGTTCGCCGATCTGCTCGGTGCTCAGCCACCCCTTGGCCGGACGGACGCCCACGCCGTCGTGACTGGCAAGGAAGTTCATGACGGTCGTCCCGGGAGGAAGCGACATCGCCGCGGCCCACCGGCACAGCGGCTCGGTGTCGCCGGTCTGCAGCCCGTGCAGCACCAGCGGGGCGAGGGTGAACTGATAGATCGCGTGGCTGCCCGGCCTGTCCGGGGTGCCCAGGTACGCCACGTTGTCCTCGTGGGGCACGTTCGTCTCGGTGATCAGCACGACACTCGGGTCGATCTCCTCGAGGCAGTCACGAAGGAGGGCGACGATCGCGTGGGTCTGCGGAAGATGCACCGAGGGTGTGGCCGGGTCCTTCCAGACGAAGGCCACCGCGTCGAGCCGAACCGCCGACGCGCCGCACACCACATGACGGAAGACTGCTTCGCAGACGGCGAGCAGCACGTCGGGAGACCGATAGTCGAGATCGACCTGATCGGCGCTGAAGGTGGTCCAGTAGTCGGCCGTCGTGCCGTCGCCGCGGACGAAGCCGGTCACCGGCGGCCCGGGCCGGGGTCGCACCACCGCGGAGAGGTCGGTGCCCGGCATGACGGTGCGAAAGTAGTCGGCCACTGCGGGATCACCGTCGAGATGGGCACGAAACCACGTCCCCTGGGCCGAGACGTGGTTGACGACGGCGTCGGCCATCAGCCGGGAGTGCTCGGCGAGCGCCGACACGTCGTCCCACGAACCGACGGCCGGATCGACCAGCGAGT
>Ga0213866_10001413_pt1 | contig 17842 bp, 17 predicted proteins | sample PICome_11_FD_160079 | JGI IMG/M metagenome (GOLD analysis project Ga0213866, IMG submission 160079) | Coastal seawater microbial communities near Pivers Island, North Carolina, United States - PICO284 | ecosystem: Environmental > Aquatic > Marine > Coastal | place: USA: North Carolina...
TCTCGGCAACGTTCTTTCTCGATGTGTCTGGGTGGCATGTCGGCCCGCCCATGAAGGGGGTTGCGGCGTGGGGCAGATTCCGATTTTGATCGAGGACATCGACGCAGCCTGGTTGGCCGATGCGCTCGGTCAGCCAATCACAGCGGTGCGTCACGAGCAGATCGGTGAGGGGATCGGCGTCTCGTCTGCGGTTTACCGGGCCGTTCTAACTGGTGGTGATCTCGACTCCGTGGTGGTGAAACTGCCGGCCCTTGCCGAGGAGGCAGTGTTCACCGCGACCATTTTGCGGATGTACATCCGCGAGGTTGCCTTTTTCCAACGCTTAGCTCGACGGAGTCCGATCCGGGTACCTCACGGATACTTCGGTGAGGTTCACGAGGAATCGAGCGCCTTCGTGCAGGTGATGGAAGACATGGGATCGATGCGCATCGTCGATCAGAACGAGGGCATGGCGATCGGCGACGCCGAGCGAGCGGTCGACGAACTCGCCTGTTGGCATGCGGAGTGGTGGGACGACTCCGACGACGCTGTCGAGCGCGGCGACGCAGTGTGCCTGAGCGACCCTGTGTACCCGGCGGTGCTACCCCTCGTGTTTGCAGAAGGATGGGAAAAGATCAACCGGGAGATGGTGGTCAACCCGGTGATCAGAAACGTCGGTGCCGGATGGAGCGACTGGATGCCTGGCGCCCTCGGCCGACTCGCAGGTCAGCCGCACACCCTGCTCCACGGGGACTATCGAGCTGACAACATTCTCTTCGACGCTGACGACCAGGTCGCTCTCCTTGACTTTCAGCTCATCGGGCGAGGCACTGCGGCCTACGACCTTGCCTACTTCGTCACCCAGTCGCTCGCGGTCGACGTCGCAGGCTCCCATGAGACCCGACTCTTTAACCGATGGATCGAAGGTCTCATGGGCGCTGGGGTCCCCGAGGCGGACACAACCGATCTGTGGGAGCGGTACCGCGAGGCAGCGTTGTTTTGCCTCGTCTATCCCGTTGTCGCATCACGCGGGATGGATCTTTCTGATGACCGTCAGTTTTCGCTCATCGACAACATGAACACTCGGTTTGTCCGAGCTGTCGATCAACTCCAGTTGGCTGATCTGCTCTGATTTGACGAGGTGCGATTGCTAGGCGACCAGCAGCACGGGGGCAATGACGTCGTAAACGCGGGACCGCACTGGACCAGAGTCGTCTGGAGCGTGGCTGGATACGCGGGTGCAGTTAGGCGCGTGGATGTTGTCGATGATCCCCGCTTGTTCGCTGTCGGCCTGATCAGTGGGGGAGGACGTAGGTTCCCTGTGCCGTGGCGCTCGGGCGGGCTTCGTTGTCATCGGTCCAGATCCGTGCGGTGCCGACCACGTTGCGGCGCCCTGCGACTTCCAGCGTCGCTCGCGCCCACAGCATGTCGCCCACCGCGGGGCGCAGATAGCGGATTGACAACTCCGACGTAAGTGCCATCGGTTCGATTCGTTCGATTGCGCCGAAAGTGAGGTACCACAGCGCCACGTCGGCGGCGGCAAACATGGCTGGGCCGGAGATGAAACCTCCAGGTCGGATCTGGTCGTCGGTCGGTGCCGACTGAACGAGAACCTCGGTGGAGCTGATCTCGACGCACACGCTTTTGTTGCCCGGAAACAACTCTTCGACCATTGCGTTGATGGCCTCGGGGGTGATGTCGGACGGCGCGTCACTCACAGCTCATGACGGTATCGCTCCGGGCGTCTGGCCCGGTCAGTGAGGTGATCGTGTGCCACGCTGCGCACGTGGCAACGGATCAGTCGAGCCAGCGGACTGTCATCGTCGGGGCTTCGCTTGCCGGCCTGCGGGCCGCCGAAACCATTCGAAGCGAGGGCTTCGAGGGCGAGGTAGTAGTGATCGGTGCTGAGCCGCATCGCCCCTACGATCGCCCGCCCCTCTCAAAGAAGCTCCTAGCGGGCGAGTGGGAGCCAGATCGCGTTCAGCTGCGCCAATCAGATTCGTTTCACGATCTTGACGTCGAGTGGCGCTTTGGTCTCGCTGCCTCTGGTCTTGACCTCCGCACTCGAACGTTGCATCTCACCGACGGCACCTCCGTCGAGTTCGACGGCTGCATCATCGCTACCGGTGCGTTTCCGCGACGGCTTCCGGAACAAAGTCAGTTCGCTCACGTGCACGAACTCCGGACGCTCGATGACGCTATGCGTCTTCGCGCAGCGTTAGCTGGCGGCGGTAAGCGCGTCGCTGTGGTCGGCGCCGGCTTCATTGGCCTGGAAGCTGCCTCGACCGCCCACCAACTCGGCAACGTGGTCACCGTGCTGGAAGGTGCTGAGGCACCCCTCGTTCGCGGCCTCGGCCACGAACAGGGCGCCGCCATCGGTGACTGTCTCAGCGCCGACGGCATCACCATTCGTTGTGGGGTTCGCGTCGATCGACTTCATGACGATGGGCTTCTACTCGCTTCCAGAGAGGGCGACATCGAACTGGTCGATGCCGACGTGGTAATCGTCGGCATTGGCGTGGTCCCTGCCACTTCGTGGCTGTTCGACTCGGGCCTCGAATTGCGTGACGGCGTCGTTTGCGACGCGACCCTACGCGTCTGCTCAGCCGATGGTGATGCCGTCGGCGGCGTGTACGCAGCGGGCGACGTACTCCGGTGGCCGAATGAGCTCTTCGGTGAGGAGATGCGCGTCGAGCATTGGACGAATGCTGCCGAGCAGGGTGCTGCCGCAGCGAAAAACCTGGTGGCCGAACTCGCCGGTGACGAAAGAAAGCCCTATGCCCCGGTGCCGTTCTTTTGGAGTGATCAGCTCAATCTGCGCATCCAGTTTGTTGGTCGGGGCCCGGCCACGCCCGACGACGCCGTCGACGTGGTTGTCGCTGCCGGGTCGCACAATGACGGCAAGTGGCTGGCCCTCTATGGTGACCCCGCCACGGGCCGGTTGCGCGGCGCTCTTGGTGTCAACGCTCCCCGCTGGGTGATGCCTATGCGGGCGCTCCTGGCTGAACGCGCCACGCTCGACGACGCTTGTCGGCTTGCGGCCAAACATGCTGCTGGTTGACGTTCCAGAGCCCTCAGATCAGCGTGTTGCGACACGGTGCAGGATGGCAAACTCAAGTACGAACCTGATCGGAGTTCCGTTGTAGAAGGGCGGTTTATCGTCGATTAACCAACGACCAGGGCATCATCCTGCCCGTTGGCATCCGGTTCGTCGTGGAGCGCAGCCACTTCGAATTGGGTGGGTCATGTATCTCGGAAGCCGAGCGACTACCCGACAATCCCACTCCGCCTCTGTCCTCGTGAAGTCGCCAAGAAGAGGAAGTGAATTCGCCAAGAAGAGGAAGTGAATTCGCCAAGAGTGGGAACTCTTCCCTTTGCATGCCTGAGCTGACCGCGCGATGCTTAAGAGTCGACTAAAGGAGAAAAATGTCATACGTATACACGGTCCTAGCATCAATCGCTGATCCAGCTGGTTTTGGAAAAGCTGGCCAGGAGTGGGCCAGCGAACGCCTTGAATCGTTCGGCGCCACGTCCTCAAATGCAAGTCAAATCGTTATGGGCGGCGAGATGTCCGGGCTGTGCATCGTTGCCTTTGAGTTCGAGTCAGTTGACGCAGCGATGTCCGGACAAGCTGCGATTTACCAGGACTCTGACCTGGTCGCAATGATGCGCGAGACACAGGTCAACGTGCAGCGGCGAAACCTGTTCCGCGTGCAGGCCGAGCGGGGCACCCGCAACGGAGAGTTTGGGACGGTCCTGTACATGGCAGGCGCTCCACAAGACGATGCAACGATGGATCGAAACATCGAGATGAACTGGAAGCACATGTCCCAAGGTGCGAACGGCCTCACCTACATGCAGTCCGTGGCCTCAGGCCCAGCACCATTCAACGGAACTGTCGCAACGTGGACCGACTCCTTGGACGGCCTCATGTCAGCCTCCGCAGCGAATTTCGCAGACCCTGAGGTCCTGAAGGTAATGGCCGAAACCAAGACCACCATCCTTGGACGGCTTGTGACCCGACGACTCTTCTGAGCGCCGAAGCTGGACTGATCCAGCAGCAACAGCTCAGCCCTTTCTGTCGCAAAACGAGCGCAACAACCAGGCTGGCTGGGCACGCGTCGACGGATAACTCCGCGGCCGAACCCTGAGAACGAAGATGCCCCTTGCTGTGTTACTGCGGCAGGGGGCTTCTTCGTGGAGGGAGTTCGTAGAAATCGATAAACCCCGCTCAGTGGGTACGCGGAGGGTGCACTTTGGGCAATTGACGGACCCTCTCCAACGCATCGGCAATCGTTGGGATCAGGTAAGAGGGTCGTGGTGACCGAGATGCGGTGTCGCGCGTCGTTACCATCTCCAGCGATGTACTTCCGCATGCCACATCGCACCACCCTCATTGCCGGCGCACTCGCCGTCGGTGCGGTCGCTGCTGCCTGCGGAACGACCGATGAGGCGTCAAGGCAGACGTTGCCGCCGATCGTCACCACTACGTCGAGCACGCTCCCACCCACCACACCCCCGGAGCAGGCGGAGCGGATCTTCTACACGATCAAGCGTGGCGACACGCTTCAGCTGATCGCCAACGCCTTTGGTGTCACCGTCGACTCGATCATCGACTTGAATGGAATCACGAACCCCGACTCGATTGCAGCGGGGCAGACGGTCGAAATCCCGACGGGTCTCCTGGTTATCGATCAGCTGCCTGATCCGCCCGAAGCCACCGAAGCGCCGTAGTTCTTCGCAGCGATCCCAATCGGGTCGGGATACTGATCACGCATATTCGCGGTGGCCTACCTCACCGATTGGCGTGATCCCTGTGATCTGCCCGATCGAGCGCAGTTCGACAAGTCCGGTGAGCCCTATTGGGTGACCGCCATGCCGCGCTACTGAAGTGCGGCACGTGATGAAAGGCCCTGTCGGCTCGGTCGACTCATCATAGAATCGCCATATGAGCTTCTGGCCCAACGCCGAACACTGGAGCGTCAAGATCCCGCTCCACACAGCCCATCAGCGTCTCGACGTGCTCGCCGCCGGCGGCCTCGCCACGCTCACCGATGCCCCATTCGACGTGCCCGAGAGTGAGTATCTCTCGATGGAGTACATGGACTGGAAGTCGGGCGGCGACACCAATTTCGCCCCGATCGCCTCGGCGGATGGGGAACTCGACTGCCGCGGTTTCTGGGACAAAGGCAAGACCGACAAGGACGCCCTCTGGACGTCAAACGCCGAGAAGTGCCCGACCATCAAGAACTATGTCGTCGGCGTGGGCGCCAATTTCGGTCGTGTTCGCACGATCAAGCTGGAGCCACAAAACCGCGACGCAGCCATTCGCAGCCTTCACCGCGACGACAACAATCGCTTCAACCCCGACAACGAGGGATGGGTCGTGCGTTCGTGGGTGGAGCTCACCGATAACCCCGACAGCTACATGCTGTTGTTCGACAATGACGCCGACGGCCTGCCCGACCCGGCCACCGAGCACCGTGTGCCGCTGCACAGGGGCTCCCGGTTTGTAGTCGACACGCAGCGTCTCTGGCACGTCGTCGTGCACAACGGCGAGGCACCCCGGTATGCGCTGATCACGAGTTTCGAGTCGGGCCCGGCGCTTGAAAAGTTCATCTACGCCAACGTTGCCGACGCCCCAGTCGTCGCATGAGCCACGGCTGAGGTCAGGCCTCAGCCGTCCGCTGGTCAGGCAGCTGGGTGGTGGGTGGATACGAAACTCGGCTGGACAGTGGCTGTTTGGGACATCATCGACGAAGGAATCATGGACCCGACCGTGGTCATGGCTATTTCAAACCCAACGCGTGGTGATCGCCGACGAAATGAATGATCAGCCGACCGACGATCTGCTCACCCAGCCTCTCGAGCTGGACGATAAACCGCGTGGATGCACCAATCAGTGGTGGCCTAGTCACACAGCGGACGCAATTGTCGTCGTCAGCGACCAGCGACGCCGATGGTTGCATCGGGCTACCGTTCACCCATGAGCGAGTACCCGGCGTTCGATGGCGTCGAGCCGTACGGCACCGTCCGTGACATGGCAGCCGAGAGGGCCCATCGCAAGCGGATGTGTGCGATCGGCTACCGCATCTTCGGAGCGATGCGCTGGGGTCAACTCGGCGACGGCCATATCTCGGCGCGTGACCCCGAGTTCACCGACCACTTCTGGTTGCTCGACTGGGCCGTGCCGTTCCGCGAGGCGACAGTCGACCAGCTTGTGCTCGTCGGACCCAGCGGCGACGTGAAATACGAACACGGCGAGCAAACCGGCGCAGTCAACACCGCGGGCTACAACATCCACGCGCCATTGCTCGCCCTCCGCTCTGATTGCGTGTCGGCAGCCCACACGCACACTCAGTACGGCACGCCGTGGTCGGCAAATGTCGCACCGTTCCGAGCGATCAGCCAAGAGTCGTGTGCGTTCGTGTTCGATCAGGCGATCTTCGACGACGAGGAGGTTGAGGTGCTTACTATCGACGGCGGCAAGCGGATAGGCGCGGCGCTCGGCAACGCAAAGCTTTGCATCCTCCGCAATCACGGGTTGCTCACGGTGGGTCAGACGGTTGAGTCGGCAGTCGGCTGGTTCGTGATGGCCGAACGCGTTGCCGAAGTGCATGTGAAGGCCCCGAACGGTTGCGCTATCAGCGATAAGGCTGCGGCAGTAGCAGCGAGCACTCTCGCCCCCGATGAGACCGGTTGGCGTCTGTTTCAGTGGCTCCAGCGCGACCTCGTCCCCGATACGACGATCGTTGACTGACAACAAGCTACGAATCATCTTCTTGGGAGGTTCGACTATCAGCGGACGGGAGATGCCGCAGTAAAGGTGACCTCAGAACGACGCTCAGCCGATCTTGCTGGCAATTTCATCAGTTTCATTCGTGGGATTCGAATCGACCTCCGTCTCGATGTTCTCGCTGCCTGACGCGTCGGGCGTGTCCCCGCAGCTACGCCACAAGAACGACAAAGTGCACCCTGTCGATTACGCAGCGACGGACGCCAACATGGCGGATTCGCTTCAGTCAAGGCTGCGGAGACGGTGCCACTCGGTTGACGGAGCGACCCCTGACTCAAGCGCATCGAGGCGGCCTCTGCGACGCTGCGCTCACTGATCTTTCCGCGGGGGTTTACGCAGCCGCTGGTAGCTTTATCCGCAGTCGGGGACGTAGCTCAGTTGGCTAGAGCACCTGCTTTGCAAGCAGGGGGTCGTGGGTTCGATTCCCATCGTCTCCACCACGGGGGACTCGTAGATCTACGAGTCCTTTCGAAGTCGAAGCCAAACATGCGAGAAGCCGATTTCGATGACGCGTGCCGCGCCTCAAGTTGTCGGACGGAAACGCTTCATGCTCAAGTCAGCCCAGCGGAGCTGGCGGCGTGTACGTCGTTCTCTCAGGAATCGGCGGTCTGGCTCATCTCAGCCGAGCACTCAGGTGCGAAAATCATTGAGCGAGCTCCGGTACTTGAAGATCTTCCTACTTAGGCCTCCGGCCATCGCTCAGACCCAGCTTTCAGGGGTTGAGCCGGGGAAGAACCGTCGCCGTTGAGGTCCCGTGGGGTCGCCAACAGCAGCACGATGCTCACGAGGAGTACCCAGATCGGGAATCCAAAGCTCATCGACTCCGACACAAACGGAGCGAGGAACATAACCCCGCCGAAGCCGTACCCCACAATGGCCAGCCACCGAGGCAGCGCCTCACTGTGCAAAATTACAGTCGACGTCGTCATCACAAACACCGCCTCAATACGAGGAGCAACTACGAGCGACATCGTTGTTCCAAAGCTTGCCGCAAAATCAGCCGCTGACTCTGAGACCTCACTCCCGAGCAGTCTCGCCCCGATTGCCGGCGACGTCGTAGCTGCCGCAGCAATCAAAGATGCGATGACCAAGACTGTTCCCGAACCTACGAACACGGTTGCGAAGAACTGGTCCTCTCTGTCGCCTACCTGCCGGCGGATAACTGCAACAAACCACAGGAACGCCACTGTGGCGAACGAAGCCAAGTTGAGTGCCAAGAGCATTGAATCGCCGTTTGACTCGACGCTGAACCAGGCCGCAAGGTCAGAAGCACTCGAATCAGGCAGTGTCTGAAACAACGCTCGAGTGGCCACTGACAGGACCGCGTAGGCGACACCTGCAATCGCCGCAGAATTTGTCGTGCGCAGAGACTCTGTCAGCCGAAACCCCGCCTTCTGGTCCGTTGGTTTCTCTTCATTCGGGGGATCTGCCATCACGAAGTCACTTTCTCACACCACCTTATTGAGCGCAGAGGAACACCTGTGCGAAAAGCGTCACCCAACCTCCCGACGATATGCACGCCACTTCACCCGGGATGCAAACCTACGGTGTTATCGGAACGACAGCAGGCCGCATAGTCGCACCAGGAAACCGCCGCAGAGCATCGACGGTGACACCCAGCGATTCCGACCCGACGCATCGCTAGCGCGGGGCCGTGCCTCGAACAGATCAGAGATCGTCGAGAATACGAGCGCGGCGTTCTGCGTACTCGTCGTTGGTCACCATGCCTTGCTCGCGGAGTCGTTTGAGCTCATCTAGTCGCTGTTCGACCGACGTCCCAGGCTGGCCGCCCGACGAGTTTGATTGCGCCGACATAGCGTCGGCGATCGCCTGGGCGTTGCGATCTGACTCGGCCTCAGTCTCGGCACGCATTTGAGTGAAGATCGTCGACCGCACCTGCTCAGGATGGGGGATGTTCTCAAACACCGAGTCACTTGACTCGCCCGCCGATTCGATGGTGATGGTGCCGTTGTTGAGAACACGAGCGATCATCCCTTGTTGGAAGTTCACATTGTTGACCCGGTTAAGTGGGATCGACACGCCCGCCCGCCGGGCAAGGCCACCCTGATAGGCGACACGCTGATTGGTGACGACGAAATGCGTCGACCGCCATTGCACAAATTCATAGAGCGTGTTGGCAGCCCACACGACGAACACAGCAGCTGTGACCCACCACACCGCAGTCGAGAGAAAGTCACGATCAAGTGACCATGCGAGGAACACCAACGCAGCCAAGCCAATACCCGCTGCGACCTGCTTCCAGAAGTACCACCAGTGAGGGCGATCAGACACAATCAAATGCTCACCGGGCATCATTTCAAGATTCATTGCGTTCCCTTCAGGCTGGCCAGACTTCAGCGACGGCGAGAAGCTCGCTTCGCGAGTCGGGATGGCCGATCGCAGCGAGTGCAAGGGCTCGTTCTCGCACGGTCAGGCCCTGTAACTCGGCTGTACCGTACTCGGTGATGACCGTGTCGGTCATATGGCGAGGCGTCGTGACCACCGAGCCTGCCGGGAGCTTCGGCACGATACGCGACACCTGCTGACCATCTACTGTGGCCTGCGAGGGCAGGCAGACAAGTGAGCGGTCGCTGCCCTCGAGAGCTGCACCAGCCACGAAATCTTCGTGACCGCCGATACCGGAGAACTGGTTGCCAGTGATCGTGTCGGCCACTATCTGGCCTGACAAGTCGACGGCCATCGCCCCGTTGATTGTGATCATGTCGGCGTTCCGACTGATCACCTCAGGTGAGTTGACGACGTTGACTGGGAGGAACGCCACGTCGCGGTTGCCGTCCAGGAACTCATACAGGTCGGGCTCGCCAGCGGCGAAGGTCGTGATCGACACACCCTCGAAGATGCCCTTGCTGGTGTTGGTCACCTTGCCAGCCATGTGGAGCCGGGCGAGGCCGGTCGTGAACATCTCGGAGTGCACGCCGTAGCCCCCGCCGGGTCCCTCGGCGAGCGCGATAGCGATCGCGTTAGGGATGCTGCCGATGCCGGTTTGGAGCGTGCAGCCATCGTGGATGAAATGGGTGGCAAACTCCGCGATGCGGCGCTCGATCTCGCCTGCGGGAGCGTCGGGCAGGTTGATCGGTGCGTAGTCCCCCTCAATTACCCAGTCGACCTCGTCGACGTGCAGCCGATGCGGGTGCTCAGGTTCGAGCCCAAACGTTCGTGGGAACTTCGCGCTCGTCTCGACAAGGCAGATTCGATCGGGATCGGCGGCAGCCCGTCGGAGCTCGTCGACATGGGCACCTGCATGGAGCGACAGGCTCATCCAGCCGTCACCGTCGGGTGGGGTCGCCATCGTGCCGACGATCCTGGTCGACAACCCGGCCATGAGGCTGATGAAGCCACGGAAGTCGGACGGGACGAACTGAACATCGGCCCCCGACGCAATGAGGAATCGTTCAGCCGGTCCGTAGAAGCCCGACCTATACGACACGCCCGGTTTCATCATGACCCCGAACAGGTCGGGAAGTAGGGCGCCGTTGATGCGTAGCGCCTCCCAGTCGTCGCGTGCATCCAGGGCGTGCAGAAACGACCCCGGTATGCCCGGCCCGAGTGGAACGGCCATGTCATCGACTGGGCGGACCAGTGCGGCCGCTTCTGCAGGTGTCAATATCTCTGCCATGGGTGTGAGATTGGCACAGGGTGGCGAGCTATGCGTCCATCATGCCGTTGAACGTTCGTATCAGCCTCCGAGCGGAGCAAGAATGACCTGGTGATCAATTCGATCGACTATCACACTGGCGGCGAACCGTTCCGGATCGTTCCTGCGCCACCGATCGTCATACCGGGCGATTCTGTGGCCGACCGTCGGGCGTGCGCGATGCCGAGCGGAACCGAGGCCGACGACCTCCGCAGACTGCTGTGCTTCGAACCCAGAGGACACGCCGACATGTATGGCGGGTTTATCGTCCCGCCCGACGACGACGGCGCACACCTGGGGGTGCTGTTCTGGCACAAGGACGGGTTCTCGACCGCATGCGGTCACGGCACGATTGCCCTCGGCACCTGGGCGGTCGAGTCGGGCCTGGTAGATCCTGACCCAAGTGGCACGACCGACGTCATGATCGACGTACCGTCGGGGCGTGTAACCGCTCGAGTCCACACCGACACTGGAGGAAGTGTCAGCCATGTCGAGTTCATCAACGTTGCCAGCCGGCTCGTCGCCAACGACGTCGTTGTCACGACGAGCCAAGGTGACTGTCTGGTCGACCTCGTATGGGGTGGGGCGATCTACGCCTGCCTCGATGCATCAACGGTCGGACTGACCGTGGCTCCTGAGCATCTGACCGATCTGATCGCCCTCGGCCGAGACGTGAAGGCGGTGCTCGCCGATGATCCGCGGATCTCGCACCCGACCGACGCTCGCCTCAGCGGCGTGTACGGCACGATCATCTACGACGACCTCGGTACGCTTCCGACTGGCGAGCTTCACCAACGTAACGTCACGATCTTCGCTGATGGTCAGGTCGATCGGTCGCCTTGCGGTTCGGGCACGGCTGCTCGCATTGCTGCCCTCCACCTGACCGGTCGGCTTGCGCTCGGTCAGACGCTCGTTCACAACTCGATCATCGACTCTACGTTCCGAGCCCATGTTGCTGGACTCACCACCGAGCACGGTGAGTCGGCTGTGATCCCCGTCGTGTCGGGTACCGCCCACCTGGTCGCCCGATCGACGTTTACCGTCGACGAGAACGACCCGCTCACCCCTGGCTTCACCCTTCGCTGACAGCGATTTGGGGCCGGACCTGATTTCACAATGGGAATAGGGAGGAGGCCGGAGTCGTTACACCTGTCGTGAGTGTGATTCCCGACAACTACGCCGACCTGCTTGACAAGAAGGTGTTTTGGCATATCGCCACCGCTGGCCCCGACGGGCAGCTCCAGTCAAGCCCGGTCTGGGGTGGATTCGACGGTGGTCATTTCGTGTTCTCGCTCACCCGCGGCCGTCAGAAGTTCCGGAACCTCGAGGCCAACCCGTCGATCGCGATCTCGGGCACCGACCCCGACAACCCGTACCGCTATCTTGAGATCCGTGGCACGGTCGTCGCCGTCGACGACGACTCAAGCAACGCCTTCATCGATTCGATGGCGAAGAAGTACATGGAGGTTGACGAATATCCGTTCCATCAGCCCGGTGATGAACGCGTGGTGATGCGGATCGAGCCAACCAGTACCAGCCAGATGGGCTGAGCCACCTCCAAAGTTCGAACCTGGACATGATGAATCGTCGATAGTCCAACTCGGTGCGCGTAGGCATCACCTGTCGAGCATTAAGTCGAGACCGGTGTTGATCTGAGCACCGAAGTCGTCTCGCCGCTCGAGGTGGCCCTTGCTGTCGGTTTCGTGGACGAACCGCTCGACCCGCCAGCCAACAACTTCGTCGAACGTGAAGCTAAACGTGGTAGCGAAGGCCTCGTGGCGGTGAGCACGACGCTGTTGGCGTCGACTCCCGTTGGTTACCGTCTCGACGTGCGCTTGAACACCGTCCGCCGGGGCTCCGGTGATCCGATCGTCTTTATCCACGGCATGGGGACTTCGGCGTCCACATGGGACGCTGTGATGAGTCAGCTCGCCGACCGGCACCATGTGGTGGCGGTCGACCTGCTCGGTCACGGCAGTTCGCCGGTCCCCGACGACCCCGACGAGTACTCGCGAGACGCAACGCTTGACGACCTCGACGTGCTCCTCGACGAACTCGCCACCGAGTCCCCCGACGCTGCGCCTGCTGTGCTCGTTGGCCATTCGCTCGGCGGCTATCTCGCTCTCGCCCACGCTGCGACCCGCCCGGGTGCCATCCGCGGCATCGTGGTACTCAACACCGGACCTGGCTTCCGTGACCCTGACAAACGTGAGGGGTGGAACGAACGGTCGCGCCGCAACGCTCATCGCTTTGGCGTGCCGGTGCAGGCGGCAAACCTCAACCTCCAACATGACTCGGTCGTGATGGATCGCTTGGCCACGATGGAGACGCCGACGCTCTTCTTGGCAGGCGGCGACGACCGCCCGGAGTACGCCAACGCAGGCGGTTACCTTGAGCGCAAGATGCTTTCCGCCCGCCTTGTGGTGCTTGACGGCGGTGGCCACTCGATGCACGAAGATACTCACGCCGTCGAGGTCGCTGGGTTGGTTGCCGAATTCACCAGCACTCTCTGAGCCACCCCACTCCGCACGGTTTTCACACCTCGGTTTCGTGAAACCTCACGAAATCGGGCGTGAGTGGCAAAACATCTAGTACTCTAGAACAGAGCGTTGAGAGGTGTGCTGATGTTAGAGGTGAGTGCGGTCGAGCGGGAGCGAATGACCGAGCCCGACGGCGAGGGTTATTTCGGTGATTACGGTGGGAGATTCGTGCCCGAGCCGCTCATCGGAGCGTGTCAGGAGGTCGAAGCGGCGTTCCGCGACGCCTGGTCGGACAATGCATTCCGTCAGGAGTTCCTCGATGTCCTCACCCACTACGTTGGCCGGCCGTCGCCGGTGACCGAGTGTGCCAACCTGTCGGCCGACCTAGGCCTCCGGTTGCTGCTTAAGCGTGAAGACCTCAACCACACGGGCAGCCACAAGGTAAACAACGTCATCGGCCAAGCACTGCTCGCCAAGCGGATGGGAAAGACCCGGTTGATCGCCGAAACCGGTGCCGGCCAGCACGGTGTTGCCACCGCCACCGCAGCGGCCTTGTTTGGCATGGAGTGCACCGTCTATATGGGCGAAGTCGACATGAAACGCCAAGAGCTCAACGTGTTCCGCATGGGCTTGCTTGGCGCCGAGGTTATCCCTGCCACATCCGGCAGCCGTACGTTGAAAGACGCGGTCAACGAGGCGATGCGGGCCTGGGTCAGCGAGGTCGATCACACCCACTACTGCATTGGCACGGTGATGGGTCCGCACCCCTACCCCTGGATGGTTCGAAGCTTTCACGAGATCATCGGCTGCGAAGCGCAGCGTCAGGTGAGCGAGATCCTCGGCGGTCAACCCGACGTGGCGGTTGCCTGCGTCGGGGGCGGATCAAACGCCGCCGGTCTGTTCGCCGGTTTCGTCGACCATCCTGAGGTACGACTCATTGGTGTCGAGCCGGCGGGCGGCGCAGCTATTGGGCGGGGCATCCCGTCGATCGTTCACGGCATGAAAGCTCACTTTCTTCAAGACGAGGTCGGCCAGGTCCTTGAAGCGGAGTCGATCTCCGCCGGTCTCGACTACCCAGGGGTTGGGCCGGAGCACTCATACCTGGCGAACATCGATCGAGCCGAGTACTTCCCGGTCACCGACGACCGGGTGGTCAACGCGTTCCAGGTGCTTTCACGTCGTGAGGGAATCATTCCCGCCCTCGAGTCAGCGCACGCAATCGCCTGGGTGCTCGACAACGCCGCCGAGGTCGCCGGGAAGAACATCATTGTCAACCTGTCGGGCCGTGGCGACAAAGACGTTGCGCAGGTCCGGGCTCTGCTCGAAGGGGAGCAGCCATGACCGACACCATCATCCGCCCCAAGTCATTGCAGGCCCATCTCGAAGCTCGTCGCGCCGAAGGTCGCAAGTTGCTTCTTCCGTACGTCACGGCGGGCGTCGTGCCCGACTGGGTGGAACTCGTCGAGGCAGTGATCGACGCTGGTGCCGACGCAGTTGAGATCGGCATCCCGTTCTCCGACCCGGCCATGGACGGTCCAACCATCCAGCAGGCATCCGACCAGGCGCTCACTAACGGCATCACGCCTGCTGGTGCGATCGACGCGCTGCGCGACAGAGAGTTCTCCGTGCCGCTGATCGCGATGACGTACTACAACCTCGTGTACCGCCACGGTCCGGCGCGCTTCGCTGCTGATCTCGCCGCGGCCGGGTTGTCGGCGACGATCCTGCCCGACTTGCCGTTTGAGGCAGCGGAAGAGTGGCTCTCCTCCGCCGAAGAACAGGGGATCGAGAATGTGCTTCTCGCTGCGCCGGTGTCGTCGGACGAACGCCTCGCAATGCTGGGCGAGCACACGAAGGGCTTTCTTTACGTCGTGTCGACCATGGGCACCACCGGCGAGCGCGACTCACTCGACGAGGCTGCTTCGGTTCTGGCGCAGCGTGTGAAAGCGACGACTGCCGTGCCCGTACTGATTGGCTTCGGTATCTCGACGCCCGAGCACGCCGTAACCGCAGCGAGGGTCTCTGACGGTGTGATCACTGCGTCGGTCCTCATGCGCACGCTGCTCAATGGCGGCACGATCGATGACGTCGCCGCTCAGGTCGCAGCTATGCGTGCGGGCCTCGACGCCTGACCTCACCGCAATCCAGCTGGAGTCGGATACCAGCGGGAAATGCTATTGAGCGGCGTAGCCGAGGCGGAGCTCGCTGGTGGTTCGCTCGGCTCGGATCTCGGTTGCGGAACCGATCATCAGTGCATGATCAACGAGGAACGGTGAACCGTCACCGTCGAACGACACGCGGGTCGACTCCATTGCAGCTGTGCCTTCGCCGACGCTGAGTAAGCGGGCGTTGTCGCTGGTCACCGTGACGGCGCGGAACGTCTCTGATGCTCGCTCGACTCTGACGCGGGCGCGATCGGCGAGCGCATCGTAGAGCGACTGGCTCGTCAGATCAGAGCCTTCGACTAGCTGCCACAAGCCACTCGCCAACAAGCTCCGTTGCACGACGACGACTGCGCCATTGATTGTGCGGCGACGCACCACTGTCACGACGTCCTCATCGATGAACTCGGGAGCTGCTCGATAAGCGCGGGCGGCGTCGGCCATCGCGGACGGGTTGTCGACGCATAGGACCTCCGTTTCGATTGATGTCCCCTGATGGGCCATCTCCTGCGCGAAGCTCGACAGGCGATTGAGCCCGAACGTAACTGCCGGTGCATTGGCGACGAAAGTGCCCTTGCCGCGCTCGGCCCGTACGAGCCCGTCATGCTCCAGTTCGGCCAAGGCTTGGCGCAACGTCATCACCGTCACTCCGTAGTCGGCGGCCATCGCCGTCTGAGCTGGCAGCTGTTCGCCGGGAGCAAGTTGACCGCTATCAATCTGCTGGCGTATGTCGTTGGCGATTGTCCGGTACTTCGGTAGCTCGCCTCGCCCCATCGATGGTGAGCGTAGTCAGCCTGACCGGTTCTCGTTTAGGCCGGATCGACAGAGATAAGCAGCTATTGACCGGCCGTCGTCAGCGGCGGCCGCGGTCGAAGATTGGTCGACGACGGGCGTGGGGGAACACCGCTGAAAATTTTTCTTCGGCGGCGTCCGTGCCGACCATGACGAGCTCGCCGCCAGCCGGCATCGGCGCTTGCGGATCGGGGTTGCCGGAGATCTTGCCGTTCGACTCGACTGCGACGACGTTGCACTTGGTGCGTCGATACACGTGTGCCTCGGCGAGGGTCTTCCCCTCCAGTTCTGTCGGCACAGGGGTGCGGAAGACGTTGAGGCCTTGCGCGACCAGCAGGGTTTCGTCGCCGCGGAACCGATTCCAGATCACGGAAGAACCGGTGCCTGCATACGACAGCACCGCGTCGGCGCCGGCTCGGTAGAGCGTCGACACGTTCCGGTCCTGGCGAGCGCGGGAGACGATCCGCACATCGGGGCGCAGACCACGGCAGTACCGAGTGAGGTACACGTTGATGTTGTCGTCGTGGGTGGTGATGAGTACTGCGCCGGCTTGGTCCAAGTCCGCTTCGTCGAGCACGGCACGGTCAGCGGCATCACCGATCACGTAGCGAGCGCCGTCACGTTTGCGTTCCGCCAACTGTTCAACGATTGCAAAGTCAATGCCGTCGGCGGCAAAGGCGTGACCGCATGCTCGGCCGACACGGCCGCCCCCGATGATGACGGCATGCATGTTGGTCTGCGATTCGGTGGCGAATGCGGTGTCGAAGGAGGCGAGCTGATCGTCGGTCGCAGCGAGGAGCAGCATCGAAGAATCGCAGAGACAAGTCTGGGCATGGCCCACCTCAAACTCGCCACGGTCCCACACCCCAATTATCCCGACACCGAAGCGCTCACGCAGCCGGCTTTCAGCCAGCGTGTGATCGACGAGGTCGGTGCCTATAACGCCTGCCTCGGCAATTTTGAGTCCGGCGAACTCGCCGATCGCATGGGTGCGTCCTCCGATGCCCAGGGCGCGGGCAGCCATTGCGGCTCCGAGTACCTCGCCAAGCTGCACGACATGGTCGGCGCCAGCGATCTCCAGGATGTCGACTGCCGCAGGCGAGTTTGCGCTGGCAATGATGTCGACGTTCGGCGCGATCTCGCGCACCGTGAATGCGATGTTGGTGTTTGTTTGGTCGTTGCGCGTCGCGACCACGGTCGCGGCTTGGTCGACCCGTGCGTTGCGGTAGGTGACCGGGTCGTCGAGCGCGCCGACCATCACCGTCTTACCTTCGTCGTGTAATCGTCCGGCATCGTCAACATCTTCGACGAGGATTACGTACGGAACTTCGGCTTGGTCGGCCTTGTCGATCAGATTCTCCTCAACCGGACCGATTTCGGTGAGAATCAGATGCCCCGAAGTGGTTGTCGGCAAGGATCGCGGCGCTCGACGGTGCTGACGACTGTGCATCCAAGGGATGAAGACAAACTGAACGAACACGAACGGCAGCATCACGAGTAGGAACGCTGAGCCTGAGAGCAGCACGATCACCGAGAAGATCCGCCCAGCGTCAGACTCAAACGTGATGTCGCCGAAGCCGAGCGTGGTCATGGTTGTGAGCGTCCAGTACACGCTCGTCGGCCACGAGAACGACCGGCCCTCTCGATCCATGAGCTCGTGAAACGCTGTGCTGAACGCGGCGACCATCCCGAGGAACAAACCGAGCGAGACAAGCACCATCTTCATGCGGCGCTTCTGCTCGGCACGTCGAGCCCGGCGCTCGGCACGCCCGAACCGGTCAGACGCGCTCGGGGTCGTGGTCTGCTCTGAGCGCAAACCCAACTTCGCTAGTGAGGCGCCGATTGATTTCAGCACGCCGACATCACCAGCTCTCCCGACGTCGCCTGCATCAGCCCGATGTTGCCACAAGACGCGACGCCGTAGAAAGACTCAACCGCTGCCAAGGGTGTGCGGTTCAGCCGTAAGCGCATCAACCCG
>Ga0213866_10001415_pt1 | contig 17811 bp, 5 predicted proteins | sample PICome_11_FD_160079 | JGI IMG/M metagenome (GOLD analysis project Ga0213866, IMG submission 160079) | Coastal seawater microbial communities near Pivers Island, North Carolina, United States - PICO284 | ecosystem: Environmental > Aquatic > Marine > Coastal | place: USA: North Carolina...
ACGTTCAGTTCGTGGAAATATTATATACGTCGATCCAAATGCACTAGACTCTACAGATTCTATCGAGAATGATGGAACTAGTGCTGCAAGACCATTTAAAACTTTACAGCGTGCATTAATTGAAGCAGCAAGATTCTCATATCTTCCTGGTCCAGATAATGATAAGTTTGCAAATACAACGATTCTGTTATATCCAGGAGAACATTTAATTGACAATCGTCCCGGATGGATTCCCATTACAGGAACTACTTTTCTACAGAGAAGTGGTAAAACTTCAAATGACTTTAATCAATTTGATTTAAAAACAAACTTTGACATTAGTGTTGATAATAACGCATTATATAAGTTTAATTCTGTTCATGGTGGAGTAATTGTTCCAAGAGGTACATCTATTGTTGGATATGATCTTCGTAAGACAAAGATTCGTCCAAAGTATGTTCCAAATCCTGTAGATGTTGATGAGAATGACAACCCAGTCGAAGTACCGGTTGAAAGATCTGCAATTTTTAGATTGACTGGTGGATGTTATATTTGGCAAATGTCAATTTTTGATGCAAATCCAAATGGAGTATGTTATAAAGATTACACAAGTAATGTGTTTGTTCCTAATTTTTCGCACCACAAACTTACTGCATTTGAATATGCCGATGGAGTAAATCCTGTTAGTTTGACATTTCCGGGAGATACTTATCCAGATTATTCTACAGATAGGACTGATTTGGACATATACTACCAAAAAATTGGTCTTGCTTATGGTCCAACATCTCCAGAAGGTAGAGAAATTCCAAATGATTATCCTGGAAATGTAGATATTCAATCTAAGATTGATGAATATCGTATTGTTGGATCTAGAGGAGAAGAAGTTGGAATTTCAAGTATTCGCACTGGCGATGGCGCTGGTGGTGGTGATAGGACCGAAATTACAGTAACGCTAGCAGAAGAAATTCCGGGTCTTGATGTTGATACTCCTATTCGTATTAGTGATATTAATACAAGCATATTTAATGGTCAGTACGTAGTCAAAGAAGTAGTAAGTGGTACTGAAATTAAATATTCCACCTCAAATACACCTCCAACTGGAATTAATTATGTGGCGGGTGAAGGAACGTTGAATATTGTAGTAGATACTGTTACTTCAGCATCTCCTTATATTTTTAATTGCTCATTAAGATCTGTTTATGGTCTTTGTGGATTGCACGCTGATGGAAATTCTGTATCAGGATTTAAGAGCATGGTTGTTGCTCAATTTACTGGAATTTCTTTACAGAAAGATAATAATGCTTTTGTTAAATATGATCCAAATTCTGGCGGTTATGTTGAAGGTACGCCAAATATTTACTCAGACTCTCTTGCAAGATATAACCCATCATATGAATCTTATCATATTAAGGCAAGTAATAATGCATTTATTCAATGTGTTTCTATCTTTGCAATTGGATATGCGCAGCATTTTGAGGCAGTTAGTGGTGGAGATATGTCCATTACTAATTCTAACTCAAACTTTGGAGCAAGATCACTTGTATCAAAAGGATTCCGCGATGATAAATTTATTCGTGATGATTTAGGTTATATTAGTCATATTGTACCACCAAAAGAAATCACATCATCAGAAATCACTATTGAATTTGATGCAATTGATGTTACTAAAACTAATAGTGTTGGAATTGGAATTACTCACGATTCAAATGATACTAGACTATATTTTTATAATCGTACAAATGAGAGTGATCCACCACCAAGCGTAATTGATGGATATAGAATTGGTGCTAAAGTAGATGATTTACTCTATTTTAGAGTTATAAATCAAATAACAGGAACTGAAGTTGAGAGACCTGTATCAATCTTAATGAATGGATTGGGTGGAACATCAAATTCATATCAAAAGGAATATAATGTAGCAAAAAATGGTTTAATAAATGATATTTCGACAAACACAATTACACTTACTACTGATCACGATTTGATTAATGGAGAAACTGTAAGAGTTATTAGTGATATCGGTGAACTGCCAGATGGATTATCTCACAATACAATTTACTATGCAATTACTAATACAACTGCAACAGAAATTGGCACTGATCAAATACGTCTTGCATCTTCTCTAAATGACGCGCAGAATGGAGAGTTTGATTCGTCTGCAATTAATATTTTAACACAGAAAACTTCAAATCTAAAAATTGTAAGTCGTGTTTCGGATAAATCTTCTGGTGACATTGGACATCCAATACAATGGGATTCTACAGAAAATCAGTGGTATATTAGAGCAACTTATAGTTTAGGTTCTTCAACTGCACTTCAATATGCTTTAACTAATACTGGAGGTGTAACCTCTAGAACTTATATATCAAGAACACCAGATAATCGTAATCTAGAAGATACGATTTATAAGTTACGTTATGTAATTCCAAAAGATACGGCAATTAAAGCAAGACCACCATTAGATGGTTATATAATTCAAGATTCCACATCATTACCAAGTGGTGATAATGAGATAGAAAAACAATATAAAGGACAAGATACTGGCCTAACAAAAACTTTTACTACAAAAACTTTAAATCTCACAGAACTTAGGAGCACGAGATTTATTTCGAATGCTTCTTGGGATGGAACTTATGTAACAATTCAAACAGAACTTCCTCATAATCTCAGTTTTGGTGGTCAAGTTGAGATAGTAAATGTTTTAAGTTCTAATAATGAAACTGGACTGCCTAATTTGGGATATAATGGTGTATATACAATTGTTAGTATTCCAAGTAGAAGATCTTTTACTTATTCGTTAGCAAATGATCCAGGAACTTTCTTAGACAATACTTCTGTTAGAAATACATCTCTTCCTTATTATAATTATAAAAAACTTCCTGGAACATATATCACATATAGAACAGAACAAATTCAGCAATATATTCAAGGACAACAAGATGGAATTTATTATATAACAGCATTAAATTCTTCGAATAGCCCTAATGTAATTCCATTTACTGATCTAAGATTTTCTCAACCAGTTCAATACTTATATCCACAACTTGATAGAGATAACATAGAGTCTGATCCTGGAGTGACTCAAACTTATGCACTTCCAGATCCAATCGGTCAAGTTGTAGTAAATAATCCACAAAAGAGTATTACTAAAGAGACTCTTGAAAACTTCTTATTTGAGAATAAAGTCGGATTTGGTTTAACTGATATTGTTAGTAACTCTGCTGGAACTGCACATACTTTCTATACAAATATAGATCATGGATTAAATCCAATAACAAGTATTGCAATTAATGCACCTGGATCTGCTTATGGTTCAAATATTGGTAATGAAATATTGTATAATGCACAATTAACTGGTGGTTCTGGAGAAGGTGCTTCTGCTGTTATTAAGATTGATTCTTCTGGTGGAATTACTGATGTTGAATTGATGGATGGTGGCAGTGGATATAAAGTAGATGATATACTATCTGTTGTTGGTGTTGCGACAACCACTGGACCTGGACCCACTGAACATACTCCAGGAACTGTGCGTGTTACATCAATTTATGATCATGTTGGAGAAACTATTAAACTTGATGGTATTTCGCTTGAAGAATATGATGATTATAATACTTATTTTAATATTACTGAGGTAACAGGTTCTAGATCTTTTAAATCTACTTCTATTACTCCAATTAATGATTCTGATCCACCTTCTATAGTTCTTAGTGTAAATACTCACACAAAACTAACAGGAAAAACTTCCAATTCAAATTCATATCAATATGATAATATTTCTGGAATTGCAACATTAACTTTTGCTTCTGCTCATGGATTTTCTCCCGGAGAAAAGGTAATAGTATCTGGTGCAGATAATGAATTTTATACAGGAGAATTTATTGTATCAAAGGTAGTTTCTATCAATTCAATCGAATTGAATGTAGGACCTAGTGTAAATCCACCTCCAACAACTAACAATGTTTCTGTACATCCACTTGGATATACTTCTAGAGATGGAAATAATACAGGAAGAGAAGAAAGAAGAATAGTAGAACAATATGGAGGTATTACTTCTTTCTTATCTAATAATCTTGGAGCGATAGACTCTTTAGTTGAAATTGCATCAATTAATTCAATTGGACTTCGTATTGGTGATTACATTAAGATTGGTGATGAGATTATGAGAATTTCTAAAACTGTTACTGGCAACCCAGTAACAGTTTTTAGAGGACTTTTGGGAACTCGCAGTTCTTCTCATTCTTCAGGATCTGTTATTAGAAAAATTTATCCATATCCAATTGAATTCCGTAGACATTCTATTCTCCGCGCATCTAGTCATACTTTTGAATATGTTGGATTTGGTCCTGGCAATTACTCTAATGCTTTCCCAGATCGCCAAGATCGCCAAATTACAGAGCAGGAAGAGTTATTATCTCAGTCATTTAAATCTGATGGTGGAATTAATGTTTATACTGGAATGAATAACGATGGAGATTTTTATATTGGCAATAAGAGAGTAAGCTCTGCAACTGGTCAAGAAGATGTGTTTGACTCTCCTGTTCCTTCTGTTAGAGGAGAGGAAATTCTTGTAGAAACTGGATTATCCGCTGCTATAAATGTAGTCAGCACTGAGAATGTTAATGTAACAAGATCCATCAAAGTTGAAGGTGGTAAAGATGGTTCCAATCTTTCAGAATTTAATGGTCCCGTAGTTTTTAATGATAAAATAACCTCCAATTCATCTCGTGGTATTGAAGCAAATTCAATATATCTTCAAGGTAATGCTACAGTTTCTAGAAAATATACTGTAGGAATTTCTACGCCAATTGAATTTGGTAACGTTGGTGACATAGAATACTATTCCACTCCATCTGAGGGCGAACATGTTGGATGGGTCTATACTATAGATAATTCTTGGAGAAAATTTGGTCCAATCCAAAATTCCAATGGACACTATGTTGGTATTTGGACTGGTACTCACTATGGAACATTTGTTGGAGATGCTTCTCAGTTGAGTGGATTAGATCCGGTGTGGAAAACAACAGCAACTGGTATTCATACTTCGTTAAATGTTGGAATCGGAACAAGTCAAGCAAGTTCTGAATATAACTTAGAAGTTACTGGATCTACAAATATTATAGGTGATACTAAAATTAATGGAATTTTAAATGTTGGTGAAATTATTGAAAGAATTACAGTAGATTCTACCACTGTTTTAGGTTCTGAAACTGTTCCTTCTGTAAATATAGATCTAAGTGATAATAATGTTTATTATTACACTTCTTATGCAACAGGAAACTGGACTATTAATTTTAGAGCAATTAACTCACTAGATTCATTTATGAAGGTTGGAGAAACCTTAACTGTTGCAGTTATGACAACACAAGGTGGAACCGCATATTATAATAATGAAGTTAGAATTGATGATTCAAAAGTAAATGTATTTGAATATGGAGATCTTGCAATTACTGAAGGAAACTCAAGTGGAATTGATATGTATACCTACGTTATTGTGAAAAAATCCATTATAGGGGATATTAACGAAAGATTTACAGTTCTAAGATCATTATCTCAGTATAAACAGCAATAAAGTAAAATGCCATTACTAGGAGCAATTGGTAACGCATCTAAGTACTCTTTTAGAGGTACTTATGATAATTATCCCTTTGATATAGATTTTCAAGATCTAGTTGATGTAGAGCCTGGAAAAATTTATACAACTTCATTAAAATTAGTTGATGGTATAAATTATAAGGTTCCAATTTCAATCTCTGGTGATGGTGAATATTATGTTGGAAATGTAACTTTTAATAAAACATTCGATAATAATTTTATTGGATTTGATCAAACTGCAACAACTTTTGATTCAACATTCCCAGAGTTAGATTATAGTACACTTCCAACTTATATAAGAAATGGAAATACAATAGGTCTTCGTATTTTTGGAGTTCCAATAAAGAAGATTGGTGATAATATCACTATTATTGATAGTTCATCAACAGAATATACCATATCATTAAGTTCACCAATTACGATTGAAACTAGAGATGGAGATTATATATTTAATCCAAATAATGCAATTCAAGTTGATGATAGAGGTTTTCAGGGTGAGAGTAATGAAGTTGGTATAGAATATTATGGAAAAACTTATAGTACAACAGTTACAATTGGTAAAAGGGAGTTTACTTGGACGGTAAGTACTAAGAAAGGAGAAATATCAAAAAATTTCTCATTTGCTGATGCCAATGATGTTCAATTTTCTACAGAAGTGGTAAGTGATCACTATATTGTTGAAGGTCTTTCAGACCCTTTGTCATATACTGCCATAATAACTTCAAACGAGGGTCTTTTAAGTGTAAATTATGGGAATTTTGTAAAATCCTCAAGTGTAAAAAATGGTGATTTAGTAAGATTGAAAGTTACCTCATCAAGTCTAAATTTTACACAAAAGACTGTAGATGCTAGAATATTTTTTGATGAGTCCCCAGAAATTCAAGTAAATACTTCTTGGAATGTTAGAACTTTAGATAATATTCCATCTAACTTATCATTCGCAGATGTATTAAGTGCAGAATTAAATGCAGAAGTCTTAAGTGAAGTTGTAAAGATTGATGGTCTTACCAATAACATTGATTTTAATGTGGAAATTGTTTCTCCTGATGATGCTTCATTAATAATTAATCCTGGTAGTGGAGACCAATCTACTGTTAGCACAATAATCTCAATAGATGGAAGTGATGGTTCGTCGATATCTTTAGATCCAAGTCAATTGGTTGAATATGGTGAATTTGATCCTGGAATTGAGTATACTTTAAAATCAAATGCAAATGTCGTAGTAGAATTGTATGCAGTTGGTGGAGGTGGCGGCGGATCGGGGTATAGAAATATTCCTGGTTCTAGTGGAGGATTATCCAGAGGATTATTTACTCTTAAGAGTGGTGTAGAATATAAACTTATAGTTGGTGAAGCGGGTGGCGATGGGGAATTAATTGATAATAATGGTACTGCATTGGGAGGGTTTCCTGGTGGTGGAAATGCGCCATCAGCGAACACAAGTTTGAATAGATCTGGTGGAGGCGGTGGATATACGGGACTGTTTATCACATCAGTTGCTCAAACAAATGCAATTATAATTGCCGGTGGTGGTGGGGGTTCTAGTGGTGATCCGGCCAGTGGTGGGTCTGGTGGCGGAAAAACTGGCGGCAACAGTGAAAACGCTGGCGAAAGAGGTGGGTCTGGGGCATCACAATCTGCTGGTGGACTTGGTGGTGCTGGTGGAGAAAGTGGTTTGGCGCTGCAGGGTGGAAATGGAGTTTCTACTGTAAATGGTTCAGCAGGTGGCGGTGGTGGTTATTTTGGTGGAGGCGGCGGTGGTAGCTTGGGCCCAGGTGCTGGAGGAGGTGGATCGGGATTTTTACATCCGACACTGTTATCCAATGCAACTACTCAGACTGGGGGCGGAAATAATGTTGAAGGAAATGGATCATTTAAAATTATTTTCCAATCCGTAAGTAATCCAAGTCCATTTGTAAAGTCTGCAACTATAAGAAATGGTGATAACCTCCAATTAAAATTAAATACCACAGGAAATTGGTTAGAAGAAAAAACTGTAACGGTAAAACTAGAAAATACTTCATCTAATTGGAAGGTTACAAATAGAACTATAGCAGCAAATACTGATCCAAATGCAGGTCAACTAATATACTCAATTCCATTTAACACTATAAATCAGATACAGGATATGAGTCCTGAGGTGAGACTTAAAAGTTCTTTAAGTGAAGGACTTCGTGCATCAACGGTTATTGGAACTGTTGCTGGAAGAACTAGTCCAGCAATATCAACAGAGCAAAGTAAATTCTATGGAAATATTGGATCTTATAAGTTAGCAAAAGGAACAACTACTGGAACTTTCGAAGTAACTCAACTCAGAATTAATACCGATCAAACTCAAGTTCTTGGATTTGATGATTTTACTGCAGAAATGTGGGTGTGGTTTAATGGACTTAATTTTGGCGGTGAGGTTGGAATGTCAATATTTTATTCTTCATATATTGATAGTAGAAATGCAAACGATTACTTTTTCCAATTATTTTTGAAAGGCGATAACTGGATCAATCAACCGCAATTTAGGCGGGGTATTTTACTTGGATATCCTGATGCAAATGGAGTTGTGCAAACAATATGCGAAACTTCATCGCAAGTTTTATTAAATAATACTTGGAATCATATTGCACTGACAAGAAGTGGAAGTACTTTTAGAATTTGGGTCAATGGAACTAATTGGGCCAGTGGTTCTAGATCTATGGATTTAACATCTAGGAGTTATAATTTTGCAATACCAAATTTTCAAAAACTTATCCCGGAAGATTTTTATATTCAAGACTTGAGACTTTATAAGGGAATTGCAAAGTATACATCAAACTTTAATCCCTCAAGTGTAACTTCTATTATGGAACCATATACACCATAAATAAAAGAAAACTCTAAAAATGGCTGATAGATATCCATTAATATTTGATTCTTCAGACAATAGGTTCAAAGAACTACCTTCTGGTGATAAACTCAATTTAAACAATAGTCCTATTATTAATGTTCCTTCTATTGAATGTGAAGGTGTAATTACTGGTAGAACTAGATTTTCAGTATATCGTGATACTGTAATGGCAACAGATAGTGTCACTTTAAACGAAGATGACATGAATAAAGTTTTATTATTAAATACTGCAGGTGAGAGAACAGTGAATCTTCCTGCTGGTTCCTCATTAAAACTTGGAGACTGGATTCGTATTGTTGATTTAGGAACAGGTGCAAGTAATACTGGAAATTCTTATAAAAAGAATATAATTATAAAACCAAACGGATCAGACATAATTCAAGGTGGATCTAATGGAGACACATTCATTATAGATGTAGATGGTCAAGCAATTACTTTGATGTGGTGTGGTTCTACTTATGATTGGCGTATTGTAAACTAATCCAGGAGATCTAAAATGCCACAAAGACTTTCGCAGTTCAGAGATAGTTCGGAACTCATTACATCAAATATTAATGTTTATTTGACCGATTATGGTACAATATCTACAACAGACTATGCTGCTAATGCTGAGTTATTTCGTAAAGCTTATAATGATGTATTAAGCAAAAGATTTTCTACAAATGACGTTGTAACTGTTTACATATATTGCCCTGAGGGAGATTATTACTTTGGCGATAATCCAAGTGGAAATGGCAACTTCAGTCCATTAACACTCAATCATCCGCAAGGAGCAAACGTAACTATAAGATCTACAGTTGATCTTAACTGGGCAAATAGACCAACAGACGCTCAATTATCTTCAGCAGCAACTGTAGAAGCTAGATATGCATTACTTGCAGGTTTTTACAAGACTAGATTTCATTTTGCAAAAAATGGTCCAGTAGGAAGAGCGCCATACATCGGTCTTGGAACAAGAGGTGGTGGTGGATTTAGAAATATTGGTATTTTTGGTAGATATGATGGAAATCCAGGAACTTTTAACAGAGATAATACCTTTTGGGGAAGAGGGATTACTGGCACTATGCGTCTTGAAAACTGCTGTATTCACGGATTTGGTGATGTTCAATTTACGGGAAAGATTGAAGATACTTTAGCAATAGCTGGATGGGGACTTGGGGCGGAAGGTAATGGTGCAGAAATACAAGCAGTTAATATTCAAGTAGTTGATTGTATGCGAGGATATCTAGTAGAGCAGGGAGGAACAATAAAAACATTTGGGGATTGTTGTGTTATTCATAACAAAGATTCTGGTATAACTGCAGTTGATGGTGGAACAGTATATTTTGCTGGAGAAGGATCTGGTTATATATCAAATTTTGATGGTTATGGCGCACATGCTTATAGTGGAGGTATTATTCGTTTTGGAAATATTTTGCCAACTTCTCCTAAGGTACATACCGTTGCAAGTGGCGGCATTTACTCCTTAAGAGTAGATACAAAAGGACTTATTACTGGACAATCTGACAAAGTTAGTTATAGTAATTCGCAAAATGTTTCTGATGGAGATGGAATGATTTTGTTTAGATAATAAAAATATAAATAATAAAAAAGAGGGGATAGTGAACCTCTAAGGAGAAAAAATGGGAGTCAACAAAAATTTCATTGTTCGTAATGGAATTGAAGTAGCTGATAATCTTATTTTTGCAGATGATGGTCAAGTTGGTATTAACACTAATTTTCCAGATTCTACTTTATCTGTCGATGGTGGTTTAACAGTAAAAGGTGGGATTTATGTTCCATTTGACGGTGATACAAGTCTTGGATCTGCTGAAGGTACAGTATCCGGTTCTTCTCTTAATTCTATTACTGGAATTAATACTGCAGGTTTATCTATAGGTGACTATGTATCTGGATCTTTTCTTCAAGATAGGACAAAAATCGTTGGGTTTGAAGAAAATACCATATTAATTTCCAAAAATCATACAAATACTGGAATAACTACATCAAATTACAATTTTCAAAGATATATATATTCGGGCGAAGCAGAAGAGGGATTAATTTCTAGAGGAAATGGACTTCCGCCAATTTGGACTATACCACCAAAATCCATAACATCAACTAATGTTATAGGTGGTATTGCAGATGTTACTGAATTAAATGTAAGTCCAGGAATTAGTACACTAGGATCTGTTTTTGCATCTTCTGTTGATGTTGCGGGAATAGTAACGGCAAATACTGTTGATGCCTTAACATATTTTGGTAGTGGAGAAGCACTTACCGGTATTGTAACTCAAATTAATGCAGGAATTGGTATTAATTTATCTTCTACACAATCCTCAGGAAAGGGTGTTGTTGATATTGATTCATATTTTCCAATTGGTAAAACTATATTTGTAACACAAAATGGAAAAGATTCTAATAGTGGATTAACTGAGAATGATTCTAAGAAGACAATTAAAGCAGCGGCAGCTATTGCCTTTCCCGGAGACACTATTAAAGTTTATCCAGGTGTTTACGTTGAAGAAAATCCAATTTATATATCAAAACGAGTTGCCGTAGAGGGCACAGAACTTCGCAACTGTGTAGTTACTCCAAAATATTTGGATAGAGATTTGTTCTATGTTAATAATAGTTGTCATATAACAGATTTGAGTTTTATTGGTCCAGACATGACCAATGGTGCAGCAGTTGTTGCTCTTCAACCATTACTTGGTGTATCAACTGATAGATTTTTTGATGCAGCAAGAATGATTCGTTATAATCTTGATTTTATTGCAAAAGAATCTGTAGGATTCTTAACTAGTGGATTCAGTGGATTTGCAGGATCTCATAGAGAGCAAGATGCTGCAAGACTTATTGATCTAAACATTGATTATATTGCAGCAGAAGCAGTCGGATTTTTAACATCTCCTAGTGGGTATAATTTTACTGTTCCTGGACCTGGAACTACAGAAGATTGTGCTGATGATATTAGAGATATATTCCGTGCAGTTTCATATGATCTAAAAGCAAATAGTAATCGTAAATCTGTAGGTGCTGCACTATCATATTTTAATAATTCTGGAGCATTAATTCATATAACTGGTGTTGGAGTTAGTGAAGCAACGATTGCAACTTTGGATTATGCTGTCGGAATTGCAAAGTCGGTCATTAATAATGTTGCTCCTCCACTTTCATATCAGGTAGGAGTTGGACAATCATTTGATCCTTCAGTCATTCAAGTTACTGGTGGATGTGTAGCAGTTGGAACCACTATTTCTCAATTGGTTGGTATCGTTACAAGTGCAATAGGTGTTGGAAATACATCAAGTATTCCTACAATTAGATATGGTGTAACACTTGAGAGTGGCGATTGTGCAGATGATGTTAAGGATATATGGAAGTGTGTAATTCATGATATTACTAGAGGTGGAAACTCAAGATGTGTTGCTGCAGGTAAGTCATACTATGATGAAGATTGGAATTTAATTCCACAAATCCTTAAGAATCCTGGTGAAGTAGATCAGAGCGTAGCGACCATTGATTACTCGTTTGATATTGCAAGAGCAATCATCAACAACTCTACTTGGGGTTCATATCCAGTTGGTGTTGGAACATCAGTTACAAATGCACTTTATGATAATACTACTGGAATTACAACAATCACTGCAACCAATCACGGACTAGCAAAGGATGATGCAGTTAAGATTGTTGGTCTTGGATTTACTTGTCCTTCTGGTCCTGGAATCGTAACATATCCAAGCGGAAGTCTTGGTTATATCTTCAATGTAAATTTAGTTATAGATGCAAATACATTTGAAGTTGTTGTTGGACAATCAACTCTTCCACATACTTATGATTCTGGCGGTACGGTTCAAAAGTACACCAACTTCCAGAATAACTTTACTCAAGTTAAAGATCTTGGAATTCAACCAGATCCTTTAACAGGATTTAATAATGCAATTGATGGATGTGCAAATGTTGTATCTGCAATGAGATCTTGCGTTGGTGTTGTTACAACCATCATTGGATATGGATCTGCATCAGGCATTACAACAACATATCCAGGAAATTCTGGAATTGGTTTCACTTCAATTATAGAAGTTACAAATGCAACTTATAACAACACATCTGGAAACACGACCATAACTGCACCAAATCTTTCTGTGAAGGAAGGAGATGTAGTTGAAGTAAGAGATTTAATATTTGAATGCGAATCTAGTGGTGTTATAGGAACTCAAAAATATCCTTCTGGAAAGTATGGATATTTATTTTATGTAACTAACGTTTCGAATGATTCTTTTACAATTAATACAGGAGTTTCAACAATTGCTCACAATTATGTAAGTGGTGGATTTGTTGTAAATCGTGCAATTGGTGTTACAACTGCTTCTTATGATAATGTAACAGGTATTACAACTATTACTGCTCCAGGTGCTGTTGTGAAGGTTGGTCAGTTTGTAAGACTTCATGATCTTGAATTTTCTTGTACCAGTGGAGCAGGAACAACAACACTCTACCCAACAGGAAATCTTGGATATGACTTTAGAGTTACTGAAGTCATTGGAGCAGGAACTACTTTTGTTGTGAATGTTGGACCATCAACAATTCCACATACTTATGAAAGTGGTGGTGTTGTATTCCCACCATACTCTCCAGGTGTTGGACCAATCACACAAGGTCCATATATTAGAAACTGTACTAATTTTATTCCAAAATCAATTGGAATGAGAATTGATGGATTTGAAGCAGAACCTGGAGATAAAGATGATATTGGTGTAACGGGTACAATGAGTGTTGACTCATATACTCAATATAATCAAGGTGGTATTGGAGTTTCTATTACCAATGGTGCTTATGCTCAGTTAGTTTCTATCTTTACAATTTGTGATGATATTGCTATCTTTACTGGTTCTGGTGGTCAATGTGACTTAACAAACTCAAACTCTTCATTTGGTAGATTGGGTCTAGTTGCCGATGGAGTTGGTGATGCCGAAAGCAAATCAATTTATAGATATACAGGCGTTTGTGCACAAGAAGCGGAGCAAGAACAAGATACTATTATTATCTCTGGAATTGGTAACTTAAGACCTTATGACGGCCAAACATTGTATTTTGGACAATTATATTATTTTGTAAATACAATTGAAGTTTTAGATGGTGGAAATGGTTATGTTTCTCCTCCAACTGTAATTATAGATAGCCCAACTGGTCCAAATGGAATTCGTGCTGAAGCATCAGCTAATATTGAAAATGGAAAAGTAGTTTCTATTGATCTTATTAGTACAGGAACACAATATGAAAGTCCACCATTAATACAATTCTCCGGAGGAGGTGGGAATGGAGCTTCTGCTCAAGCAACTATGTCACCAATATACTATACAATTGAGAGTGCTACTCTTCCATCTGCCGGAATTACAACAGTCGTTTTAGCACAGAATCTAAATAATACAGTTAGTGTTGGCGCTACAGTTTATTTCAATCGTTTGAGTTTACAGATTACATCATCTCACTCTTTTGAGTGGGTTGGATCTGGAAATGATATCAATAAAGCAAAACCTGCTTTAGGTGGTGTCGTAAAAACTGAGAATGAAGTTGTTAAATTAAATGGTGGCGAAGTAGTATATACAAGCACCGACCAAGCAGGTAACTTTAGAATTGGTGATGGAATTGTGATCAACCAAATTACCGGTACTATTTCTGGAAGATCATTCAGTCAAAGTATCTTAAATACTGTAAATCCACTCATCGTAGCATTAGGTAACTAAAAATGGCACAAGTTGCACTTAATAAATTTAGAACTATCCGCGTAGGAATTACTACCGAAATGGTGGGAATTTATACTTGCCCAGTAGGTGTGGCATCTATTGTAATTCTTTCTCAAGTTACCAATGTCTCTACCGGTTCATCAATTGGAAATTATAAAGTAACTGCTGTTCATTCAAGATCAACAGAATCTCAAATTGATTTTAAATTTGCTAATGAAGTTACCATTCCTCCAAATGACGGATTTAATTTAGTTTCTGATGGTCGATTGGCATTAGAAACAAATGATGTTATCAAAGTACAAGCAGATAGTGAAGGAAAATTAGAACTACTTTTAAGTGTCCTGGAAACCGCAAAACAGTAAGTAAATGACCAAATATACCTCAGGAAGAGTACAGAGACTTCCTCAATCTGGAATCACCACAGATAGATATGAATTTCTGGGATTAGAACAGGCAGAACCTGATTTGGGAGACCCTATAGTCGGAGTAGCATCTGTAGCAGCAAATCCGTTCAATGGAAGCATCTATGATTGGTATATCGTAGCTTCTGATAGTAGTGGAACAGGAAAAAGATATTGGTTGCCTAAGGATATTGTTCTTGCAGATGGAACGAAAACAGCTGGATCAGTAACAGTCAGAAATAATGGTTTTGTTACTGGATTTGCGAATGGAGTATCTGATTTAAATTTTAAAGGTGGAATTACAGTAACTGCTCCAGGATCAGTAGCTGGTATTGGTAGTTCTGCGGTAGATATACAAATTAATAGCGTACCTGAAGCAGAGAGTGCAGGTATTTCTTCTAATTTGAAAGGAGGAAATGCAGGATCAATACCATATCAACAAACAACAGATATTACTGTATTTTTGGATGGCCCTACTATAGAAAGGCAAATTTTATCATATGATACAGCAACAAATACTCCTACATGGAGTGCTATTACAAATCTTGATATTATGGAGGTGGAAGAACGTCTCAATGATCAAAGTTATTACCTCACTTATGCAGTATCTACTGGTTCAACTTCAACAATAGGAATTGCTCCTTCAGTATTATCATTTAATCCATCCAGAGTAAGGTTGGGTATAGGTAAAGAAGTACCTGAATCTACATTAGATGTAGTTGGTACTCTTTCCGTTTCTGGATTATCAACATTTGCTTCTAATGTTGATATTAATGCTTCTATTGATGTTGATGGACATACTGAACTTGATGATCTTAATGTTTCTGGATTATCAACATTTACTTCTAATGTTGATATTAATGCTTCTATTGATGTTCAGAATCAAACTCAACTGAATACTCTTAATGTTTCTGGATTATCAACATTTGCTTCTAATGTTGATATTAATGCTTCTATTGATGTTGATGGACATACTGAACTTGATGATCTTAATGTTTCTGGTGTATCTACATTTTCAAATAATGTAGATATCAGTGGTACTGATAAATTATTAGATGTGGCATCATCTGCAAATTTTAGTGGAGTTACTACAATCAGTACACTCACTGCCACATCACTTTCGCCAGATGGCATCGGATTTGGTTCTGATTTATATGTTCCTGTTGCAAATGATTCTGGTTCTTGGTCTTGGCAACCAGTTTATGATGCAGGTGCAGGATCTCTTGACGGTATTAGCATATTTGAAAATAGTGAAATAAAAGCAAATGGCACTATAGTAGCTTTAGATTTTGTAAGTAGAAATTATTCTATTCAAATTTCAGAAGATCCAGAAACATCTGCAACTATAAAATTTAGTGAGAATCCAAATTTTGATTCTATTACTGTAGGTATCAACTCTACTGTTGGTATTGGGTCTTCTGGAATTAATGTTTCCGGGTTTGTTACAACTACTGATTTAAAAGTTACTAACAATGCAACAATAGATAAAGATTTAACTGTAACAGGAAATTTAACAGTTAATGGGGAAACTACAACTATTAATAGCGTTACTCTAACTGTAGATGATAAACTGATATCATTAGCATCAACAACAACACCTTCAGATGCTGGTGCTGATGGCGGAGGTATTGAATTAAAGGGAAATACTGATCATACTATTTTATGGAGCAATGCTAATGATTCTTGGGATTTTAGCGAGAATGTAAATATAACTACCGGTAATGTTTACAGAATTAATAACGCCTCTGTATTGAGTGCTACTTCTCTTGGAGTTGGAGTAACAAATTCTTCATTAACTGCATTAGGAACTATTACTACTGGTATTTGGCAAGGTAGTCAAATTGACGATGATTATATTGGCACTATAAACAATAGTAATAAGGTTTATCTAAGTGCTCTTGATATTGATGGCGGGACAGAAACTACTGAAGTAGTTGATGCGGATTTACTTATTATTGATGATGGAGCTAATGGAACAAATCGTAAAGTTACTGCTTCAAATTTAAAATCTTATATGGGAAGCAATTTAGCACTTAGCGGTTCTCTTAATGGAAATCTTGATCTAAATGGATATAATATCATTGGAACAACTGGAAATATTGATATTACGCAAAATATTAAAGCCGGTATAATAACAGCAACTACGTTTGTTGGTAACTTAACAGGAACAGCCACAACAGCAACTGATCTTAGCAGATCAGTTGAGGCTGGAGCAGGATTAACTGGAGGTGGTGCTTTAACATCTGATGTTACATTAAATATTGGTGTAGGAACTGGTATTACAGTTAACGCTGATGATATAGAACTAAAGAATTCCTCATCATTAACCGACAATACAGTTCTTAAATGGGATGATGGCAATGGTCAATTAGTCAATAGTTCTATAACTGATAATGGAACAACATTAACTGTAACTAATATAGATGCTACAGGAATCGTAACCGCTGCAACATTCTCTGGAAGTTTTTCTGGAACAGCTACAGGTATCGATAAAAAAGTTAATGCTGGAGCAGGATTAACTGGAGGTGGTACTTTAACATCAGATGTAACATTAAACATTGGAGAGGGTACCGGTATTAAAGTTAATGTTGATGATATAGCTCTTAAGAATGCAGGTTCATTAACAACAAATAGAGTTCTTAAATGGGATGGAACACAGTTAGTTAATAGTTCAATAACTGACAATGGATCATTAGTTGGCATTGGAACATCTATTAAATTAGGTTATGGTATTCAAGATTCTACTAATTCAACTGGAGGAACAAATTATGTTCCTGTTGCTAATGGTTCTGGTGGGTGGTCTTGGAAGACTGTTGGATCTTCAGGAGCAGGTGCACTCACTGAATTATCCGGAAACTTATCTGGTAATATAAACCTAAATGAATATAATATCACTGGTACTGGTGGAATTAATATCACTGGCATTGTAACAGCAACTACGTTTGTTGGTAATTTAACAGGAACCGCTGATAGTGTTAAGAATTTTGATAATTTTAGTGATAATACAGTTCTTAAATGGGATGATGGTAATGGACAATTAACAAATAGTTCAATAACCGATAATGGAACATTAGTTTCAATAGGAACTACTACTAAACTTGGTGGTATTCAAGATTCTACTAATTCAACTGGAGGAACAAATTATGTTCCTGTTGCTAATGGTTCTGGTGGGTGGTCTTGGAAGACTGTTGGATCTTCAGGAGCAGGTGCACTCACTGAATTATCCGGA
>Ga0213866_10001417_pt1 | contig 17807 bp, 18 predicted proteins | sample PICome_11_FD_160079 | JGI IMG/M metagenome (GOLD analysis project Ga0213866, IMG submission 160079) | Coastal seawater microbial communities near Pivers Island, North Carolina, United States - PICO284 | ecosystem: Environmental > Aquatic > Marine > Coastal | place: USA: North Carolina...
GTTTTATTATAAATGATGTTTCTGTCCCTTCGTCATTATTTATTATTAAATTTTCTGCTACATAATTTGCTGTATTTATTTCTGTTATATTTCCTATAACATTTAAATTACTTGTTATTAATGTTCCATCTATTGTTATATCAGTTGTAAATTTATGATGATTACTATCTATTATTATTATATTACTTGTTTTATTTTCTAAATTATCTAATTCTAATTTTAAATTATTATTTGAAGATTCTATTATCTCTTTTAAGTTTTGGTCCAAATTATTATTAGAAGTTTCTATTATCTCTTTTAAGTTTTGGTCTAAATTATTATTTGAAGATTCTATTATTTCTTTTAAGTTGTGGTCTAAATTATTATTTGATGATTCTATTATTTCTTTTAAGTTTTGGTCTAAATTATTATTTGATGATTTTATTATTCCTTTTAAGTTTTGGTCTAAATTATTATTTGATGATTCTATTATTTCTTTTAAGTTTTGGTCTAAATTATTATTTGATGATTCTATTATTTCTTTTAAGCTTTGGTCTAAATTATTATTTGATGATTTTATTATTCCTTTTAAGTTTTGGTCTAAAGAATTTAATTGTATTTGAACATCACTATCTAAATTTTTAAGATATTGTATTTTTATATTTTCTATATCATTAATTTTACCATTAAAATTTAAATTATTCTCTATATTTAAATTTCCATCTTGTGTTAATGTTAATTTTCTTGAAGTATTATTATCTATTTCTATTATATTACTCAATACATTATTGTGTTTTATTATAAATGATGTTTCTGTCCCTTCGTCATTATTTATTATTAAATTTTCTGCTACATAATTTGCTGTATTTATTTCTGTTATATTTCCTATAACATTTAAATTACTTGTTATTAATGTTCCGTCTATTGTTATATCAGTTGTAAATTTATGATGATTACTATCTATTATTATTATATTACTTGTTTTATTTTCTAAATTATCTAATTCTAATTTTAAGTTATTATTTGAACTATTTATTATTACTTTCAAACTTTCGTCTAAATTATTATTTGAAGATTCTATTATCTCTTTCAAGTTTTGGTCTAAATTATTATTAGAACTATTTATTATTACTTTCAAACTTTCGTCTAAATTATTATTTGAAGAATTGATAATTTGTTTTAGACTTTGGTCTAAATTATTATTTGAAGAATTTATAATTTCTTTTAAGTTTTGGTCTAAATTATTATTTGATGATTTTATTATTTCTTTTAAATTTTGGTCTAAATTATTATTTGATGATTCTATTATTTCTTTTAAGTTTTGGTCTAAATTAGTATTTGAAGAATTAATTATTTGTTTTAGATTTTGGTCTAAATTAGTATTTGAAGAATTTATAATTTGGTGTAAATTATTATTTGAAGAATTAATTACTTGTTTTAAACTCTGATCTAAATTAGTATTTGATGAATTTATTATTTGGTCTAAATTAGTATTTGATGAATTTATTATTTGTTTTAGATTTTGGTCTAAATTATTATTTGATGATTCTATTATTTCTTTTAAGTTTTGGTCTAAATTAGTATTTGAAGAATTAATTATTTGTTTTATGTTTTTATCATTTTCAATAATTTTAGTTTCATTAATTGTAATAATATTGTGTAAATAATTACTGGTAATATCTAAATAATTACTTATATTTTTATCACTATAGTTAATTCTTTCAATTAAATTATTAGAATAATTGTTATTTAAATTAAATAATAAATCAAAATTGGTAAATATTAAATTAGAAGTATCTATAAAATTTTTATTAATGTTTTTATTTGTATTTTTTAAATAATTTAATTCATTTGATGATATATCATTTATTGAACTTTTAAATAAAATACTATCTAAATTCAAATTATTAATATTAAAAGTTCCCAAACTTGTAAAATCACCAGTAACTAACAAATCTCCTTTAAATATATTTGAATTATTTATTAAATTACCATATATATTTTTTGTTTCAAATATAAGATTACTGGATTCGTCAATATTAATTAGAGTATTTAAACCACTGTTATTGTTCAATATTATATTTGATATATTTAAATTTATAAAATTATTTTCATGATCTTTAAATTGAATATTATTTTCACTTTTATTTATAATTGCATTATTCAAACTTATCTGATCTTGTATAAATATTTTGTTCCATTTATTATTTTCATTTCCTAAATTGTTATCTTGGGTTATTGGCACAATATTACTGTCATATATATTATTAACAAATAAGTCATCTGATATTTCAACACTTCCAAGAACATCTAATTCTTTATTTGGTATCTTTCCAATACCAATATTTGCATTATTATCAATAATAATTGATTTATTATTTGAATTTTCAATTTCAATAATATTACTTTCATTCAATTCGTGTTTAATTTTTAATGATGGGCCATCGCCTTTGTAATTAATTATTTCTAAATTTTCAGCTAAGTAAGTTTCAGTGTCTATTTTTGTTTGATTTCCAAATACTTCTAAATTATTTACTTTCAAAGTCCCCTCAATATTTACATTTGTATCAATAATAATTTCATTATTTATAACATCAAAATTTGAAGTTCTATTATCAATTGTTTTAATATAATTTGAAGTATTATTTATTTTTAAATAAACATAATTAGATATATTATCATCATTTTGTTTTATGAAATTAGAAGTATCGGTAATATTGTTATCATTGAACTGTAAATAATTAGATATATTATTATCATTTTGTTTTATAAAATTAGAAGTATCGGTAATATTGTTATCATTGAACTGTAAATAATTAGATATATTATTATCATTTTGTTTTATAAAATTTGAAGTATCGTTAATATTTTGATCGTTAAATAATAAATAATTAGATATATTGTTATCATTTTGTTTTATAAAATTTGAAGTATCTGTAATATTGTTATCATTGAACTGTAAATAGTTAGATATATTATTATCATTTTGTTTTATAAAATTTGAAGTATCTGTAATATTTTTATCATTGAATTGTAAATAGTTAGATATATTATCATCATTTTGTCTTATGAAATTAGAAGTATCGGTAATATTTTGATCATTAAATAGTAAATAATTAGATATATTGGTATCATTTTGTTTTATAAAATTTGAAGTATCGGTAATATTTTGATCATTAAATTGTAAATAGTTAGAAATATTATTATCATTTTGTTTTATAAAATTTGAAGTATAGTTAATATTTAGATCATTGAACTGTAAATAATTAGATATATTGTTATCATTTTGTTTTATAAAATTTGAAGTATAGTTAATATTTTGATCGTTAAATTGTAAATAATTAGATATATTGTTATCATTTTGTTTTATAAAATTAGAAGTATGGGTGATATTTTGATCATTGAATAGTAAATAATTAGATATATTGTCATCATTTTGTTTTATAAAATTGGAAGTATAGTTAATATTTTGATCATTGAATTGTAAATAATTAGATATATTGTTATCATTTATAATTATATTATTACTATTTGTTTTAATATTATTTTCATATGACCGTAATACACCCACAACATATTCATTATTTGTTGTAAAAGAATTCAATATATCATCTATATTAATTATATAATCATTTAAATTATTTATAATTTCGTTAGAAGAATTTTTTATATAATTGCTTGTATAAATATTATTATTTCTATTTGTTTCTATTTTGATACTTAAATTATTATTTAAAGATGATATTATGGCGTCAAAATTTGTCGCTAATTGATTAATTGTTTCATCTGTATTTTCTGTAATATTTTTTGCATAGTTAGATATATTATCATCATTTTGTTTTATAAAATTTGAAGTATTTCTAATATTTAGATCATTAAATTGTAAATAATTAGATATATTGTTATTGTTTTGTTTTATAAAATTTGAAGTATCTGTAATATTTTGATCATTAAATAGTAAATAATTAGATATGTTGTTATCATTTTGTTTTATAAAATTGGAAGTATTAGTAATATTGTGATCATTGAATTGTAAATAATTAGAGATATTATTATCATTTTGTTTTATATAATTTGAAGTATCTATTATATTTTCTTGATTAAATAGTATATAATTAGATATATTTTCATCATTTTGTTTTATAAAATTTGAAGTATCAGTAATATTGTTATCATTAAATTGTAAATAATTGGATATATTATTATCATTTTGTTTTATAAAATTTGAAGTATATGTAATATTTTGATCATTAAATAGTAAATAGTTAGATATGTTATTTTGAACTAACTTTATAAAATTAGAGGTGTTTTCATGATTAAGTTTAATAAAATTAGAGGTATTTTCATGTGTTTTTTTTATATAATTGGAAGTATCTATTATATTTTCTTGATTAAATTCAATATAATTAGATATATTTTCATCATTTTGTTTTATAAAATTTGAAGTATCTATTATATTTTCTTGATTAAATAGTATATAATTAGATATATTTTCGTCGTTTTGTTTTATAAAATTTGAAGTATCTGTTATATTTTCTTGATTAAATAATATATAATTAGATATATTTTCATTGTTTTCTTTAATATAATTTGAAGTATTGACTATATTTTCTTGATTAAATTCAATATAATTAGATATATTATTGTCTAATAAAATAGTAAAATTAGAAACATTTTCAATTTCGTAATCTAAATAGTTAGAGATATTTTCGTTTTTTTGTTTAATAAAATTGGAAGTATTTATAATATCGTTGTTATTAAAAAAAATATAGTTTGAAAAATTATTATTGTTTTGCTTGATATAATTTGATATATTATTGATTTTAATATTATTTAATTCAATAAAATTGTTAATATTTTCATCAAAATTATTAACATCTTCTTTAAAATTACTTATATTAACATTTAAATTACTATTATATATATCTAATGTATTATTTATATTGCTAAAATTTGAACTGATATTAGAATCAATATCGATAAATGTATTATTAATATGTGTTTGAAAATTATTTAATCTTTGATTTGTATTATTTTTATTTTCTGTTATTTTAGAGTCCAATATACTATCATTACTATTAATAATAGTAAATAATTCAGTATGAATACTATTTATTTTATTATTTAAAAGAAAATCTTCGTTACTTGTTTGATTTATAATATCAATAATATCATTTGATGTAATTTTTGGTATTAGTTTTGCAATATTACTATATAATATTTCGTTTGAATAATTTATTAAATTATTTACTCTTTCAGTTGTAAAATATAAATTTGATGTTCCTTCATAAACTTGATCTGTATTTGTAACATTAATATCATACATAATATTAAAACCTTCGTTTGTGGGATCATAATTATTTATTATAATATTATCAACAATTAATGTACCTTTATAATAATTGTTAGTTATTTTTTTTGAATTATTACCGTCTTCAATATTGTCAAGTGTTATTTTATTATTTATACTTTTTGTATTAATTAATTTATCATATAAATCATTTTCAAAATATTGTTTTTTATAATATCTATTTGTAACTGTTTCATTTAAATCATCTGTCGTTTTATCACTTAAATTAATATTAGTTATATTTGCACCATCAACGATAATATCATTTGCATAAATTGCCCCCCATTTATTACTATCGCTACCAATATTCTGATTATTTGTATTATTTGGTAATATATTATTTTCAAATACTGTATCGGTTTTAAATAAAATATTATTATTATTAAATTTTGCTAAAATATTTTCAGTAATTTCTGAATTATTTGTATTTCTTACAGTAATTGATAATTCATGTTCGTCTGTTGTATTATTAATTGTATTTGCACCAATTAAAATTGCATTACTATTAGCAGAATTCTTTATAGTTCCTGATTCAGTTTGTTTTTCAATATCATTAGCAATTAATAAAATATATGTTTCATCTTCCGTTGAAGAAAAACTTGCTATATTTGAATTTGTTGCCTTCAAACTAAAAAATGGGTTATACGACATAATGACTATTGTCTTTGTTTAATCTAATACTTTTATCTATTTTTTTTTGTAAATATATATAAGCATTAAATTATATTTAATACATAATGAGTTCTAAAGAAGGTAGTACTGTGAAAATAACTAAAGCAAATTTTACTAAACATGTAATTGATGCTTTTTTAGCAGAAATTGATTATGGTACACATTATAAGGCAAAAACATTAAGAGATATTATTGATAATGTTTACAAAGAAACAAAAGAAAAAATTGTTGTTCCTAAAAAAGCACCTAGCGAATATAATATTTTTGTAAAAGAAAAAAATAAAGAACTAAAAGCACAAAATCCGGAAATGAATAATACCGAAATTTTTAAAAAAACTGCAGAACTATGGAATGAATATAAGAAGAGTAAAGCATAATTATATAAATAATGAATAAGGATATCACGATTGTTACTTGTTATTTAGATATTGATAAAAGCAAACATGGTAAGCAAAATTATAAAATATGGATAATGAATTATATGACAATTATTAAAAATAATAATATTGTTATATATTGTAATTGTGATAATACTATTAGATTAATTAATAAAATAAGAAATAATTATTTAAATAAAACAAAAATAGTTAAAATTACTTTAGAAAATTTATATACTTATAAATATATTGATTATTTTACAAAAGATAATAAAAGAGATCCTGAAAAATTTCATGTAAAAGAATTATATTTAATTTGGAATAATAAGGTAGCGTTTATGTATGATGCATTTAAAAATAATTATTTTGATACCGAATACTATATGTGGACTGATATTGGTATGTTAAGAGAAGAAGGTTTATATAACATATTAAATAATAATGAATTTAAATGTAATATTGAAAAATTAAATAAAGATAAGATAACATTATTAAAACTAAATAACTTTACTTCTGATGAATTATCTTATAAAAATACATTAGTACCTTATAATTATCCCATGGGAACTAATCGGTGTGGAGGTGGCGCAATTATAGCGTCCAGACATATAATAGAAGAATGGTTTAATATTTATTATTCAATGTTAGATACTTTTATATCTAATGATTATTTTGCAGGAAAAGATCAAAATATTTTAAATAATATTTATATTAAATATGGAGATGATTTATTAAATTTAGTTGAACCAATAAATTATAATTTAGATAAATGGTTTTATTTATTATATTACATAACAAATTAATTTTTATATTATTATATATTAGTATTATAGTATTATATAATGAATAAAATGAATAAAAATGTCTTAAATTTTTTAATTACAAAGAAAATATTACATATTGTTTTTGTTTTATCAATTGTATTAATAGTAGGGGTATTATATTATTTTATAACTGCCAAAAACGATTCGAATGCACGAGTTACGACATCACCCCCACCTATATATGTGCCTAATATGTCTGATCCAGACATGCCTGACATTCCTGAAATGCCCGACATGCCTGAAATGCCTCCAATTATTGAAGGTTTTGATAATTCAAATTTTGGATATAATCAAAGTAAAATGATAGTAATTTATACAGCAACATGGTGTCCACATTGTAGATCATTTATGGGTATGAAAGATAAAGATTCTCCCATATCGGAAGATAGTGAATTCGCGAAAACTAAAAGAGAATTAGGTAATTGTTTTGAACATGTTAAAGATACTGATGAAAATAGTGGAGCGAGAATGCAAAAACATGGTATAAATGGTTATCCCGGTATTGCGTTTGTTGATAAAAACAGTGATGTTGGCGTACCATTAGGAAATGTTAAAAGAAAATCAGAAGATATATGTGCTAAATTCAAAGCTTTATCTTCCTAAAAAAAGTACATATCTTTATTTTTTTATAAATTATAAATTATATTTTATTTTTAATATTTTTTAAAAGATATGTACTTTTTTATTATTATTTAAATATATAATTCGTTTATTTAATATATGTTATATATTAGTTTTGATATTGGTGTTAAAAATTTAGCAGTGTGTATTTTAAATCATGATAATAATTTAATTCAAATAATTGATTGGAGAGTTATTAGTTTAGTAGAGAAAAAAAAAGATATTAATGGTCTCAATAATATATCAGAATTATTATTTTATGAATTGGATAATATAATGGGATCTTTAGAAGAATTAAAATATGATAAAATTGATTATATATTAATTGAAAATCAACCATCTAATTTAAATGGTATAATGAAAAGTATACAATTATTAATATTTAGTTATTTTTCATTATTAAAACATTGGGATAAACTTAATATAAATGTATTACTAATTAATGCAAGTTTAAAACTACAATATCATACATTTAAACCTGAACCTTTAATCAAAATTGATAGTACAAGAACAAAAAAAGAGCAAAAACGAGATAAATATAGAAATAATAAAAACGATGGTATAGAAATTACAAAATATTACATTAATAATAATGATAAATTAAATACATATTTTGCTAAGCATAAAAAAAAAGATGATTTAGCAGATACATTATTACAAACTGTATCATATATTAAAAAGAATAATAATTTAGTAATTGAAGAAGTATTAATATCGCAAAATAATTTATTAGAAAATAATTAGTTAATTTTATTACATTTAAATAGATAATATGTCAAAAAGTCCTAAAAAGGAAAGTCCAGAGATAAAAAGTCCTAATATACAACAAATTAATAAATATATCAATGAAAAATTTAGTAATGCTAAAAAAGAAAAAAAAGCAATAATTATGGTTGGTGGACCCGGTAGTGGAAAAACATCGGGTTTAGATATATTAATAAATATGATGAAAAAAACTAAAGAAGATTTTGTATCAATAGATCCAGATGATATATTAAATATTTTTTTTAATTCTAATAGAAAATATTATCGTAAAGTTGAACCAATTAATAATATCTTATATGAAAAAACATTAGAAAATAATTACAATATAATATTTGACAGAACAGGTACTAATTTTGTTAGTTATTATAATGATGTTATAAAAAAAATAAAAGCACATGGATATAATGTTGTATTATGTATAATATATAACAATTATTATAATGTAAAAAGTAGACTAAAAAAAAGAGAACTTGAAACGGGAAGAGCAGTAAATGAACAATATGCTAAAAATTCTTATAGAGACTTAACATTCAATATACCCAAATATTCTAAATTGGATTGTGACGATGTTAATGATATATTTATATTTGATAATACATCTTCATCTATTGAATTAATTTATAGATCATATTGCGATAAGGATAAAAAAATTATAAGTATAAATAATTTATTTTAGTATTTAAAAATAGAAATTATTGTTGTGAATATTAATATTCCAATTAATAATATAGAATTTAATGAATATATAATTGGATTTTGTGTAATTAATTCATAATAAGCGAACCATGAAGATAATATCATTGATAATCTGCCATAATTTATTTCTAAATTTGTCAATATATTTTGTTGTGTATTAGTTAAATTTTTGTAATTTTTAACAATTATATTATTTGTCTTAATTTCTTTATTTTTGTTAGTTATATCTGTTATATTAATTAAATTATTTAACTCAATTATAAAAATATAAAATATACAAAATATATAAAAAACACAATGAATATTTTCCATTCCCCCGTTTAAGAATGACGGTACTAATTTATTATTTACAAGTAAATTTTTTGAATATATATTTAGAGCAATAACAGGATGTATTATTTCAGCAAAAATTCTTCCAATAATAGCAAGAATTGCAATACGAGCATGTTTTAACTCTGCTTCTTTAATTGAAAAATTATTATGAATTATATATCTTATTAATTTTGGAATTTTATCATTTTTGAGTATTATTTTTTTATAAATTTTTTTATTATTAATTTTTATTTTATTTTTTATTATATTAAATTTATTATCAAACATAAAACCTTCTGTGAATGTAAAGAATAAAAAGACAAAAATATATTTTTTATTCATTTATTAAATATATAATATTTTTAAATTATAGATAATTATAGCATTTATCTTTTTAGATTTTTAATTAAAAAGTATTTATTTCAGTAATTTTTTTAAATATGTTATAGTATCTAAATTAAACTTCTTAAATTTATTATCTGAAATAACACATGTAATTTTTTCATAAAAATTATCATTCAACTCTTTTTTATTTTGTTTATTTATTTTTTTTAATTTTTTATAATTCCATTTATAAATTAATTCTTTTTTTGTATTTGATATATCATCGTGAAACATATATTTAAAAATTTTATTATTATTAATTAATTTAGTAACATAATTTTTTAAATTACTATTATTAGTATAATCGTAATTAATATTTTTCCATAAATCAAGATAAAATATATAATCATATGTATTACATAATATAAAATTATTTTGATAATCAATAAAAGTATTATTATTATCAATAATAAGTAATTTATCTTCTATATCATCTTTATTATGCAAATTTTTTTTTATTTTAGGTAATATTTTTTTAACTAATTTTTTATATTCGTTATTACTATTTAAAACACAGTCATCCCGTGTAAATATAGGTCTATTAAATTTAATTAGTAAATTTTTTTCAATATATTCTATTTCCTTATAAGCCCATTTTTTTTCAGATGCGGTATATATATATATATGTGATTTTGGATATAAATATTTAATTTTTTTATAAAAATATATGAAAAAAGGTCTTATTAATTTAGAATTATTACTATAAGATTTTTGTAAATAATTACTATTTATTAATTTAATTTTATTATTTTTTTGTATTAATTGCAAATTGTATAAGTCTGCTTGAAAACAACAATTACCAATAATTGTACCATCTAAATCAAGTATAATTATTAATTCCAAGTCATACATTTATATCTCAACTTATTATAGATTTAGATAAAATGGTAAATGATTCAGACATTTATATACATTTAATATCTATCTTTTTAATATTTTTATTTATTGTTTTATATACCTTAAATATCTTAATATCAAATAAAGTTAATATATATTACAAAATAATATCATTATGTGCATTATTTATAATTATCAATTTGGTATTTAATTTAATAAATAAAAATTTATTATACTATAGAAAATTTTATTGTAATTTAAAAAATAAAAAAAAACATATTTCAAAAATAAATGAGTATATCGTAACACCATACAAAAATAGTAATTATGCATTATATAAGGATTGAAAAATATATAAAGAATATATTATATATATATATATGCTCTCATAGCTCAGTCGGCAGAGCGCAAGGCTTTTAACCTTGTGGTCGTGGGTTCGAGCCCCACTGAGAGTATTTATTTTTATTAAAATAATGATATTATTATTTAATTATCAGATTTAAACAAAGATGGAAAAATTTTTTGAAAAAATGTTTTCTTATTTTTCTTTTTTATTGTTAAAGAAATACCATCATTTTTAAATTCACCATTTATAATATATTTTTCCTTCATTAATATTTACCAAACATAATTTTTTTATATTATTTTTACAATTTTTCCTTCATAAAAGTGTGATAAATTATTTTTAAAAGATTTATATTTTTTTTTTGACATTATATATGTAATATTATCAATTTCACACATATTTACACTATAAATAGTATTATTAATATTTATATATTCGGATTCAAAATTATTTTTTATTTGTTGAATTAATTCAATATCAGTTATTACAGAAAAATTTATATTATTATAATGCATTATTTTTAGTAATAAATATAATTTCATTTTTTTATTTTATATTATCATTTAATATATCTCCATTATTAATATTTACTGCAATTTTAAGATTTACATTTTCCATTATTAATTCATTAAGCGATTTATTATCAGTAATAACTTTATTTAATATATCACTAAAACACCTATAAACAATACTAGATAATATATTTGTTGCAATATTACCACTTAATGATGGAATATTTTGTATGCAATATATGTATTTATTGTTGTTATATATATTATATGGATATTCAATCGTTTTTGGTATTGATTGAGTAGTCATACCTCCTTGATCTATAGAAACATCAACAAAAATAGAGTTAATATTCATTAAATCTAATAATTTATCTGTAATAATCTTATTTGTTTTTTTAACATCAACATAAATACTTCCAATTACAATATCTGCATTTTTCATTATATTAATTAAATTTGTTTCATTATATTCATAAATTTTTATTGAATTATTAATTTTTTTAATATTTTGTAATTTGGTATAATTTGTATCAATTACATGTATGTTATTAAAATTTAAACTAATTGATTCATATAAAGCGGAATGTCCTACATTTCCCAAACCTATAATAACTAATTTTTTATTGAATATATTTGTATTATGAAAATCATATGATATATTTAATGCATTTTTTCCTGCAAGAATAGACATTTCTTTCAAAATTGGATATTCATTATTTACCTTTACACTTTCAAGAGCGACACAACAAGCTTTTGATTTGAGCATAGCATTTTTTAAAATTTCATTTCCAGCAAAATGAAAAAAACCAATAATTGTATGACATTCTTTAATTAATTTATATTCATATTCTTGAGGTTCTTTCACTTTAAAAATTATATCTGAATATTGATATATTTCTTCTATTGTTTCATATATTATTGCTCCTGTTTTTTGATATTCTTCATCAGAATAATTTGATAATATACCTGCGTTTTTTTGAATATTAACTTTGAAACCCATATTAATGAACCGTTTAACTTCAAATGGATTAAAAATAACTCTTGTTTCATTATTTTTTAATTCTTTAGCTATACCAATAATATTAAAAGACATAAAGTAATATTATTATTATATTATAATATTATAATACTTTATATAAAAATAATTAAATTACATGTAATTTTTTCTTATTATAGACATTTGATTTAATAAACTTACATTATAATTAAGGTCTGATACTTTTTCTTTTAATTTTTTATTACTTCTGCATTGTGACACATCAGTACATCCACAATCTTTATAATTGAAATTTCTCATATGATATATCCAATTGTAATCACTATTATTTTGTGATCGGTTAATTGGAGTTTTAAAAAATAATTTACATAGAGTAATCGATAAGTTTTTAGTATTTATTTTAATAAACATAATTCATATACATTCCTATTAATAATACAATAGTTTTTTTTATACTATTTTGTTATATTTTTTTTTCCAACAATTTTATCGACTTTTATATCTAATAAAATTCTATTTAAAATATAATCGTTATATTTATTCACTGTTATATTTTTCTTAGGTTTATTTAATAATTTGCGAATTAGTGGAAATAAATTCAAATTATATGAATAAATTTCAAAAATATTAATTAAAAAAAGTAAAATAAATAATTTTGTCATTATAATATTTTATTAATAAATTTTTAAATAGTTATTATTAAAATTATATAAGAATAATAACATATATTATATTGTGAAGAAATTCACCGCCCTTATAGCTCAGTTGGTTAGAGCGAACGACTGTTAATCGTTAGGTCACAGGTTCGATCCCTGTTGGGGGCGTTAAACTTTTTTTTACATTATTATTAATGTTTTAATAACTTTATTATATCTTATTTTAATTTAGAATACCATTTAACATTATTAATATTTTATGTATTGTCCCTAGTTTTGTTAGCATTTTTTTCTTTTTTTATTACTATATAGAAAAAAATGAATTTATAAATTTTAAATTATTATTAAAATGGATTACAATCAATTTATAAATTATCCAAATAGTATTTCAAATAATGATATTTACTTTTATAAATATAATGGTGAATTTGATAATAATGATATAGAATTATTTGATGACTGTTATAACAACTGGTATACAATATCATTAGAAACTCATAAATTATTAAAAGATAGAATAGCAAAATTAACAGATAATAATATTATGTTTCATGGATATTTAATGTGTGATAGAATTTATTTTAAACATCATGAAAAGAATATTCATTATTATATTGTATTAAGGAATAATACAATAGAATTATGGTATATTATTGGGAATATTAAGGATAATATATACAATATAAGTTTTAAAAATTTATTTAATTTATAAAAAAATGATTATATAATTAATGTATTATTATACTAAAATAAATTCTATCACAAATTAAATAATACATGTAACATCTTCATGTGTTTCAATATTTTTAGGAGAAATTATATGTTTTTTTGTATCATAATAACTTATATATGATGCCATTAAACTAAAATTAGAATTACTTATAATATTATGTTTAAACATTGATAACAAAATAAATTCAACTTCTATAATATTAATATCAATAAAATATAAATTTATATTATTGAAATTAAACTTATCTTTATTGTTTTTGCACCATTCGATATTATTTGAAAATATAACTACATTTTTTTGTTCTATTTTATTTAATGCCTCATTATAATATTCTATATCTATATTATTATTTACCTTAATATGCAAAGAACACATGTCATTATCAAGACACTCATTATTATTTATTTCTTCAAAATATTTTTTTATATTATTATATAATTCATAAGCATGATATATATATTTTTCATTTGAATAAACTAGATGTCTTAAAAAGTTTCTTGTTGAATTATTTTTAGATTTTAGATAACTAAATGAATAGTAATCGCCTTTTAAATAAATATTTTCAGAATTATCATTATGTATTGCAAAATTATTATTTTCAATTAGTTTAAAAGAAATAGTTGAATATTTATCACTATCAATAATATTTAAATTATTATTAAAAAGTGTTTTCCAATAAGTTTTTTTTTTATTATTATCTATATTTTCAAATATTAGTTTTTTATTATTATTAATAGAATAAGTATATGCAGTTGCAATATTAAATAATTGTTTACCTAACTTTTCAGGAATATCAATACTAACAACTCCTTTTTTATCATTATTATATGTAAAATCAAAATAAGTAAGATAACTCATTATATTTTTAATAATATTAATCTAATTAAATTTTATATAATTTGCGTATTTTTATTTAAACATATAAAATTTATTATATATATATACTATGAGTTTTGGAAATAATTCAAGAGATGATATTTTTAATTTAGAAAGAAACAATAATAATAATATTAAAAGTTTTGGAAACACTTCAGGTGGTTCTTTAAGAGCAGGCGATGAAGTAATATTTAATAAAAAAAAAATAAGTGATGATATTGTATCATCATCATCTGCATCTAGTGCAAAGTCTGTTTCATCTGCAAGTGATACTTCTTCAGATGGTAGTGAATCGGTTGCTTCTTCTAGAAATAAAAAAACAAAGAAAAAAAATGTTAGAGATTATTCTAGTGAAAGTGGAGAAAGTGTTAACAGTAGTAATAGTTCTGATAGTAGTGGTGGTACTGTAAATTCTGGTAGTTCAAGTTCTTCAGTTTCTAGAAATAGTGTTGTAAAAACTAAATCAAATAGAGATATCTCAATGAAAGAGAAAAAGGAAATAATATACCAATTAGATAGATTGGAACAACGGGGGTACAAAATACCTTTTAAATTTAATTTGAATTCTGATTTAGAAGAAATGCGACTTGAATATAATAAACTTATTAAAGAAAAAGAACTTGATAATAGCGTTAGATTTTCTAGAAAAATGCTAATGGCATTTGTTACCGCATCTGAGTATTTAAATAATAGATATGACCCAATGGCAATACAATTAGAAGGTTGGTCCGATCAGGTTCATGACAATATTACAGATTATGATGACATATTCGAAGAATTACATGAAAAATATAAAAGTACTGGTAAAAAAATGCCTGCCGAATTAAGACTATTAATAAGTTTATCCGGTAGTGCATTTATGTTTCATCTTACAAATAGAATGTTTAAAGAACAAAAACTTCCAGATGTTGAAAATGTGTTAAAATCAAATCCTGAATTGATGAAACAATTTCAACAAGCAGCTGCAAAAGAATATATATTACCTCAAAATAATAGAAAAGAGGTAAATAATTTTTCAGGAAATCAAAATAATGGAGGAGCGGGAATTTTAGGTATGGTAAGCGGTTTATTCAATAATATTGGAGGTGGATCTATGAGAAATAATTTAAATAAAAATAATAGAGTAAATAGAAATGATGACGATAGTGATTCAATAAGTGAAATAGATTCAATAATAGATAATGTTCATAAAAATATAACAATTAATAAAAATAGTAATAACATAGAAACTTTATCAGTTAGTGATGAAGAAATAACTTCAATTATTGAGGATGAAACAGATTTGCAAATTACAAAAGGAAGAAAAAATAAAAATCAAAGAACATTAAATATTTAATTATTTTTTCGTTAAAGATTTTACACCAGTTGAAGTTTTTTTAACTATATTTTTAACTTGTCCGGTGACTTTTGATAATTGAGAAGGTATAGATTTAACGGCTTTTACCGGATCTTTAAGATTACTTTCAATTTGTTTTGAAGCCGATTTGATATTTTTAAAGAATATAGTTAAACCAGATAATATAAATGGAAATACAAATAGTGTTAATATCATTAGAACAATTATTATCATTTCAATTGTAGAACCAGCAAATATTAATTCTCTTCTTATATCTTCTGAACATTCGCATTTTTTAGTTATTAACATTCTTGTATAACTCATTGTCATATATAAATATATAGCGAATACAATATAAAATATAAATATTACAAATAAATATATAGTAGTTATTTCCTTTCCAAATATATCTGCCAATAATGTTCCCGGAGGGACAAACATAACAAATACAATGAATATTAATGCAAATATACTAAATGATTTAATAAATGCTAAATGTGGATAATCGTATGCACAATCACAATTACCTACTTTTTCTAGTTTTTCAATGTAAGTATACACTGATAATAGCAAAATGAAAATAAATAAATTAATTATAAAATTAGCAATATATCCAAGGCTTAGTATAGATTGCATAATGTTTGTTATATCTAATTATAAGAAGGAAAAAAAGTTTTTTACAAATTAAATTTATCTAAAATAAATTTTGTAGATTTATCGTATTTAGATATATTAATATCAATTGTTTTAATATTAATCTTTTGTTTTAAAATTAATAATAATTCTAAGTAATAATTTATTATATAACTTTTTGAATCTTCTAAATTATTAATTATTGATATAATATTATTTCTAATATTTACAAGGAAATTATTAATAATATCATCGCCCGTATAATCAATAATATCTATAAATGATTTAAATATATTTAAACATTTTGTTTTTTCTTTTTTAAAATCACAAAAGTAATCATAATTTTTATCAAGCAATATATTAACTTCGGTATATTTTTCATTTACTATATATTCAATTTTATTTAAAGAATTATAAAATATATTTTTATCTTTATTTATGATATTTTTTAATATTTCAACATAAATTTTATCATCATTTTTCCCTATAAATATATAAATAATATCTAATAATTCTTCAATATTTTCATAACTTTGTATTATATTTTTAATATCATTTATCATTAAATTTTTATTAGTATTTGAAATTTTGTTTAAAAGTGATATAAATATTTTTTTATCTTTATTAATATTAAATTTATTTGTAGTAAAAGTATATAATTTTTTTTCAATATTATTTTGCTGTTGTTCATTGTAATTTTCAATTGATCTTTGTGTATTACAATTAGATTTATTATAATAATTTTTTTTCATTTTCTTTTTTTCCCATAAAAATTTAGAATCATATTTTTCATTAAAACAAGAGTAATTTTGAATTAGATCTTTTTTTTTTTTTTTTAAATTATCAATATTAATATCATTTTATTTTTAATTTTTTAATTTTTTTTTAAAATAATCTAAAC
>Ga0213866_10001418_pt1 | contig 17799 bp, 15 predicted proteins | sample PICome_11_FD_160079 | JGI IMG/M metagenome (GOLD analysis project Ga0213866, IMG submission 160079) | Coastal seawater microbial communities near Pivers Island, North Carolina, United States - PICO284 | ecosystem: Environmental > Aquatic > Marine > Coastal | place: USA: North Carolina...
GGGTTTCTACGATTACACCGATCCGAAGAGCCCCGTGCCGATGAAGCTGAGCTAGACCAGCTCGCGGCTTGACCGAGACGCGAAAGTCTTCGCGATAGATTGCAATCGGCCAAGATCGGATTCCCCCGATCTTGGCCGAATTGCTTGCTGGAGCAAGCGACGGTACGACTTATCAACTCAGTTGAGTTGCGAGTTTCAAGACTCCCGAAAGGTGCCACTCAACGGCACGTGCCTCAGCGGCTTTGCCCGTCCCGCTGCTATTGTGCAGATCCTACGCAGCCCCCTTCGCACATGTCGAAGTACCGCGCGAACTTCAAGAGTCGAGTCCATCGCTCTTCCGAGAGCGGTATCGCTCGATCTCTCTGCGAACGAACTCGCTAGGGCGAGCTCCACACTCCAACTGGTCGATCAGGAACTGGTGATTCCATCCCACAAGCTGGGGGATTTCGTAGTCGGACTCCGTCAATGTGCGTCTCAGCGTCTCTCCTGCAGCGTCGATAACGACAAACGGATTACCACCCAAAGCAGTTAATCTCCGCAGTAAGATTCTGGGAGGGTCTGTTTGCATTGGAAGCTCTCCTATGACTTGAACAAGTCCACGATGAAGCGCTGGGCCATAGGGGTAGAACACAATGTAACCCTCTCCAAGCCTGTGGTTCTCAATGCTTGTTTCCTCTCGGGTTCGAATCGTTGGGTCTACCAGAATGGTGCCTCCCATTAAGGGGTGCTCACCAATGTACTGCAGTAGGCAGGAACCGGAAGCTATATCTACCACTGCTACCTGACCAACCTTCTTTCGCTTTGGCAAGACTCCCTTCTCCCTCCAAACTGCAAGCCCTTTCACTGAGCGGCAACCGACAAAAGGTTGTTCAGCAGCGCAGCTGCCAACTCCGAACATTCTTGTTCCGAGTTCTTTCTCGCGCCCCAGTATGCACCAACCAATATCATTGCACGCTTTACCTCAAGGGGAAAAGAAGACCTAGGCTCCTCGGGGTCCGGCGTCCTCAAACGTTCCCTGTACTAAATATTCCGCCTTCGCTTTTCGCCATTCGCTGCGAGGAGAGATGGAGAATCAACTCGATGGAACTCAGAACTTTGCGTGTACATAGAGCAGGAGCAGGCCGAGTATCTCAATCTCAGGGAAGTATGGGATCAATTCGTCTTCAGTACCCTTTGCAGGCTTCAGGAACTTCGAGAGTTGCACTTCGAACTTGAATGCCAAGTCCTCGACCAAAATTTTCGGCGGATTATCTGTGCGAATCAATCGCGTGTCTGACGAAAGATATCGCATCCACTCACTCAAGTCAATCTCATCGTCGAGAAGCTCATAGAGCGAATCGATTCCATTCACGATGATGTCGCGTAGTTGCTCTTTCGTTATTGTCGCCATTGAAGGACTTTCTCTAACTTCATCATTGGTAACGCTCAGATTTCTGCGATGCAAGCGCGCAGCATCTCTTTTGCTTCCTCCGCATCATATGAACGCTTGCGAGAAAGGTTCGAAGAAGTGGCACGCGCGTGCGCGAAGGTCGCGCTTCCCTCAAAGGCGTTGGGCGCTAGACTTGGGGGCGTGCGCGTTTGAGCGCTTGGGAGTGGCATGGCTGAGGTTGATCATTACGAGAAGATTGCCAACCAGTTCGAGATTCGATTTCTCGAGGTGGGGACGGTATTGCAGCCGCGCAATGTGGTGGCGCTGGAGGCGCTGGCCTTTGCGTACACCTCGGCGGGTGAGTACCACAAGGGGTTAGCGATTGATCGCAAGCTGGTTGCTGCGGAGCCGGGCAATCCGATGATTCTCTATAATCTCGCCTGCTCCTTGAGTTTGGTGGGGGAGATCGACGAGTGCTTGCAAACGCTGGAGCTTGCCATCGCTGAAGGCTACGAGGATTGGCGGCACATGGAGCGCGATCCGGATCTGCTCAACGCTCGCCGCGATCCGCGCTACGGGCGCTTGCGAAATGCTCTGCGTAGGCCCTTCCGCGATACTGACGACTCTGCCTGATTTTGGTATGAGCGAGCGCGGCTACAATCCAGAATGGAGCATCTCGTTCCTTCAACAGCAGGAGTCAGCAGGATGTCGGATGACAAAGCAGTAGAAGAGATCGTTGAAGCTTCGCAAGGCGTGTTGCCGCCCCTGCTGAGTAAGCATAGGCGCTACGGGCTGATGCTTGCGGGCTACGGCAACCTCTTTTGGCTCTACACGCTGATCGCGCTGGTGCCATATTTTGCGGGCATTTTGGCGTTCCAACTGGTTGCCCCGGCGCCGCAGTTTCTGCTGATCGCGATCATCTCGCCCCTCTTGGCTTACGTGCTGACGCTGCGTCATAAGATGAGCGATGGCGACATGACGACGACGTCGGAAGTCGTCAGCAAAGCTCGCAAGACCTATGCCGTTGAGATCGCATTGACGATTGCCGTGTTGCTTTGGCTCGCGCTCTCGATCACGCCCTACCGCATTCAGATGGCTGATGGGGACGTGGCGGTAGTCGCGGCGAACCCCGGCGGACTGGAGGCGGACACGGTCTACCTGCTGACGTGGGACGACGTGGAAACTCTGATCAGCGAAGACAAAGACCTTGTTCCCAAGATGGATAATCGCAGCTTGCACAGTCCGATCATCGCGCGGTGGAACGACGCTGTGAACGAGGACGGATTCAAGACCTTCGTCGTGCTGCTGCCGGACGGCAAGATCGGTGATGCGCGAGTGAAGAACGACGAGTTCAAGGCGCGCAAGGTGCTCTTTGAGCTAAGCCGCAATGGGCTGCTGCTCGGCAAGAGTCTCAACGAGTACGTGGATTACCTGACGCCGGTGGTGGTCACCCAGGCTGCGTCTGTCACCCTGGAAGACGTGGCGATTGAGGTGCCAGAGGGCATCAAGGTGCCGCAGCTCAAGGATCGCGACGAGAAGAAGCCTGCTGCAGGAAACACGCCTGAGCGCGAGCCAGAAGATGCGCCGAGCGAATAGGCTCTCGTGACACTCATCAACGCAAAGAGGCAACGCATCAGCGCTGCCTCTTTTGCATTAGCGCGCTTCTCGCCTAGAGCAGTTCTCGATTTGGTTTCGTCGAGCGTCGTCATCCCGAACGCCGAAGGCGGAGGGATCTCCCTCGCAATCACTGCTGCACTTTTCTTTGCACAAGCTGCGCTTATTGATGCGCGCAGAATCGGAGCGCTAGACGTGTGCAATCGTAGAAAGCATCGGCACTCCCAACGCGTACCGCCTCACGGGTGCTGCGCACCCTGCGAGTCGGCTAATCCGTTGCGCAACTCGCTTCGCGAGTGTGCTCACTCCTCAGTCCTCGCTGCCGCCTTCGGCTCCAGTCGGGATGACGTCGACGAAACGAACACGAGAAGATCTACAAGCTTGGATGCTCACGTGCACTGATTCGGTTTCATCACGCGCGTTGCATGCGTGTGAGCAAGGCCGCTCGCGCTTGTTTCGCGATAGCCGGTGTGCATGTCTGCACCCGTGCGACGCATGGTGTCGATCACTTCGTCGAAGCTGACTTCATGCTCGCCGTCGCTCAACAGCGCGTAATCGGCGCAGCCAATCGCGCGCGTCGCACCCACGGCGTTGCGCTCGATGCAGGGGATCTGCACGAGTCCCGCGATGGGATCGCAGGTTAGGCCGAGGTGGTGCTCCATGCCCATCTCAGCGGCGTATTCGATCTGCTCGGACGTTCCGCCCATCAACTGTGCTGCGGCTGCGGAAGCCATCGCGCACGCCGTACCCACTTCGCCCTGGCAGCCAACGGCAGCGCCGCTGATCGACGCGTTGTGCTTGACGAAGTTGCCGACAAGACCTGCGATCGCGAGCGCTTGCAGAATCTCTTCGCTCGTCGCGGGCAGCACTTCGTAAAGGTAGCGCAGCGTGCCGGGCAGGACGCCGCACGCGCCGCAGGTTGGAGCTGTGGCAATCACGCCGCCGGCTGCATTCTCTTCGGAAACCGCGAGCGCGTAGGCCGTCAGGTGCGCCGTCTGCTTGAGCGATTGCAGACGCCCGCTTTGCTTGTTCAGACGCTCAAAGTGCGTCTTCGCCTTGCGCTTGAGCTTGAGCACGCCGGGCAGCACGCCTTCGGATTTGAGGCCGCGCTCGACGGCTGCTTGCATGGTGTCCCAGACTTTGCGCAGGAAGTCCCAGATCTCGACGCCTTCGCATTCCTCAACGTAGGCCCACATGGGCTTGCCGGTACTCTTTGACCACGCCAGCAGATCGGCCATGTTGGAGATCATGTAGGGCAGGTGCGGGAGCGTGTCGTCGTTGTCTTCTGATCGCAACGCGCCGCCGCCAACGCTGTAGCAGGTCCACTCGCCGAGCTTTTCACCCTGCGCGTCGAAGGCTTGAAAGAGCATGCCGTTGGGATGGAAAGGCAGGAAAACGCTGGGCTCCCACAGAATCTCGCAAACCAGCGGCTCGATGCCCTGAAGCACACCGACATCCGTCATGTGGCCTTTGCCAGTCGCTGCCAAGCTGCCGTAGAGCGTGACGAGAACCTTCGCCGCATGCGGGTACTTCTCGCGGAAGCGCTGCGCTGCGCGGCGCGGGCCCATCGTATGGCTGGCGGAAGGACCGGGACCGATCCTGTAGAGTTCACGGAGTGATTCCATGGTACATCTCATCTCAAAGCCCGCGCATAGTGCGGGGCGACCAAATCTCGTTGTCAATCTCAGCGTCGTCGTACTCAAGTAAGGCTAGGCCTTACGCGTCTCTCATCGCCATAAAGATACTAGATCGACAGGGAAGTTCGAGAAAATCCGGCCTGATCGCAGATGGATTCGTTGGCTCGTGATCGCCATTTTTCACGCGCTCGTTCGAGCGAGAAGATTTGGGAGGCAGGCCGAAACTACTGGAGTCAGGGTTTACATGATCGGCAGGAAGAAGCCGTTTGGCATGTAGACGCCGATGCCGCTCGCTTGGCCGTCGACGCGGACAGGCTCGCACCAGCCTTCCATGCCAGCCAGGGGGCCAGCCATCAGGCGAAAGCGAATGCGGTATTCTTGGCTCAAGTCAGGCGAGCTGGTGAGGCGCATGTCCGTAATCAGCGCGCCTTGCAGCGAGAGATTCTTGAGCGTCGCGGTTCCGGTGGCGATGCGAGCGCCTTCGGCATCGAGCAGAACAACGGAAATCGGAGCGTTCATGCGAGTACGAGCGCTATCAAGCCTGCGCTCGCTAGCAATCCGCATGCGGGTGTTTTCCCCCATTGGCTTCGATTCGTGCTTGCTCATGCAGCGCGCCCTTTACGGAATTCCGTCTTTGAACGCCTGAGCATACACACGGTGTGTCAAGAAGTGGAAAGAAAAGAGGCGAGAGCCCTTACTCGTCCCACTTCTTCGCGACCTCGTATTTGATCTTGCGCGTGTTCCCTTGGGGATTCACCAGCGTCAGCTCGATCGTATCGCCAGCCTCGTAGCGCAAGCGGAACCAGACTAGAAAGGCGCGTCCAAAGAGGTCGGGGCTTTCGCCATCAACCGCAATCACGAAGTCGTTCGCCTTCATACCAGCATCCGCAGCACGGCCAGTCGCGCCCTTTGGGAACCAAGGCTTGATGCACATGACATCGTCCTTGATCTTGCGACCCTTACGCTCGTTCGCATTCGTTTTGAGCGGCCAGCCAAATCCGTAGTGCGCGCCGACATCCGCCTCGGCGACGGACTTGCGCCAACCGATGTCCGACTCGCGCCAGCCCTCTTTGAGCTTGAGCGTGAAGCTCTTGTAACCGCCATTGCGCAATACGCCGAGCTCAAGCTTCGGCTTGTCGCCTTCGAGATTTTGGAGTACTTGACGCAGATCCGTTTGGCTGAAGAGCATCGTGTCCTGAGCGAGCATCACCACGTCGCCCTTCTTCAGCCCAGCTTTGTCGGCTGGCGACTTGTCCTCTACTTCGTTGACCTTCAAGCCGTGGTCTCTATCGAGGGTGAGGCCGAGATTCTCAGGATAGGGCCAAACGTAGAAGTCTTCACTCTTGTCGAACTTGCCAGCGTCGACTTCAGGCTGACGCAAGATCTCCGCAACGTGATGGCAGTGCAGGCACTCCTTGCTCGCTTCAACCATGTGGTCGCGCTTGATGAAGCTCTCGTAGCCATCTTCAGTGAGCGGCGTTGGGGCTTCATCGGCGCTGAGGTCAGGCGCTTGCGGATCTGCATTCCAGGTTGCGCGTCGATCGTCGTAGTGGAAGTTCAGCACACGATCCATCGCGTTCTTGAGCGAATCGCCGGAGATGCGCGTCGTATCGCCCTCCGCGTCAATCCCGCCGTACACGCCATAAAGGCCGCCCTCAGGCGAGAGGAAGTAGCCCCACCAGGAGACGTCGAGATCCTGATGCGTGTGATAGGGAAGCACACGCTTGTCGAGATCCTTCATGTTCGTGATACGCACGGTGACGAATTGCTGGAGCGTGTCGCGCAGCTCGCCCTGCGCTTCAAACACCGTCTCGTCGAAGCCGCTGCATTGCTTGCAGGGCAGGCAACGGATCGTCACCAAAAGCGGACGGTTGGCCTTCTTCGCTTCAGCCAGCGCATCACTCAAGTTGTCGCGCCAGAGCAGCGCGGGCAGCTTGGCGGGAATCTCCGCTTGAGGCGTTGCTTCGAAGATGGCTTGCCAATCCGGAGCGCTGTCGTCTTCGTCAGCTTTCGCATCGTCGCGCTTGGCCTGAGCTGCAAGAGCCTCGCTTGGATCGCTTTGCTGCAAGTAGGCGCTGGCGCCGAACCCAAGAGTGAGCGCAAAGAGCAGAAAGAGCATCGTGGTGATGGGACGTTTCATGTGAATCCTTGTGGGCGAAGCGAGTAGCGTTAATGGAGAAGATTGTCTTCCCTTTCGCGCGCGATCTCAAGCATCTGCTGCCTTCGATTGTGGCGGGAACGCAAGCTGCGCGCCGGGCTGATGCCAAGCGCGCAGTGCTTTTGTTGCTAGCGGGGAGGCAACACTGAAAATGGAGCGTTGCGGTAGCCGCGCAGCTTGAGCAGGGGACTAGTCCTTCTTGCTCTTCTCATTCTTCTCGTCTTTGGAAGCGTCGTCGCTCTTGTCCGCGTCGGCCTCTTCCTTCTTCTCTTCAAATTCTGCGTCGAGGTCGGTGCCCTTCCAGGCCTTCTTCAGCGTCTTGATCGCTTGCTCGTCGTTCTTTTCGCGGGCAAGTTCAAGCTCGTAGAGGGCGTCGTCAAGAGCTTCGAAGTACATGTCTGAGGCTTCGATCGTGATGGGGTGACCGGGCACACCGATCTCGAAAATCTCAAGCCAAGCTTCGATCATGTCGCGCTCTTTGCCGCTCTCTTGGGCTTTGATCGCTTCGTCGAGATGTTTCTGCAGTTCGGCTTCAGTTTCGACCATTTCCTCGTCGTACTCTTCCAGTTCACTGTCGATCGACTTCTTGCTCGGCGTGGATGTCCAGCGCTTCAGCTCTCGGCCAAAGGGATCGCAGAGCACGAAGGTCTTGTTGCGCTTCACTTCGTAGAACTCGCGCATGTTGGCGTACCAGAAGCCTGAGGCGGGAACCACGCGGGATTCCTTGGCTTCCTTGTGGTAGCGCTTGTCGGCGTCAGTCCAATCCTTTGCGACCTCGTCACTGCCGAAGAAGTCAGGCATTTCCTTCTTGGCCTTTTCGCCTTCGGCTTCTTCGCCATCATCTTCGTCGGCGTCGGCGTCGTCATCCTTTTTGGTAGCGTCGTCCTTTTCCGCATCTTCTGCTTCGTCATCAGCGCCGTCACCGGTCACGGGGCCCTTGGACTTGCCTTCTTCTTCCATCCCGACTTGCAGGTGATCTTCAATGCACATCACGAAGAGCACTTCGCTGCGGCTCATGTCGGCGATTTCCTTGTCGACCCAAAGCTTCGCGTCGAGCGCTTGGTCAATGTCAACGAAACCGAGAAGCACGGGCATGTTGTTATCAAGCGCGTCCATCCAAGTGGAAGCACGTTGCATGCGCCACTCGGGAATGGTGTCGATGTCGACGCCGCCGCGCTTGTCGCCGTACTTCTTCTTGTACTCTTCACGGCGCTTTTCCCAGTCAGCTTTCTTAGCGTCGTCGCCACCCCAAGGATTGCCACGGCCACCGCGGTTGCCGGCTTTGCGGGGGTCCTTGTCAGCGCCTTTCGCGCCGCCGCCATTTCCACCCCAGTTTCCGCGACCTGCGCCGCCTGCGCCTCCGCGTCCACCACGACCTGCGCCGCCGCGTTGGGCGTCTACAGCATTGGCCTCAATCGAGTAGTCGACCACGCTGGTCAACGCGAAGAGGCAGAGAGCGATAAAGAGCGCCTTGGTCATGGCGAAAACTCCTAGAGCTTCGAAAGAATGGTGAACTTGCCGTTACATTGACAAGAGGCACATGGACTACCTTTGATTGCATAATTCAATGCTCTGAGGGACGGAAGGTTAGCCAAAATACGCGCTTTTTTGCACCCCGCGCTCAACATCTCTCATTCTCCGCCCTTGCCGAGCTTCGCTCCCTCCTTCACAATCTACTGACACACTCAATGCAAAGTGGTTCTGACCCGGAGCAAACATGAAGGCCATTGTGATCAGCGAGCATGGCGGATTCTCCGTCCTCAAATCAGATCAAGCTGAGCGACCGAAAATCGAAGCTGACGAGGTGCTCGTTCGCGTTTCATGCGTTGCGCTGAATCACCTGGACCTCTGGGTGCGAAAAGGCGTGCCGGGACACCGCTTCCCCCTGCCAATCATCCCCGGCTGCGACATATCAGGCGTGATCGAAGAGGTGGGGGAGCTAGTCAAGAACGTGCGACCCGGCGACCGCGTGGCCGTAGCGCCGGGTTACGCTGACACGACCAGCGAGCTCGCTCTGCAGGGCCAAGATCACCTGACCCGCGACTACGGCATTTTCGGCGAGACTCGCGACGGAGGCTGCGCGGAGTTCGTCAATCTGCCCGCGCGCAACGTCATGAAAATGCCGGAGCACATGGATTACCCCGAGGCGGCGGCTTTCCCGCTCACCTTCCTCACCGCATGGGGGATGATGGTGCGGAAGGCGCAGATCGCGCAGAGCGAAGAAGTCCTGATTCACGCGGCTGGATCGGGAGTGTCAGTCGCCTGCATCCAGATCGCCAAGCTCTTCAACGCGCGCCGAATCTTCGCGACCGCCGGCAGCAAGGAGAAGCTTGACAAGGCTGCTGCGCTGGGCGTGGATATCGGGATCAACTACCGCGAAGATGACTTCCTCGCCGTAGTGAAAGAGGCGACGGGCAAGGCCGGCGTGGACATCGTTGTCGATCACGTTGGGCCAGACACCTTCGCTAAGTCGCTCAGCGCGCTTAAAAAGGGCGGGCGACTCGTCACTTGCGGCTCCACGAGCGGCGGGACGACCGAGGTGAATCTGCGGCAGGTCTTCTTCAAATCGCTAAGCATTTTGGGCTCAACCATGGCGCCGCGCGGTGATCTGGTCGAGCTGTGGAAGCTGCACTGCGAAGGCAAACTCAAGCCCGTGGTGGACAAGGTGTTCCCGGCGCGAGACATCGGCAAAGCACACGAATACCTCGAATCGCGTAAGGCCTTCGGCAAAGTCGTCGTCGACATGCGCGAGTGGTAATTCGGGATCGGGAGAGAGGATCTCGGAGCCGGATGAGGTAGCGGAGTCCGCGCAGCTTGGCGGATTGAGCATTGGCAAAACGCGAAGGTGAGTCTTTCGTGAAAGAGTGCGGCCCAAGTGAGTCGCGGGCTCGGAGGCAGATGCGCGGCGCGTACCGGAACGCGTGTGTGAGATAGCCTTGCTTCCCTTGCTCGTTTCAAGAGGGCTCTTCGTGCGCCATTGAGTTTCGCATGAGCGCCTGCGAGCCATTCCCTAGAATCAATTGAACTACAAGCCGTGGCTTCATTGCTTGTGAGCACGCACGCACTCCCGCACGCTCCGGGAGCTTCATACGCTCGTCCAACTCCGTGATTCTTTCTCAAACAAATCAAAAGCGGGAGACGTTGCCGTCTCCCGCTTTCTTCATTTCGCTTAGAGTTTCAGCCTAGCCGTTCCAGCCAGCCTTGCGCTCTTCGTCGTTCAGGTCGACCACTTGGGCCTTGATCACAATGACCAGGTTGTCCTGCTCAATGCTGCGACCCTTGCGGCGGAAGAGCCAGCCGATCAGCGGGATGTCCGAAAGGATCGGCGTACCCGACTCACGGTCGATGTCGCGGACGCGCTTCAGACCACCGATGACCACTGCGCCGCCGTCAGGCACGCGCACGGCCGTAGCCGCTGATTGCACCTTGAGCTCAGGGATCTGGATGGTCACCGCCGAGGTCGGTCCTAGCGTGGTGCTGAAGGTCGGAATGGGCAGCAGCAGCGTGGCGATCGTCGGGCGAACTTCCATCGTGATGAAGCGACGGTCGTTCGAGATCGTCGGGCGAACTTCGAGCACGATGCCGTCAAGGATCGTGTCGATGATCGGGTTGGCGATCGCAGCCGATGCAGCCGTACTCGGCTCGAAGTCACGGATGAAGGCAACCTGATTGATGATCGAGATGTTGGCGCGCTGCGTGTTCGACGCGGAGATGCGGGGAGAAACCAGCGTGCGGGCCTTGCCTTTCTTCTGAACCGCGCGGATAACAGCGTTGATCTGCGTGAGGTTCTTGAAGATCGCGACCTGCATCGCCAGACCACCAATGTTGGTCAAGCGGTTGCCGAGAGCGTTATCAAACACGTTCTCGAAGCGGCCACGAATGTCGCGGTTGAAGTTCACGCGGCCATTCGGATCGTCGTTATTGAAGAAGATACCAGCGGAAGGGTTGGCCGGGGGCACACCCAAAGCACCGTTATCGAAGGCGCCGCCAGCGTTGTCTTCCGTGCTCGACGAAACGTCTTCCAGCACGAGAGTTGCCTGGTTTGGCACCGAGCTTGGACCGCCAAGGCCACGGAAGTCGATACCGAAGTCGCTCATGAAGTCGTCTTCGATTTCCAGGAAGCGGGCTTCCAGCGCAACGAGCAGACCGGCGATGCGGCGAAGCTCATTCAGGAAGTCGCGAATCCTGCCGTGCATTTCCGGAGTCTGCGTCACGACGAGCTGACCACCAAAGGCGGCGGAGATACCAGATCCCCAAGTCTCATCGTCGAAGCTATCTTGCACGAGATCGCCGATACCTTCGGCATCTTCTGCTTCAGGCTGGTCTTCGCTTGGCGGATCGTACTGAGCGCCACCAGTGTCATCAGAGCGCAGTTGCAGCGAGGGACCAACGAAGAGCTGGAGCGAAGAGGTCAAGTCGCGAATGTCGTGAACGCGGGTGACCATCTGCTCGTTCGTCAGCTTCTCGCTTTCGTCCTTCGCAACGATCATCAGCACGCCGTCGGTGAAGACTTGCACCAAGTCCGTGTCGCTGCCACCAACGCGGCGAAGCGTGAGCTTTAGCAGGTTGGAGAGCGTCACACCTGAGAGCTGAATGGTCACAGAGTATTCTTCCGGATCCACGCTGGAGTCAATCAGGATGTTGGCGCTGGACTTCTGACGAATGAAGCCGATCACGTCGCTGAGACCAGTCTCGTTGAAGTCAACATCGACTACCACTGAATCCAGGCGAGCCTGAAGCTGCACGAACTCAGGGTCGAGGCGAACGTTGTCAGGCAGGTGATTTTTGCGATCACGGATCTTCGCAGCCTTGTGACCCGAGGGCAGCGTAACGATACGCGTGTCCGGGATGCTGGCTTCTTTGATCTCGAGGAGAGCCAAACGGTAGCCGCGCACTTTGCGTTCGTACGCGTCGCGCTTCATGGTTTGGAGTTCTTCGCTCTTGATGCGGTTACGGAGGTCTTCGGCCTCGCGGAACTGCGGGTCAAGTTCGAGAATGCGATCGACCTGGCGAGCAGCATTGCGGAAGTTGCGCAGCTCAAGCTCATAGATCGCTTGGCGCAGACGCATCACCACTTCTTCGCGGCGACGCATCTCTTCAGATTGCTTCTCAAGCTGGCGCATCATGACGGCGTCGTCACGCTGCGCGAGCTCAGCGTCGCGGCGCGCTGCTTCGAGCTTGCGCCCGGCTTCGGCGCGACCAGCTTCTGCTGAGGCGAGGTATTGCGTTTCAAGGTCAGCCTTGAAGGGCGCAAAACGGATCAACTGCAGCAGCTTGTCGTACTTGTCGTACATCGTCTGGTAGTCAGCGATCTTTTGCGCGGCAATCGCTGCTTCCATGAGTTTCGAAGCTTCCGCTTCGATCTCATCCATGCGAGCGGTGCTTTCTTGCGGCGTATCGCGACCCGGCTGAGCGCGACCAGTCAACACGCGGCGGACTTCCGCCTGCATGCGATTGGCTTCAGGGCTCTGGCCGTGTTCAGAAAAGAGTGCGCCGAGAGTAGCGTCAGCTCCCTCGTAGTCGCCTTGCTCAATCTGACGGGAAGCGCGGTTCAGCATGAATCGCTCGGATTCACTTGCTATGCGCTCCGGAGCTGGTTCTGTTGCAGCATCCCCCGAACTCTCGGTTGTTTCCGTGCCGCTGGCGTCGCCGGGATCGGCTGAACCTTCGGTGGAGGCACTGTCTTCTGCAGTGCTGGTTTCATCGCTGGACTGTCCAGAGCTTGAGCGGGAGGCATCGTCCCAGGAGCTATCAGCACTGCGATTCAGTACTGGGTCGCTTCCTGCTTCGGCCTGATCCGCCCCGCTGCTCATGCAGCCGCCAAATGCCAATGCTCCGGTAAGAAGCATGAGCGGCGTGATGACGTAACGTGTCGTGCGCTTCATCGGCTAGAAACTCCTCGGTGTCGCGTGCGGTATAAACGCACGCCCTCCGGGTGGCGGGGAACCACTTCCTGGGCGAGGGGCCAATTGGGGGACGCTCATCCTAAGCCAGCACGTTCCAGCGTCAAGCGGATTCCATCGCTCTGCCAAGCAATCACACCATAAAGGGTGTGCCTGGGAGGGGAATCCATTTGAGTCGCCGAAGGGGGGCTGCCTCAGGGGAGGGTACGTCCATTAAGGGACCTCTCGCCGAATGCCTGCACGATAGTGCGAGGCATAGCATCCGACAAGGCCCTGTTTAGATTCTTTCTTCAACTACACTGAGGGTGGGCCTAGCGGCACGTTGAGGGCCGCTTCAACATTTCGCTCGGCCGAGCGCGCGAGGGCTTCCGTGGAGCGATAATGCTTCTTCGTTTGATCGACCGGTCTCACACTGAAAATCTCTCAGCGCTCCCGCACGCTCAACTTGCCCTCTTCCATGCCCTCTGACACTCCTTTGCGGGGATGATAGGTGATGTTCAGCGAATCTTCCGTTCCTGCGCTTTCCCCTGCTGGATATATTGCGCCTTCCTTATATAGAAGCCAAGCAGGAGCCAAGGCTCTTCGAGATCGATGCAACGATAGGAAGCGTGTCCCATGCCAGAGAGATCCGAGATTGTGCAAGCCCTCTATCGGGCAGTCAGCCAGACGAACGAGGCGCTGGCCGATAGCGACAAACTGGCTTGCGAAGAAACGGAGCAGATCCTTGGAGATGGTGCGAAGCTCGATTCACTCGGATTCGTCAGCCTGATGGTCGCGATCGAGACCGAGCTGGAAGAACTGGCAGGCAGCTGCCCAAGCCTCGCAGAAGAGCTTTCCGATCCGGACGTTGGCGTCACCACGCTTGGTGATCTAGCCGATTGGGTTGCGCCGAAGCTCTAGTGGGCGGATTCAGCAGCTATGGCGAGAATCGACGAGCGCAATCTCAGCGCAGCCTCATCCTGGTGACCTACTCATGTTGATCATTTCCGACTTCAACGCCGACAGCTTGGCGGGACTCTGGTCGAACGACTCTCAAGCGCCGATAGAAGCGGCTCGCGCTGCGGGATTCGGCCGCCTCACGCAAACGCTGCTTTCGCAGGACGCTGAGCAGTGGAGCGATCACTCAGCGGCGCTGGTTTGGACGAGGCCCGAGTCGGTCTCGCCCACCTTCGCGAAAGTTCTGGCCTTCGAAGAGTCGGATCACGAAGAAGCGCTGAGCGAGGTCGACGCATTTTGCAGCAACTTAGAAGCTGCATCAAAAAACGTAGCGTCAACGTACGTGCCAACATGGCAGATTCAGCATGAGCAGCGGGGGTATGGCCCGCTAGACCGGACGCCGCAGCTTGGCGTTCGCGCGCTCTTGAGCGCGATGAATGAGCGCTTGGCACTGAGAATCTCGCAGATGCAGGGCGTTTATCTGCTGGACTCGACAGCTTGGTTTGCGCGGCCAGATGCGTTCAGCACGAAGCTCTGGTACCTGGCCAAGGTGCCTTTTTCGCCGAGCGTGTTCAAAGCGGGGATTCAGGATGTCAAAGCGGCTATGCAAGGCGTCGCCGGAAACGCGCGCAAAGTCGTGATCTGCGATCTGGATGACACGCTCTGGGGTGGAATCGTCGGTGATCTTGGCTGGGAGAAGCTGCGCTTGGGCGGTCACGATGCCGTTGGCGAGGCGCTCGTCGATTTCCAGAAGCAGCTCAAGGCGCTGACTCGACGCGGCATCATCTTGGGCATCGTCAGCAAGAACACCGAGTCCGTCGCGCTGGAGGCAATTGACAGTCACCCCGAAATGGTACTGCGCAGCAAGGATTTCGCGGGCTGGCGGATCAACTGGCAGGACAAAGCGCAGAACATCGCGGACCTGATGGCCGAGCTAAATCTTGGGCTGCAATCCGCCGTCTTCCTCGACGACAATCCCGTCGAGCGCGCTCGCGTGGCGGAGACCTTGCCCGAAGTGCTGGTGCCTGAGCTGCCCAGAGACAAGATGCTCTATGGTGATCTGCTGCGATCCTTGAACTGCTTCGATACGCCTGCGTTGAGCAAGGAAGATCGTGAACGCGCTGCGATGTACAACGCTGAGCGCGAACGCCGGTCGGCGATGAGTGGCAGCGCTGGCTCTGTTACTTCGCTTGACGATTGGCTGAAGACCCTCGAAGTGCGCGTGGAAGCGGAAACGCTCAGGCCAACGAATCAGCAGCGCACGGCTCAGCTTCTGAACAAAACGAATCAGATGAATCTGACCACTCGCCGCATGACCGAGGCGGAGCTCGTCGCGTGGGCGGGGCAAGCTGGCCATGAAGTGTGGAGCTTTCGCGTGTCAGACAAGTTCGGGGATTCTGGTCTGACGGGAATCGCGAGCTTGCGGATTGAGGGCGAGAGCGCCCACATCGCGGACTACATTCTGAGCTGCCGCGTAATGGGCAAGAAGGTGGAAGAAACCATCGTCGCTCACCTCGTCGCACGCGCTGCGGAGCTCGGGGCGAGTACGCTCATCGCGCGCTATCTCGAAACGAAGAAAAACAAGCCTTGCTTAGAGTTCTGGCAGCGATCGGGCTTCGAAGAAATGCCGGACGGGAGCTTCACCTGGGATCTCTCGAAGCCTTACGAGCAGCCAGCCGCCGTTGCTCTTGAAGTGAAGGGTGCAGCGAATGACGCCTGAGCAAGCTCAAACCCTTTTCGGCCCGGGTGCGCGTTTCCATCACGTCGGGCTCGGTGTGCGATCAATCGAGCAAGCGGTAAGCGGGCTAGAAGTGTTTGAAGATCCGATTCAGCGGGTGCGCGTAGCTTTCACCGAGTTGGCTGGAGTGCCAATCGAACTGATCGAGCCCGCCGCTGAGAACTCGCCCATCGACCAGAGCTTGCGCAAGGGCAGCAAGCTGCTGCACTTGTGCTATGAGGTTCCATCACTCAAAGTTGCGATGGATAGCGCCAAGCCTCACGGCTTTCGCAAGGTCTCGCGCGAAGAGCCGGCGGTGGCGTTCGAAATGCGCAAGATCGTGTGGCTCTTTCATGCAGTCTTTGGGCTGATTGAGCTCGTCGAAGCAGAGCAATCATCTGCCAACCAGTAGCGACCAGATTGGGGAAATGCATGGAGATTCGCCTGTGCGAGCGCAACGACGTTGAGCGCGTGATGAAGTTCCTCGCTCAGCACTGGTCTCAGAATCACGTGCTTTCGCGTAGCCGCACGCTTTTTGATTGGCAGCACGGCAATGCTAGCGATCAGCCCTACGATTTCGCTGCTGCTTTTGAGGGCGACGAAGTGTTCGGCTGCTTGGGTTTCATTCGCAACAGCCGCTTTGATCCAGCGCTCGCTGATGCTGACACGCTTTGGCTGACCACCTGGAAGGCGCGCGAAGATGGCCCCAAGGGACTCGGCTTGCGCTTGCATGCTTTCGTGCAGCGCAATGTTCCGCATCGCTGGATTGGCACGGTCGGTAACAACGCAAAGGTCGCTGCGATCTACAAAGCGCTTGGCTATCAGATTGGGACGCTGAAGCAGTTCGTCGTGCTGCATCCCGAGCTGCTCGATTTTCGCTTGGCGAAGATCGACGACGACCAGCCGCGCAGGCTCGAAGTCGCAGAGGCTGATGGAGAGCTGACGCTCGAGGATCTTCCGGCGAGTGCGCTTCCGGAGCTTGAAGCCATCAGCTCCGAATGGTTGAGCGAGCCCGCGCCGACCAAGTCCTTGGGCTATTTCAAGCAACGCTTTTTGGATCATCCCTTTTACGACTACTCGCTTTTGCTGGTTCGCCAGGAGGGCAAGCCTTGCGGCATTCTCGCCACGCGGATGTGCAAGGCGGATAGTGCGAAGTGCTTGCGGATTGTTGATGCAAGGCTTCAGCCCAAGCTGCAGGGAGACTTAGCGACCCCTCTGCAGATGCTGCTGACCCAACTCGACTGCGAGTACGCCGACTGGTATCGCAGTGATGCTGAGAACTTTGGCTTGCTTCAAGTAGACGTGAACTCTGAGCGCCTGATCGCTCCCAATTACTTCGAGCCTTACTTGCGGAAGAACGTCGCCATCAACTGGGCAATCAAGGGGGGCAAGGGCGACACCTACTCTTTGTGCAAAGCGGATGCCGATCAGGACCGGCCGAGCCTCTTGGAGTAGCGCGATGCCTAGCACCTGTACCATCGTGATGTACCACTATGTGCGCGAACTTCGCCGCACGCGCTTTCCGGAGATCAAGGGGCTCGACCTCTCGCTCTTCAAGGCGCAGCTTGGGTACATGCAACGCTTCTATCAGTTCGTGACGGCGCAGGACTTGATCGAGGCTTGCCACTCCGGCCGCGAGCTGCCGGCGAACGCTGCTTACCTCACCTTTGATGATGGCTACGCAGATCACTTCCTGAATGCGTTTCCGGTGCTCGATCAGCTTGGGATTGAAGGCGCGTTCTTTCCGCCCGTTTGCGCCATTCGCGACGGCAGAGTTCTCGACGTGAACAAGATCCACTTCGTGCTGGCCAGCGCGCCGAGCGTCGAGGGCTTGCTGGAGCAGGTCTACGATCAGCTCAACCGCCTGCGCAGCGCTGGGCACGAGATTGAATCCAACGAAGCGCTCTACGCACGCCTCGCAGTCGACGGCGCCTTTGATCCAGCGCCGGTTATCTTCATCAAGCGTTTGCTTCAGCGCGAGCTTGAGCAACGCCTGCGCAATCAAATCGTCGACGCTCTCTTCCAGCACTTCGTAACCGACAACGAGCGCGCCTTCGCAGCCGAGCTTTATCTCAGCGAAGACCAGATCAGCACGATGTTGCGGCACGGCATGCGCTTCGGCTCCCACGGCTACGAACACCGTTGGATGGATACGCTTTCTGAGCGAGAACAGCTCCATGAGATTGATGCGAGCTTAGAGTTCTTGCAGGATGTCGGCTCGCAGCCGAAAGACTGGCTGATGTGCTATCCCTATGGCGCACACGATGAAAGACTGCGCGACATCTGCGCAAAGCGCGGCTGCGCACTCGGCTTCACGACCAACTTCGGATTGGCTGAGCTAGCAGCCTGTCGTGATATTCGCGGGTGAGGGGATGATGCCGTCCGTGCCAAATGCAAGTGGGCGGCGGGCGGCGCTCTCGCGGCGCAGAAGTGTTGCGGGCGCGGCTGCCCGAATGGGATCGGCG
>Ga0213866_10001420_pt1 | contig 17792 bp, 31 predicted proteins | sample PICome_11_FD_160079 | JGI IMG/M metagenome (GOLD analysis project Ga0213866, IMG submission 160079) | Coastal seawater microbial communities near Pivers Island, North Carolina, United States - PICO284 | ecosystem: Environmental > Aquatic > Marine > Coastal | place: USA: North Carolina...
CACCAAGAGTTCGGACCACCGAGACAAGTTCCGCACGCAACGCCCGGCTCAGCGCGTTCATGGCTTCAGGTCGATTGAGCGTGACAACTGCGACCGCGTCGTGCCGCTCCACCAAAACAATCGGTTCACTCATTTCATTCTCCTTTTCCCCAAAAGCAGGGCCAAAGGCCCTTTGGACAGACAAAGCCTGTTCTTTTCCTCAGTCCCCGAACCGGGAACCGCCTTCCATGCGGGTCGGAACCCCACCGAAATCCGCAACAAGACCCTCCAGATCGCTGGCCGCATCAGTGAGCCGGGCGTGGTCAGTTCCCCGGACCACCAGAGCCACACCATGATCTTCAGCCGACCGGAACCACGGATAAGATCCGAGGGTGAGGTCAGCGTACGCCTCAGCAAGCAGGCCCAGACGTTCCGCCAGATCCCCTTCACGCAGTCCACCGGCTTTTACGGTCACTGAGAGGACCACATGCCCGCCTTGAAGGCGATGGCCAACATCACTCAACATTCCTTCAACGATTTTCGGAACCCCTGCGAGAGTCAAAACATTTCCAATCTGGAACCCGGGCGCGCCGGACACCGGATTCTGAATCAGATCTGCCGAATGAGGAATACGGGCCATCCGCCGTCGGGCGGGAGTGAAGGCCACATCTGCATCGCGATACCGATCCTCGAGCAGTCTCAGGGCGTCCGCGTTCTCACTGATGCCAACTTCGAAAGCCGCTGCGATCGCGTCCGCGGTAATATCATCATGGGTTGGCCCAATGCCACCCGTTGTGAAGACATAGTCATACCGGTGCCTCAGCGCATTCACCGCTTCGATAATCCTGGAATGATCATCCGGGACCATGCGGACTTCGCCCAACGGAATTCCGAAGGGCGCAAGAAATCGGGCAATGATCTGTGTGTTGGTATCTTGTGTTCGGCCAGACAGCAATTCATCTCCGATCAAACAAATCGCCGCCACTGGTGTGTCTTTCGTCATGATCCACATCTATGCCGCCGGGACCCTCGCGCAAAGACCTCGCGCAAGGTGAGCCCCAACACTTTCACATTGCATGGCGTGCCGAACCAATAGAGGTGTGAACGACGATGAAACGACTGATTGAAATCTGGACCGACGGTGCATGCAGTGGGAATCCTGGGCCTGGTGGTTGGGGCGCCCTGCTGGTTTCAGGGGACAGGCGCCGTGAGATCTATGGTGGGGAGGATGACACCACCAACAATCGCATGGAGCTGCTTGCCGCAATCGAAGCTTTGAGTGCGCTCAGAAAATCAAGCCAGGTCCGCCTCCATACGGATAGCACTTACGTCAAAGACGGCCTGACCAAATGGATCCACGGCTGGAAAAGAAATGGGTGGAAAACGGCGGCCCGCAAACCCGTGAGGAATGTGGACTTGTGGAAGCGGCTCGATGACGTGGCCAGTCGGCATGAGATCGACTGGGTCTGGGTCAAGGGCCACGCCGGGGATCCTGGCAATGAGTGCGCCGATGCCCTGGCCCGAAAGGGCGCGGAAGAGATCCGTCGTGTGGATTAGGTCCGCTCCCCCCCTAAAAAGGGAAGCAGACCTAGAGTTACGCTCTGGAGAAGATCAGGCGGGCACCCGGGTTTCCAGGAACCCGGCCAAGCGCTCATTAATGATCTGGTCTGCTTCCGACATGATGCGTTCAATCAGCTCGGCGCAGGTTGGGATATCGTAGATAAGTCCGGCAACCATGCCACAAGACCATGCACCCGCCTCCATGTCACCTTCCATCATGATCCTCGGATACACTCCGGCGACTTCCGAAATGATATCCTCAAACTTCAGATCAGCCCCAAGAGCGCGTTCCTTTTCAAGGAGGCGCTCAACAGCCTCATTGGTCAAGACACGTTCCGTGTTGCGCAGCGGACGCATGACCAGACGCGTGTCAAGTTCTGACGCCGCCACAATCGCTTTCTTTACATTCTCATGGACAGGCGCTTCCTGCGTTGCGATGAACCGGGTGCCCATATTTATGCCATCCGCACCCATTGCGAGAGAGGCCACGAGAGAACGGCCATCGGCTTGTCCGCCAGAAGCCACAAAAGGAATGTCCAGTTCATCTGCGGCTCGGGGCAGAAGGATCATATTCGGCACATCATCTTCACCCGGATGACCGCCACATTCGAACCCGTCAACGGATACTGCATCACAGCCTATGTCCTGGGCCTTCAACGAATGACGCACAGAGGTGCACTTATGGATGACCTTGATGCCGGCATCCTTGAGGGCCGGCATGACCTGAGAGGGATTGCGACCAGCGGTTTCAACGACTTTAACCCCACCGTCGATCACGGCTTTCACAATTGCCGGATAGTCCGGCGGCGTCAAACTGGGCAGGAAGGTGATGTTTACTCCGAAAGGCTTGTCCGTCATGTCTCGGCACTTCGCAATTTCGTTGGCTAGATCTTTAGGTGTTTTCTGTGTCAGCGCTGTGATGATCCCAAGCCCACCCGCATTCGACACCGCCGCCGCCATTTCTGCGAACCCGACATAGTGCATACCCCCCTGTATGATGGGATGCTCTATGCCGAACAGTTCCGTGATAGCCGTTTTCATTCTGCCCTCCTGATGATTTTTTCAACTCCACCCAGATGGTCTACACGGCGGCACAATATAGGAAAAGGGCGTCACCCTACGGCAACGCCCTTAAATTCATCCCAATATTTCCGGGCGAACCGGAGCACCTAGGCTTCAACGAGCTCCTGCTCTGCCTGGTGGCGCGCCCGATCTGCAGCGCCCTTGGCGTCTTCATTCCGGTCAACCAGCTCAATCACTGCACGCGGAGCATTGTCTCCATAGCGAAACCCCGCCTTGAGGACACGTGTATAGCCTCCATTACGGTCCTTGTAGCGCTCACCGAAAACATCAAAGAGCTTTTTGACCGCATCCTTATTTCGGACCTTGGCAATAGCCTGCCGGCGTGCGTGGAGATCGCCTCGCTTCGCCAGCGTGACCAGCTTATCCATCAGTGGCTTCAGCTCCTTCGCCTTGGGCAGGGTGGTTACGATTTGCTCGTGCTCGATCAGTGACGCGGCCATATTCGCAAACATGGCTTTGCGGTGTGAGGCGGTCCGATTCAGCTTACGATGTGCAATGCCGTGGCGCATTCTAGTCTCCTTGAGCGGCGGTCTGCCGACACTGACCCTTAAAGATGGTCGTCATACTTTTTGGCGAGAGCCTCGATATCCTCTGGCGGCCAGTCTGGCACATCCATTCCCAGATGCAGGCCCATGCCAGCGAGGACTTCCTTGATTTCGTTCAGCGACTTGCGCCCGAAATTCGGTGTCCGAAGCATCTCCGCCTCTGACTTCTGGATAAGATCTCCGATGTAAACAATATTATCATTTTTCAGACAGTTCGCCGATCGAACCGACAGTTCCAACTCGTCCACCTTCTTGAGAAGAACGGGGTTGAAGCCGAGATCATTCTCTTCGGACTGGCTCTGAACATCGGCTTCCGGCTCTTCAAAGGTAATGAACAGCTGGAGCTGGTCCTGCATGATCCGAGCAGCATGAGCCACCGCATTTTCCGGCGTGATCGAACCGTCCGTTTCCACCGTTAGAGTCAGCTTGTCATAATCGAGAACGTTGCCTTCGCGTGTATCCTCGACCTGGTAGCCTACGCGGCGAACGGGCGAATAGATGGCATCGACGGGTATAAAACCAATTGGGGCATCCTCAGGGCGGTTCTCCGTTGCCGGAACATATCCCTTGCCTGTCGCAATGGTGAATTCCATGTGAAGGTTCGCATCACCATCAAGCGTGCAGATCACGTGGTCTGGATTCAAAATCTTTACGTCACCGGGGGTTTCGATTTGACCGGCTTTCACTTCACCCTTGCCGGAGGCCTTCAGGATCATACGCTTCGGCATATCCGACTGCATGTCGACCGCAACCTGCTTGAGGTTGAGTACAATTGTCGTGACGTCTTCCCGAACACCCGTGATGGAGGAGAATTCATGAACGACACCATCGATCTGGACACCCGTAATCGCGGCGCCCTGTAGGGAAGAAAGAAGGATACGACGCAGGGCATTGCCCAAAGTTGTCCCAAAGCCACGCTCAAGCGGCTCGATGACCAGTTTTGCGATGCGTTGCGGATCGCGCCCCGGCTCGACAACCGGGCGGTTTGGCCGGATCAGGGCCTTCCAGTTACGATCGTTTACGGCGGCTTCAGCTTCGGCCATATGTGGCCTCCTCGGCAAATGGTTTTATTCGGTTAGACGCGACGACGCTTTGGCGGGCGACAGCCATTATGCGGAATGGGGGTTGTGTCACGGATGGCGGTCACAGTCAGTCCCGCAGCCTGAAGGGCGCGCAACGCACTCTCGCGGCCAGACCCCGGCCCTCGGACATTGACCTCTACGGTCTGCATGCCATGTTCCATAGCCTTCTTGGCGGCGTCTTCCGCAGCCACCTGAGCCGCATAAGGCGTCGACTTCCGAGAGCCCTTGAAACCCATGGCACCGGAAGAAGACCAAGAGATCGTGTTCCCTTGAGCATCCGAGATCGTCACCATGGTATTGTTGAAGCTTGAGTTCACATGCACAACACCTGAGGAGATGTTTTTACGAGCACGACGAGCAACGCGGGTGGGTTGGCGGGCCATAGGCTAAGTCCTACTTCTTCTTGCCGGCAATCGGCTTGGCCGGGCCTTTGCGGGTCCGGGCATTGGTGTGGGTACGCTGGCCGCGGACTGGCAGGCGCTTACGATGACGAAGTCCTCGGTAGCAACCCAGATCCATCAGGCGTTTGATGTTCATTGAAACGTCACGGCGAAGGTCGCCTTCGACCATGTAATCACTGTCAATGGTTTCGCGGATGCTGATCACCTCGGCATCTGTCAGATCTGCCACGCGACGGTCGGAGGCAATGCCAACCTTCTCGCAGATTTCCAGTGCCTTGCTGGCTCCGATGCCATGGATGTAACGCAGCGCTATCGGCACGCGCTTATTCGTGGGTATGTTGACGCCTGCAATACGTGCCACGGGCCAGTCTCCTAAATAACCAAAAAGAGAGCCCTTACGTGCTCGGCAGACCTGCCACCGCACACATTCAGACTCGTCCCTTAACGAAGTGCGTCGTTATAGACACGCACCACCCAAGGTCAACCACTGATTCAGCGGTATCAGACAGCTACTGCAGCGCCTGTTCAATCCCCGCACTTAAAGCTTCCACCGCCGCCATACCATCTACCTCGTGCAGTTTCCCCTGCCCGGCATAGATCGGCAAAAGCGGAGCCGTATCCTCATTATATTTCTCCAGACGAGCGGAAAAGGTTTCGGGATTATCATCCTTTCGGCCTTCCTCCTGAAAACGCTTGGTAACCCGACTGATCAGCTGCGCTTCATCCACTAGGAGTCTAACCACACGATCCACCTGGCTCCCGCGGCTTTCCAACAGGCGGTCCAGTGCCTCCGCTTGGCCAATCGTACGGGGAAAACCGTCAAAAATGAAACCGGCCGCTCCTGAATGTTGGGTCAGCTGCTCGTCAATCAGATCAATCACAATATCGTCCGAGACCAGACCGCCTTCATCCATGATCTTTGCAACACGCTGACCGAGCTCGGACCCGGACTTACGGGCCGCCCGCAGCATGTCGCCGGTCGATAGCTGGATGTATCCATGATGGCTTACAAGGCGCTTGGCCTGTGTGCCTTTCCCCGCCGCGGGCGGGCCAAAGAGGATGAGGTTCATTTTTTTCGCTTTCCTCCGAGTCGCGACTTCTTGATGAGCCCCTCATATTGATGCGCGATCAGGTGCGATTGTATTTGTGTTACAGTATCCATGGTCACCGATACGACGATCAACAATGAGGTACCGCCGATATAAAACGGGATGCCTGGCGCATAGCGCCTCAGCACCTCGGGCATAAGGCAGACAAATACCAGATAGATCGCTCCGATTGTCGTCAAGCGTGTCAGGACGTAATCAAAATAGGCAGCGGTGTTCTTGCCAGGTCGGATACCCGGAACAAACCCCCCATATTTGCGGAGATTGTCGGCCGTCTCTTCCGGGTTGAACATGATGGACGTGTAGAAAAAACAGAAGAACGCGACGAGCACGCCGTAACTGATGATATAGGTCCAGCTCCCGGGCGAGAAATTTGTCGCGACCCAGGCCATGATGCCGGTCGAATTCGCCACGGCATTCGGATCCGCTGTGTTCCCACCCGAAAACCCGACAAGGGTCATCGGGAGCATCAGGATCGCAATGGCGAAAATAGGCGGAATAACACCTGATGTGTTCAGCTTCAGCGGCATAAAGGAACTTTGTCCCTGAGCCGCCTGGTTCGCAGCTTGTTGACGTTTGGGGTACTGGATCAAGACGCGTCTCTGAGACCGCTCGATGAAAACGATAAAGACCGTGAGGGCAATGACCAGAGCCGCGACCCCGACCACGAAGACAACATTGACGCCCTGTTCGCGCGAGCCACTGAACAAATTGAACAGCGCCCTGGGCATTTCCGCAATGATGCCAGCGAAGATGATCAGCGAGATCCCGTTACCAACGCCTCGCGCGGTGATCTGCTCCCCCATCCACATCAGGAACATGGTGCCGCCGGTGAAGGTGGTCACAGCGGTCATGATAAAGAACCAGCGCGGAATATCGTCAAAGGCAAAGCCAGACAGGCTAACGGCAATTCCAAAGCTCTGAACGATCGCAAAGCCAAGCGTCAGGTATCGCGTGTACTGGTTGATCTGCTTCCGGCCGGCCTCTCCTTCTTTCTTCAATTTCTCAAGACTGGGAACGGACGACGTCATCATCTGGATGATGATTGAGGCTGTGATATACGGCATCACATTGAGCGCAAAAATGCTCATGCGTTCAATAGCGCCACCAGAGAACATGTTGATACTGCCAAACATGCCCCCCTGCTGGGTCTGGAAGAATTGCGAAAAGGCCTCGGCATCCAGCCCGGGCAAAGGAATAAATGTTCCCAGCCGGTACAAGACAAGAATGAAAAGAGTGAACAGGATCCGGTTCTGGAGCTCCTTTGCCTTGGCAAAAGTTCCAAAATTCATGTTCCGCGCGAGTTGTTCAGCTGCTGTCGCCAAGGTCTGGCTCCTTCAGAAAAGAGATTCGCCGCCAAAATTGGCGGCGAAGACGAATTTGTTAAGAGGCGAGCTGAAAAAAAACGGCTCAGTCGTCCGACTTCTCAGCGGATCCGCCCGTCAGCGTGACGCTGCCACCCGCTTTTTCTATCGCCTCGATGGCCGCTTTGCTGGCACCCGTGACGGTAATGTTCACTTTTTTCGGCGCATCGCCCTTTGCGAGAAGCCGGATACCATCTTTGCGCCGGCGAACCACGCCCGCCGCAAGAAGGGACTCCTCAGTTACCGCTTTCGGGTCGAGTTTTCCGGCCTCAATCGCTTTTCCGAGAAGGCTCAGGTTCAGCCAAGCATGAGATTTGGAGTTCCGTGGGGTAAAACCACGTTTGGGCAGGCGCATGTAGATCGGCATCTGACCGCCCTCGAAGCCATTGATCGCGACACCTGATCGCGACTTCTGACCCTTTACACCACGGCCGCCAGTTTTGCCCTTTCCGGATCCAACGCCACGCCCAACCCGTAAACGGGCCTTCGTCGATCCTTCGGCGGGAGAAAGTTCATTGAGTTTCATTGTTCTTATCCTTCGATGACTTCCACCAGATGCGCCACCTTGGTAATCATGCCGCGAACGGCAGGAGTATCTTCAAGGGTCCGCTCACGGCCAATTTTGTTTAAGCCCAGACCGATAAGTGTTTGACGCTGCTTTGGCGCTCGGCGAACCGGGCTTCCAGTTTGGCGAACGGTCACGGTTGACGTTTTCTTTGCCATGGTCTGTTCCTCTCGCCTTCTTAAGCTTCTGCCACATCTGAAAGGCCTGCCTCGGAAGCGCCGTCTGTGCGCCGACCAATCACATCCTGCACCTTCAGGCTACGCTTTGATGCAACGGCTCTCGGGCTAGCCTGCGCCTTCAGGGCGTCAAAAGTGGCCCGCACCATATTGTAGGGGTTGGAGGACCCAACGGACTTCCCGACAACATCCTGGATCCCCAGAACTTCCATGACAGCCCGCATCGGACCGCCCGCGATCACGCCGGTTCCAGGAGGCGCTGCACGCAGAACAACCTTCCCGGCGCCATGACGGCCACGACCGTCATGATGCAGGGTCCGCCCCTCGCGAAGGGGAACACGAACCATGTTCCGCTTGGCTTCCTCGGTCGCTTTGCGAATGGCTTCCGGTACTTCGCGGGCCTTGCCTTTACCAAAACCTGCACGCCCTTTTTGGTCACCGACAACGACCAGAGCGGCAAAACCGAAATTCTTACCCCCCTTCACGGTCTTGGCGACACGGTTGATGCCAACGAGTTTGTCAACAATCTCGCTCTGTGGCTCCTCGTCACGCCCGCGACGACGATCCTCTTTGCGCCCGCGGCCTCTGCCTCGTTCTTCTGCCATGGAAAACCTCCTAGAACTTCAGTCCGCCCTCACGGGCGGCATCTGCCAGGGCTTTCACCCGGCCATGGAATACAAATCCACCGCGGTCGAAGACGACATCTTCAACCCCAGCCTTCAGGGCTCGTTGGGCGAGAAGATTGCCAACCTTCTGTGCGGCCTCAATGGTCCCTGTGGATGTCAGCTCAGCACGGACATCCTTTTCCAGGGTGGAAGCCGAAGCGAGCGTGATCCCCTTCTCATCATCGATGATCTGGGCCGAAATATTTTTACCGGACCGGGCCACAGAAAGGCGCAGCTTGCCCTCCATGGATTTACGCAACTTTGAGCGATTGCGCTGGGCCCGCCGGAGATGTTTTTCGCGAGACGTCAACATGATTATTTCTTCTTGCCTTCCTTGCGACGGACATATTCGCCAACATACCGGACACCCTTGCCCTTGTAGGGCTCAGGACGGCGGTAGTTGCGAATTTCTGCAGCGACCTGACCGACCACCTGCTTGTCCGCACCACTGATCTCGACTTCAGTCGGCTTGTTACATTTGATTTCAATTCCAGCCGGCGCGCTGTAGATAACATCGTGGGAGAACCCCAGAGCCAGCTTCAGATCCGTTCCCTGCATCTGTGCGCGATATCCAACACCGACGAGCTCCAAGGACCGGGTAAAGCCAACAGACGCTCCCTGAACCAGGTTCGCCGCATTTGCCCGTGCCGTTCCCCACATCGTGCGGGCCGTCGGGTCGAGCGCCTGTGCAAACGTCATTTTCTTCCGGCCCTTTTCCTCATTCACGCGAATGCGATCATTGGCCGCCGCGACCAGGTCGTCGCGGGGGGAAATGGTAAGCTCCTGACCTTCAAGGCGCGCCACCACCTGATCCGGCAGGTCAATAGATAGTTGGCCTTTTGGCCCCTTCGCCTCAAGCCGCTGACCGCCAATCGACACTGTGGTGTCGGAGGGGACAGCAATGGGTAATTTTCCGATACGAGACATCGTTCTTCCATCTCCCCCTTAAAAGACCCGGCAGAGAATTTCGCCGCCGACATTCTCATTGCGCGCCGTGTTGTCAGACATGACGCCTTTGGACGTCGACAGAATCGAAATTCCCAGCCCATTGCGGACCAGCGGAATATCGTTGCGCGAGGAGTAAACGCGCCGCCCAGGTTTCGAAACCCGACGAACCTCGGATATGACCGGCGTTCCCTCATAGTACTTCAGTTCGATCTCAATATGATTGTGACCGTCCTTTTCAATCTCGGTGTAACCGCGGATATAACCCTCATCCTTCAGCACATCGAGCACGCGGGCCCGGAGTTTTGAGGCGGGGGTGACCACCTTATCCATGCCGCGCATCTGCGCGTTCCGGATACGGGTCAGCATATCGCCGAGGGGATCAGAAAGAGCCATGTGAATCCCTCCTACCAGCTGGACTTAACGAGACCGGGGATCTTGCCCTGCGAACCTAATTCGCGCAGCGCAATCCTCGACATTTTGACTTTGCGGTAATAGCCGCGCGGACGACCCGTCACCTCACACCGGTTCCGTTCCCGGTTCGGAGCGGAGTTCCGGGGCAGATCAGCCAGCTTCAGGCGAGCCTTGAACCGCTCTTCTATTGGAAGATCCTCGTTCATGATGATGTCCTTCAACTCAGCCCGCTTGGTCGCATACTTGGCGATCAGGCGTTGCCGCTTCTTGTTCCGTTCGATAGCACTTTTCTTAGCCATGCTTCCGTGTCCTCAGCGCTAGTTCCGGAACGGGAAGCCACACTGCGTCAGCAGTGATTTCGCTTCGTCGTTCGTCTTGGCGGTGGTGCAGACGATAATGTCCATACCGCGAATGTCTTCGATTTCGTCATAACTGATTTCAGGGAAGACGAGCTGCTCCTTCAGGCCCATGGCGAAATTGCCACGGCCGTCAAAACTCTTGCCGTTCAGGCCCCGAAAATCCTTCACGCGCGGCAGAGCGATATTGGTCAGACGATCAATGAACTCATACATGCGCTCGCGGCGAAGGGTGACCTTGCATCCGATCAACATCTCTTCACGCAGCTTGAAACCAGCAATGGATTTGCGCGCCTTGGTCGCGACCGGCTTCTGACCAGAGATCTTTTCCATCTCGGCCAGGGCCGTTTTGATCTTCTTAGAATCGGCAACAGCTTCGCCAACGCCCATGTTGATCACGACTTTGTCCAGCTTGGGGATCTGCATATCGTTCGTGTAGCCAAACTCTTCCTTGAGTTTGGAGCGGATTTCCGTGTCGTATTTTGTGCGAAGACGCGGGACATATTTATCAGACATCGAGAGCCTCCCCAGAGCGCTTTGCGAATCGGGTCTTGCGACCATGCTCATCCGTTCTAAACCCGACCCGGGTCGGTTTGCCGTCCCGAGGATCGATCAGAGCGACATTCGACGTGTGGATAGGCGCCTCAAAGGTCCTGATCCCACCCTGAGGGTCGGCCTGCGTCGGCCGGGTATGCCGCTTGACCACGTTCACACCACGGACAACACAGCGATTGTCTGACGGGATGACCTTCAGGACCTCCCCTTCGGCACCCTTATTGCGGCCCGTCAGGACGATCACGCGATCCCCTTTTTTCACCTTGGCAGCCATGCTTACAGCACCTCCGGAGCCAGCGAGACGATTTTCATATGGTTCTTGGAACGCAGCTCACGAGGAACCGGCCCGAAAATTCGGGTCCCAATCGGCTCATTATTATTGTTCACGAGGACCGCCGCATTCGTATCAAACCGAATGGTCGAGCCGTCGGGACGGTTGATGTCTTTCGCAACCCGCACGACCACGGCCTTGCGGACTTCACCCTTTTTGACACGTCCGGTGGGGATCGCCTCTTTGATCGAAACGACGATGATGTCGCCGACGGACGCATAACGCCGTCCCGCACCACCGAGAACCTTGATACACTGAACACGCCGGGCACCAGAATTGTCAGCCACGCGAAGGTTGGACTGCATCTGAATCATGACGCATCTCCTTCACCAGAAATAACTTCCCAGCGCTTCAGCTTCGACCGCGGGGGACATTCGCGGATCGTAACAGTTGCGCCCTCAACGGCCGCATTCTCTTCATCGTGGGCATGGTAGCGCTTCGAACGCCGCACCGTCTTTTTCAGCAGCGGGTGCAGGAACCGGCGCTCGACACGTACAATCGCGGTCTTATCCTGCTTGGTCGAAACCACCACGCCTTCCATAACTCGTCTTGGCATATCGGTCTCCTTAGCCTTGGGCTTCTGCGCGAGCCTTCTCGCGCAGGATCGTCTGAACCCGCGCGATATCGCGCCGGACGACCTTGATGCGAGCGGTCTTTTCCAACTGCCCGGTCGCAACCTGGAAGCGGAGATTGAACTGTTCTTTTTTCAACTGAAGAAGCTGGTCCTTCAGCTGATCTGGCGTTTTTGAACGGAAATCAGCGGCTGACATGGCTTAGATCCCCTCTATACGGCGGACGATTTTCGTCCGGATTGGTAATTTGGCGGCCCCAAGACGCAGGGCCTCGAGGGCGACCTCGTCAGACACGCCATCGATCTCGAAAAGGATCCGGCCAGGCTGCACACGTGCCACCCAGCGGTCGACCGAGCCCTTGCCCTTACCCATACGAACTTCGATGGGCTTCGCTGAAACCGGGGTATCCGGGAAAATTCGGATCCAGACCTTGCCCTGACGCTTCATCTCGCGGGTCACGGCACGACGCGTCGCCTCAATCTGGCGGGCTGTGACGCGCTCAGGCTCCAGAGCCTTCAGCGCGAAGGTCCCGAACGCGACGGAGTAGCCCCCTTTCGCGTTCCCCTTGATCCGGCCCTTAAAGGCCTTCCGGTACTTTGTTCTTTTTGGCTGACGCATGGCTTATGCTCCTGCCCCCTGGGGACCGGAGGCCGGCCCGCGCTGATTACCGGCACGCGCGCGCGCCTCGCCCGAATTCTCCGCACGGCGATCACGGGCCATGGGATCGTGTTCAAGGATTTCACCCTTGTAGATCCAGACCTTGATACCGATGATCCCATAGGTGGTGAGCGCCTCGGCAGTGCCGTAGTCGATGTCTGCCCGCAGGGTATGCAGGGGAACAGACCCCTCCGCATACTGCTCGGTCCGCGCAATTTCAGCACCACCAAGCCGACCGGACACCATGATTTTTACACCCAGAGCGCCAAGACGCATCGTGTTCTGAATGGACCGCTTCATCGCGCGACGGAACGAGGCCCGGCGCTCTAACTGCCGGGCAATATCTTCTGCCACCAAGGCAGCATCAAGCTCAGGCTTCCGAATTTCGACCAGGTTCACGCGAACCTCGTCAGAAGTCATTTTGGCAAGGCTCTTCCGGAGCGCCTCAATATCGGCCCCCTTCTTCCCGATCACCAGACCCGGACGGGCCGTATGGATCGTGACCAGACACTTCTTGTGAGGCCGCTCGATGACGATGCGCGAGATGCCAGCCTGAACCAGCTTCTTCTTGATCGCCGCCCGGATCTTCAGATCCTCGTGAAGCATCCGGCCGAAGTCGGCACTGTCCGCATACCAGCGGCTGTCCGAGATACGGTTGATGCCAAGGCGAAGGCCTACGGGATTAACTTTCTGACCCATTACGCAGCCTCCGCTTCCGATGAGGTGTCACGCAGAACGATTGTAAGCTGCGAGAAAGGTTTCATGATGCGAGCCGCACGCCCACGGGCCCGTGCACGGATGCGCTTCATGACGAGGTTTTTGCCAACATGGGCTTCAGCGACAACCAGACCTTCAATATCGAGATCGTGATTATTTTCGGCATTGGACATGGCCGACCAGAGGGTCTTGTACACATCCTTCGCGGCACGCTTCCGAGAGAACTTCATCTCATCCAACGCCTTCTGGATAGGCAAACCGCGGATCTGCTGAGCCAGCAAATTCAGCTTCTGTGGGCTGTGCCGGTACATCCGCAAAACAGCGCGGGCTTCGTTTTCAGCCTGACGGGGGGGGTTCTTGGCCTGTCCCATGACTATCTCCGCCTCGCTTTTTTATCGGCACCGTGCCCGTAATAGGTGCGGGTCGGCGCCAACTCACCGAGCTTGTGGCCGACCATCTCCTCAGAGATCAGAACCGGCACGAACTTGTTTCCGTTGTGGACCTGAAAGTTCAGGCCAACGAATTGCGGCAGAATGGTCGACCGACGCGACCAGGTCTTGATGACCTCACGACGCTCGGAGGCATGGGCCTTTTCGGCTTTTTTCAGCAGGTAGCCGTCGACAAACGGACCTTTCCAGACGGAACGTGGCATAGCTGTTGCGTCTCCTAGCGCTTGGCGTTGCGGCGACGGATGATCAGGCGATCCGAAGCCTTGGTTTTACGTGTTTTTGGTCCCCGGGTCTTTTTGCCCCAAGGCGTGACAGGGTGACGCCCACCGGACGACTTGCCCTCACCACCACCATGCGGGTGATCCACCGGGTTCATAACCACACCGCGAACATGCGGCCGCTTGCCCTTGTGCCGGTTTCGACCGGCCTTGGACATCACCTGGTTCATATTGTCGGGGTTCGACACCGCCCCAATGGTTGCCACGCAGGCATCCGGAACCATGCGAACCTCACCGGAGGTCAGTTTGATCTGAGCGTAGCCGGCATCCCGACCGATCAGCTGAGCATAGCACCCGGCCGAACGGACCATCTGGGCGCCCTTGAGCGGCTTCATCTCAATATTGTGAATGATGGTGCCCACGGGAATGTTCTTCAGCGGCAACACATTGCCCGGCTTGATGTCTGCAGCCTTCGAGCTGATGACAGTATCCCCAACCGACAAACGCTGCGGCGCCAGAATGTAGGACAGTTCGCCATCCTCATACTTTATCAGCGCGATAAAGGCCGTCCGGTTTGGATCATATTCCAAGCGCTCGACCGTCGCGGGAATATCCCACCGATTCCGCTTGAAATCGATCCGGCGGTAAAGGCGCTTCGCGCCGCCGCCTTTGTGGCGCGCGGTCATGCGGCCCTTATTGTTGCGCCCACCGGTCTTGGTCAGCCCCTCCGTCAGGGCCTTAACGGGCCGCCCCTTATGGAGCTCAGAACGGTCTACAAGGACAAGCTGGCGCTGGCCTGGTGACGTTGGATTGTATGTCTTCAATGCCATGTCTGTCTCCCTAGAGGCCGGTCGTAATGTCGACAGATTGCCCGTCTTTCAACGTGACAACAGCCTTCTTGAAATCCGAACGACGTCCCAGCCGCCCGCGAAAGCGCTTCGTCTTCCCTTTGACCAGAATGGTGTTCACCTTGGTGACATCCACCTTGAAAAGCGCCTCAACGGCCTCTTTTATCTCGGGCTTGGTAGCGGTTAGCGGCACCCGGAAAATGACCTTGTTCTCTTCGGCCACAAGTGTCGACTTTTCGGTAATGACGGGCGCGAGTAGCGTATCATAATTCTGCGGCTTGATATCGGCCATGATTACGCCTCCTCTTTCGCCACGCCGTTGAACCGGGCCTCAATGCCGGCCAGCGCATCCTTGGTGACGACCAAAGTGCCACGACGCAAAATGTCGTACACATTCAGTCCCGCAACCGGGAGAACATCAATGTTCGGGATGTTCCGGGCCGCTTTCGCAAAATTCTCGTCAACGCTTGATCCACTGATGATCAGCGCATTGGTCAGCCCCAATTTCTTCAGCTGCTCGGACAGCGCCTTGGTCTTGGGCTCTTTGAGCTCAGCCTTATCCAGCACGAGGATCGCCTCCGCCTTGGCCTTGGAGGACAGGGCATGGGCCAGAGCGAGCTTACGAACCTTCTTAGGGAGGTCGTGGGCATGAGACCGGACACGCGGCCCGTGCGCCACACCACCACCGACGAAGATCGGTGCGTTCTTCGATCCGTGGCGCGCACCCCCGGAGCCCTTCTGACGAATATACTTCTTCGTCGTCACGGAAACTTCAGAACGGGACTGGGTCTTGTGTGTGCCGGCCTGACGCTTGGCGAGCTGCCAGCGGACCGTACGCTGAAGGATATCACCGCGAATTTCAGAAATCCCGAAAATCGCATCGTCGAGCGTGGCCTTGCCCGCAGCCTTGCCTGCAAGAGTTTTGACAGAGAGTTCCATTATTCGCTGGCCCCTTCTGCGGCAGTTTCTTCAACCGGCGACTCGGCGCCGCTCCCCGACGTTTTGAAAGAGCCTGCGACAGGTGCATCAGCATGCAGCGCCTTCTTAACAGCGTCGCGAACCTCAACAAACGTGCCCTCGTGCCCCGGTATGGCACCCTTCACCAGGATCAGACCGCGTTCGGCATCGGTACGGATGACTTCCAGATTCTGGACCGTAATACGGGCCGAGCCATAATGTCCGGCCATCTTCTTTCCTTTAAAGACCTTTCCCGGGTCCTGGCATTGCCCGGTGGAGCCGTGGGAACGGTGGGAAATCGACACGCCGTGCGAGGCCCGCAGACCGCCAAAGTTCCAGCGCTTCATCGCACCGGAGAAACCTTTACCGACGGAAATACCCGCAATATCAACCTTCTGTCCAGGAACGAAATGATCGGCCTGAACCTCTGCGCCGATGTATGGCAGCGGGCTGTCACCTTTGACGCGAAATTCGACCAGCTTGCGCTTCGGTGCGACGCCAGCCTTCGCGAACTGCTCGCGCTGTGCCTTTGCGGTGCGCTTGGCTTTCTTATCGCCTGCACCCATGACGACCGCAGTGTAGCCATCATTACGGACAGTCTGACCACCCTTGCGCGTGGTGACGGTGCGCTCTTCATCGGTACGCAGGCCAACGACCTGGCATCCATCAAGGGCGAGGACCGTCACAGGCACATGCCGGCCCTCCTCATTAAAAATACGGGTCATACCCAGCTTGCGGGCAACGACACCGGAACGTTGGGCCGGGAGTGCCATTAGCGTGCGCCCTCCAGTTTAATTTCGATACCGACACCGGCCGAAAGGTCGAGCTTCATCAGCGCATCCACGGTTTGGGGGGTCGGGTCCACAATATCGAGGATCCGCTTATGCGTCCGGATCTCGAATTGCTCGCGGGATTTCTTGTTCACATGGGGCGATCGGTTCACCGTAAACCGCTCCTTGCGCGTTGGCAGCGGGATCGGCCCGCGGACGTCCGCTCCAGTCCGCTTGGCGGTCGAAACGATTTCGCGCGCCGACAGATCAAGGGCGCGATGATCGAAGGCCTTAAGCCTGATCCGTATGTTTTGTTTTTCCATCTCGCGATGTCCAATCCAATTAAACCGAGCCCAGGCGCACGCTCAGAAGCGCCAGGGCGAAGGAACAGTCTGTTGTCGTTTCGTTTGCCAGCGTTTGCCGGAATGGCACAGCCTGACGTCGAAGTGGTGGCCAATACGGGAATCACACCCGGCCGTCAACCAGCGTGCCTGCAGTTTCTTGTATCGCCTGGTGACAGTCCTTTACCGGGACGGGACCCCGGAATATTTTCGGGGGGCAGGGCCTCGTCCACCAGCGGCCGCCACCGCACCCTTCCCGGAGAACCGAGAGGTGTGAGAGCGGGTCCAGAAACGAAGAAAAAACTGGCACGGGCGGAGGGACTCGAACCCCCGACCCTCGGTTTTGGAGACCGATGCTCTACCAACTGAGCTACACCCGTCCAGTCCGGTTCCTATGCCCCAAGCTGGCCGGGGATGCAATTGCCTGACTCCAGCAGGCTGCAGGATTTGCCAAACTCGACCGTCCGCCGCACTTTGGACGGCGTTGAAAGGAAACACCATGGCCCGGATAGCATATATTGCCGAAGAGGAAGCGGGGACCGATATTCGGGACCTGCTTGAAAAGCTCGCCCCTCTAAACATTTTCCGCATGATGGCCCAGGCGCCCGGCCTGCTTCGCCCATTCGCCAATCTGGGGTCGGCCTTCCTTTATCGGGGTCAGCTGGATCCGGTCCTGAGGGAATGTGCGATCCTGCGCGTGGGATATCTTTCCGGCGCAACATATGAAACCGCGCAGCATGAAAAGATCGGCCGAGACATCGGCATGACAGAGGCCCTTTTCACCGCTTTAAAGCAGGGCCCCGCAGCGGAAGAATTGACACTCGCCCAACGCCTTGTGGTCACCTTCGTGGATGACCTCGTCATCAATGTCAGGGCCAGTGATGACAGCTTCCACCCGGTTCTGCAGCATTTCGGCACGGCGCAAACTCAGGAACTGGTCCTTCTGACGGGTTATTACATGATGGTATGCCGGTTTCTGGAAACCTTCGATGTGGACATCGAGCCGGGTGGCGCGGCAGGCCTCTCCCTGTAAGGTCCCCCGCTCCCCTTCTGTCCGGTTCTGAGGGCGCGGTGTGATCGGTGGGAGGCGCGGACAGACAAAACCCGCCCCTGTTGCCAGGGACGGGCTTGATCGG
>Ga0213866_10001421_pt1 | contig 17782 bp, 17 predicted proteins | sample PICome_11_FD_160079 | JGI IMG/M metagenome (GOLD analysis project Ga0213866, IMG submission 160079) | Coastal seawater microbial communities near Pivers Island, North Carolina, United States - PICO284 | ecosystem: Environmental > Aquatic > Marine > Coastal | place: USA: North Carolina...
CAGTCACGACGACCACCCCGATGTCGATCTCCCCGACGACGACCATCGCCTCGACCACCATGGTGGCCGAGTCCATCGCGCCGTTGTCCGTCGCGACTCCGCGAGTTGGGGATCGACTCGAGCACCTCGCTCGCGCTATCTCGCTCCTTGGGGTCGTCCTCGTGCTCGGACTGTCGTTCTTCTCGTTCGCGGTATTGCGATCCGGTGTCCCCGGCCCATTCGCACGAGTCGTGATGTCGGCCTCAGCGCTCGTCGGCGTGTCCGCGGTTATCGAGCTGGTGGCAGTCGCCGATCGCCTCGGCCTCAACGCGGCGGACGCGATCGGGGACCCGCTCGCCCGAGGCCCGGTCATCCGCCTCATCTTCTCGGTGCTCGTGGTGCTCGCCGGGCTCGCCGCTCGGGTCGCCCCAGCGTCGTCGACGGCCCCCCTCGTGGGGGCGGTGATCGGCGCGGTCTCCTTCGCGTTCGACGGCCATGCGGTGACGTTCGGGTGGCGGCCGCTCCACGCCGCGTCGTCGATGGCGCACGTCGTGACCGCCTCGGTGTGGGTCGGCTCGGTGATCGGTCTCGTCCTCATCGGTCGCCAGGAACCGGACGTGGCGAGGCGGGTGATCGTGCGACTCGGTCGGCTCCTGCCGATAACGGTCGGAGCGATCACGTTGAGCGGCGTCGTGATGGTGCTCATGATCCACGGTTGGTCGCTTGGCCTCGGTGACTCCGAGTGGGGGAGGACCCTGATCGTGAAGACCTCGCTCGTGGCGGTCGCCGGGCTCCTCGGTCTCAGGCATCACCTCAGGGGGCGCCGTGGCGCCTCGGTCGCGGGGGTGTCACTCTCGGCCGAGGCCATCGTGTTGGTACTCGTGCCGGTGATCACCGCCGCGCTTGTCGTCGCGATGCCGTGACCTCGCGTTCAGTTCGCCGCTCTACGAACCGCTGAAGGTCGACCACTAGGTTGGCCGTCATGTTCATCGACGGCGAATGGTGCGAAGCGGCTTCGGGTGGGCGTTTCGAGGTGACGGACCCGGCGACCGGTGAGGTCATCGGCGATGCCCCCGACGGTACGGCCGAGGACGCGGTGCGGGCGGTCGAGGCCGCTGATCGTGCGTTCGCCGGATGGTCGACGACCACCGCGAAGGAGCGAGCCGATCTGCTCTACGCAGCTTGGCAGTTGATGAACGACCGTGCGGAATCCCTTGCCGAGCTCATGACCCGCGAGCAGGGCAAGCCGCTGCGCGCCAGCCGCAACGAGGTCGCCTACGCCGGAGACTTCCTCCGTTTCTACGCCGAGGAGGCCACTCGGGTGACTGGGGAGTGGCTCCCGTCAGCGCGGGCCGACCAACGATTCTTGGTGCTCCGTCAACCCGTCGGTGTCGTTGGGATGGTGACGCCTTGGAACTACCCGATCTCGATGCTCACCCGGAAGATGGGTCCTGCTCTCGCCGCGGGTTGCACGCTCGTGCTGAAGCCCGCTGAGGCGACACCGCTGTGCGCTCGGGCCGTATTTGAGATCTTCGAGGAGGTCGGCCTCCCGGCCGGGGTCGCGAATCTCGTCACCGCTCTTGATCCGGTCCCGATCGGTGAGGTGCTCACCACCCACCCGGCCGTTCGAAAGATCACCTTCACCGGCTCGACGGCGGTCGGGCGGCGACTCGCCGGGGTGGCGGCTGGCAACCTCAAGCGCATCTCGGTCGAACTCGGAGGCCACGCCCCGTTCATCGTGTTCCCGGACGCCGACCCGGTACGGGCGGCGAAGGGAGCGGCCGCGCTCAAGTTCCTGAACGCCGGCCAGGCCTGTATCAGTCCGAACCGCCTCTATGTCGCCGAGTCGCACGCCGACGCCTTCATCTCCACCATGACTGAACGGGTTGGAGCGGTTCGCGCCGGCAATGGCTTCGCCGAGGGGGTCGGTGTCGGCCCCCTCGTGAACGAGGCGGCGGTCGCCAAGGTCGAGGCCCAAGTCGACGACGCGGTGGCCAAGGGTGCCGACGCGGTGGTCGGCGGTCACCGACTCTCCGAGGGCGAGTTCGCCGCGGGCCATTTCTTCGCGCCGACGCTGCTCACCGGGGTCGATGACTCGATGGCGATCTATCGGGAGGAGACCTTCGGTCCCGTCGCGCCGGTCATCACCTACGGCGACGTCGACCAGGTGCTCGAGTTGGCGAACGACACCGAGTACGGGTTGGCGGCGTACGTCTACACCCGGGATCTTTCGACGGCGATCCGAGCTTTCGAGGGTCTCCGATTCGGGATCATCGGCGTGAACGACGTCAACCCCACCGCCGCCTCGGCCCCATTCGGAGGCATGAAGGACTCCGGTATCGGTCGCGAGGGCAGCCACGATGGAATCGCCGAGTATCTCGAGACGAAACTCGGTGGATTCGCCGTCTGACACCCCTTCGAGGGTTTGGGACAGGCTCGGAACCGGCTGGTAGCCTCGGCGAACGATGTCGCTGTTCCTGCGCGATTACCTCAATGTCGTCTGGTTCGGCCTGGCGGCAGTCCTCGTGGCCGGTCTCCTCCTCGGTCTGGCTGCTGCTGTGCGCCCGTCGAATCCCACTCGCGAGAAGCTCATCGCCTACGAGTCTGGTGTCAATCCGGTCGGGATGGGCTGGTCGCAGAGCCAGGTTCGTTATTACGTCTTCGCGCTTCTCTTCGTGATCTTCGACGTCGAGGCGGTGTTCATCTTCCCGTGGGCGGCCTCAATCGAGCGCTACGGCGCCTTCGGCCTCATCACGATGCTCGCCTTCATCATCCTGTTGCTCGACGGTCTCGTGTACGCCTGGAAGCGGGGGTTGCTCCGATGGGTCTAGTTGACCGAGGGCGCATGCCCTCCCCCCTCACCAAGCTCCTCAACCTCGGTCGCTCCTATTCGATGTGGGTGTACCAGTGGGGTCTCGCCTGCTGCGCCATCGAGATGGGGGCCGCCTTTGGCTCCCCGAGGTACGACGTGATGCGCCTCGGCGTGATCCCCCTGCCGGCTAGTCCGCGGCAGGCCGACCTCGTGGTGATCTCGGGCACCGTGACCGACAAGATGGCTCCGGCGATCAAGCGCCTCTACGAGCAGATGCCCGAGCCGAAATACGTGATCTCGATGGGTTCGTGCGCCAACTGCGGCGGCCCCTACTGGGACTCCTATTCGGTCACCAAGGGCGTCGATCAGATCATCCCGGTCGACGTGTACGTGCCTGGCTGCCCTCCTCGGCCTGAGGCCTTGCTCGAGGGCGTCGTCCTCCTGCAGCAGCGCATCAAGAACGAGGACATGGCCGCCAAGTGGAGAGGTGAGGAGTTCACCTCGCTCCAGCGGACCGAGACCGAGCGCGCCGCCGCGGAGCCGATCGTCGTCGGAGGTGGGCCCGTTGAGTGAGTCCACCGACACGGGCGCCGAGCCGACCGCTCTCGCCTCCGACACGCTGCGAGAGTCGATCGTCGATGCCCTCCGTGAGGCGATCGGCGACGATCTCCTCGAGTCGCATCTGATTCCGAACGACGACTTGTGGATCCGGGTCGCGGTATCCGCTTGGCGACGGGCCGGAGAAGCGCTTCGCGAACAGGGCTTCGACTACTTCTGCTTCCTCTCAGCGATCGACTGGCTTCCGTCCCCCTTTGGTCGCGGTGAGGATGATCCCTCCGCCGAGCCCGATGAGGCCGAGACGGAGTCGAAGGAGATGACCCAGGGCTACGCCGGGGGAGCGACCCGTTTCCAGATGTTCGCGCGGGTGACCGACCTGCGTCGACACGTCGGCGTGACGCTCAAGGCCGATGTCGACGAGTCGATGGTGGTCGAGTCGTGGATCCCGGTGTACGCGGGAGCCAACTGGCACGAGCGGGAGACCCACGAGATGTTCGGCATCGGTTTCGCTGGGCATCCCGACCTCCGCAACATGTACCTTCCCGGCGATTTCGAGGGCTACCCGATGCGCAAGGACTTCCCGTTGCTCGCCCGGATGGTGAAGCCCTGGCCGGGAATCGTCGATGTCGAGCCGATGCCGGTCGACGACGATGGCGAGGAGGCCGAAGCATCATGACGATGCTCTCCGAGCGCCAGCAACTTTCGTACATCGCCTCTCAGGCGGCCGATGCTCGACTGAACGTCGAGCTCGAGACCGAGGGCATGACCCTCAACATCGGTCCGCAGCACCCGGCCACCCACGGCACCCTTCGCATCATCGCCCGGCTCGACGGCGAGCAGGTCATTTGGGCCGAGCCGTCAGCCGGCTACATGCACCGCGGTTACGAGAAGTTGACCGAGGTGCGCACCTTCCCGCAGGTGACCAGCCTCATCAACCGCATCGACTGGCTCGGGAGTTTCGCCAACGAAGTGCCCTTCATCCTCGCTGCCGAGAAGTTGATGGAGATCGAAGCCCCGCCTCGGGCGCAGCACATCCGAACCATCCTCTTCGAGCTCTCCCGGATCGCGAACGTCGGCCTCTTCCTCGGTGACCTCGGAGTGCAGATGGGCGCGATCACGCCGGTGTTCCTCGCCTTCCGCGACCGCGAGTACGTCCTCAACCTGATCGAAGGCGCGACCGGCGGTCGGTTCCATCCCAACTTCGACCGGATCGGTGGCCTGAAGGACGATCTGCCGCAGGGTTGGATCGATGAGACCCGTCAGGTGATGAAGAAGCTGCGGGGCTTCTGCGACGAGATCGAGGACCTGCTCTTCGGCAACGAGATCTTCCAGAGCCGCACCCGCGGTATCGGGGTGATCCCGGCCGATGTCGCTCGTCAGTACGGGCTGTCGGGCGCCAACCTCCGCGCCTCAGGCGTCGACTGGGACCTTCGGCGTGACCAGTCGCTCCCGATGGCCTGGGACAAGGTCGACTTCAAGGTGTGGACGCACCCCGATGGCGACTCCTGGGCACGCTGCTGGGTGCGCCTGCAAGAGGTCCGCGAATCAACGAAGATCGTCGACCAGCTCCTCGACACCATGCCGGCCGGTCCGGTCATGGCGAAGGTGCCGCGCATCATCAAGGTGCCCGAGGGCGAGGCCTGGGTATCGACGGAGAACCCCCTCGGGGAGATGGGCTACTACGTCGTCTCCAAGGGTGATCTCGGGCCGTTCCGGGTGAAGATCCGCTCGGCCTCGTTCAACAACATCTCAATCACCCCATGGGTACTCAAGGGTGTGTACGTGCCCGACATCATCACCATCCTCGCGAGCCTCTACTTCATCCTCGGGGACATCGACCGTTGATCGCCCAACTCGCTGTTGAGATCCCCTATTGGGGACAGTCGCTCCTGCGCGTCGTGGGCGGCCTCGTGGCCGTGCTGTTGCCGGCCGGAACGATCGTCTACCTCTTCCTCTTCAAGATGATGTCGTTCATGCAGAGCCGTCTCGGACCCATGGAAGCTGGTCCGTTCGGCTCGATGCAGCTCTTCGCCGAGGTCGGCAAATGGCTGCAGAAAGAGGACATCGTCCCCGAGAACGCTGACGCCCGCATCTACAAGATCGCTCCGATCATCGTCCTCGTGTCGACCTTCCTCCTCGTGGTGGTGATCCCGTTCGGGCCCGATGCTTGGTTCACGAACTTCTCGGCTGGGGTGTTCTACGCCCTGGCGATCGGCTCGGTCTCGGTCATCGGCATTCTCGTCGCGGGATGGTCGAGCGCGAACAAGTACTCGCTCCTCGGTGGGCTCCGCGCCGCTGGGCAGCTGATCGCTTACGAGCTGCCGATGGTGCTCGCTGTGGTCGGAGTGGTGATCCAGGCCGGATCGATGAACCTGCAGGACATCGTGATGGCTCAGAACACCGGCGAGATCTTCGGGTGGTCGGGAATCGGGTTCCCCTTCGTGCTCACCCAGTTCGTCGGCTTCCTGATCTTCATGATCGCCGTTCAGGCCGAGCTCACCCAGGCGCCGTTCGATATGCCGATCGCCGAGTCCGAGCTCGTCTCCGGGTACATGACCGAGTACTCGGGGTTCCGGTTCCTCATGTTCTTCATCGGTGAGTTCGCGACGGCGGGTGTCTTCGCGCTCATCGCGTCGGTGCTCTTCCTCGGCGGATGGGGCATCCCCTTCTCGTGGTTCGGTTGGGAGACCATCGATCAGGTCGACAACTGGATGAACATCGCGGGCCCGCTGATCATGTTCACCAAGATGATGGTGCTGACCGGCATCATCATGTGGGTCCGCTTCTCCTATCCGCGCTTCCGCGAGGACCAACTCCAGCGGTTCGCGTGGAAGGTGCTGATCCCCCTGTCCCTCGCCAACATCGCGGTGACCGCGATCGTGAAGGTGGTCGTCTGATGCCGAAACTCCCCGGTCTCATCAAGGGTCTCGGAGTCACGATGGGCACGCTGGTGCGCACCGTCAAGGACGGCGCGAACACCGTGCAATACCCGCACGCCAAGGAGAGCCCGCCCGTGCGGGCCCGCGGCGTCATCGCTCTTCGAGAGGACAACTGCACGGCGTGCATGCTCTGCGCGCGGTCCTGCCCGGACTGGTGCATCTACATCGAGGCCCACAAGCAACTCGCCCCACCGCGCCGCGCCGGCGGCAAGCCGCGTCAGGTGAATCACCTCGACCGCTTCGATATCGACTACGCGCTCTGCATGTACTGCGGGATCTGCGTTGAGGTGTGCCCCTTCGACGCCCTCTTTTGGAGCCCGGAGTACGAGTACTCCGAGCCGCGGATCGCCGATCTGCTCCACGACAAGACGAAGCTCGGCGAGTGGATGGAGACCGTGCCGGAGGCCCCCGCGCTCGAGGTTGGAGCGGAGAAGAAGAAGTGAGCGCTCTTCTCGCCTCCGAGGTGAACGTCGCCCAGAACGTCGGCTTCTACATCATCGCCGCGTTGATGGTGTACGGCGCTTTGCGTGTGGTGTCGACGCGCAACGTCGTGCACGCCGCGCTGTGGCTCGTCGTGGTGCTCGGTGGGGTGGCCGCCCAATACATCCTCGCCGCCGCTGAGTTCGTCGCGGTCTCGCAGGTGATGGTCTACATCGGGGCCGTGATGGTCCTCTTCCTCTTCGGCATCATGCTCACCCGCGCCACCATTGGCGCCGAGTCCGACCTGAACAACCGTGGATGGGGGATCGGCATCCCGGTCGCTGCGCTCCTCCTCGCCGTGATGGTGTGGGCGATCATCGACGAGTTCGGCTCGTCGATCATCGAGGAGCCGGCTCAGCCGATGCCGACGACCGCCCTCAGCGATGTGTTCCTCCGCGAGGGACTCGTCCCGTTCCTCGCGCTTTCGTTCGTCTTGCTCGCCGCCGCGATCGGCGCCATCGTCCTGGCGCGGAAGGACTGATCCCGGTGTACGCGGCCAACTTCTTGCTGCTCGGAGCCGTGCTGTTCTCGATCGGCGTGTTCGGGGTGATCGCGCGGCGCAACGCCGTGATGGTTCTCATGTCGATCGAGCTGATCCTGAACGCGGTCAACATCAACTTGATCGCGTTCGCGTTGATGAACGACTCCGCCGAGGGGCACGTGTTCGCCCTCTACGTGATCGCCGTCGCGGCCGCCGAGGTCGGCGTCGGTCTGGCGATGGTGCTCATGATCTACCGCAACCGTCGATCGATCGCCCTCGATGAACTCTCGGAGATGCGCGGATGATGCTCGCCGCCTCCGCCTCAACGGGCTGGTTCCTTGAGAACGCCTTCCTCATTCCGCTGATCCCGGCGATCGGCTTCGCGATCATCATCGGCTTCGGCCGGCGCCTGCCGAAGGGTGGCAGCGAGGTGGGCATCGCCTCGATGGCCCTCTCGCTCGCAATTGCGATCGGAGCCACGGTGCAGTGGATCCAGCGGGTCGGTTCGGTCGACGAGGGCTCCGGAGAGCACGCGCTTGGCGGGGTGTTCGGGTTCGCCCGAAGCGTGTTCCCGACGGCCACCGAGGGTGGCCACGGTGGCGAGGCGTATGTGGAGCCCGTGATCCGGTCGTGGACCTGGTGGCAGTCGGGGAGCCTCGAGTTCGGCCTTGGTCAGCACATCGACGGCCTCGCCGTGATGTTGTTGCTGCTCGTCGCGTTCATCTCGCTCCTCGTGCAGATCTTCTCGACCGAGTACGTCGCTGGTGATCGTCGGTATACGCACTTCTTCGCGGCGTTGACCCTGTTCTCGGCGGGCATGCTCGTCATGGTCTTGGCCGAGAACATGATCCAGCTGATTCTCGGCTGGGAGATCATGGGTCTCTGCTCGTTCATGCTCATCGGTCACTGGTGGGAGGAGGAGGCGAACTCGCGCGCAGCGCTGAAGGCCTTCTTCACCGTCCGGGTGGGCGACATGGGGCTGCTCGTCGGCACCGCCGTGATCTTCTTCGGCGCGAACCAGTGGGCGGTCGAGAATGGTTCCAACGGCTTCTCGATCCAGGCGATCTCCGGTTGGGCGATGTCGGGTGAGGCCTCCACCAGCGTGCTCTTCTGGGGCGCGGTGGCGCTGTTTATCGCCTGCATTGGCAAGTCGGGTCAGTTCCCGCTCCACACCTGGCTCCCCGACGCGATGGCCGGACCGACCCCGGTGTCGTCGCTGCTGCACTCCTCGACGATGGTGGTCGCTGGCGTCTTCTTGGTGGCCCGCCTGTACCCGGTCTTCTACACCGGCTTCGATATCGGCGGCACGAACGTGAACCTGATCGCCGTGATCGGGGCGATCACGATCGTCATCGCCGCGGCGTTGGCCTTCGTGCAGAACGACATCAAGAAGGTGTTGGCCTACTCGACGGTGTCTCAGCTCGGCTACATGATGCTTGGGCTCGGGGTGGGCGCCTGGCTGCCCGCCGTGTTCCACATCTTTACGCACGCCTTCTTCAAGTGCTGTCTGTTCCTCGCCGCCGGCTCAATCAGCCACTCGGGCTCTCACCACTCCTTCGACATGAAGAAGGACATGGGCGGGCTGTGGCGCAAGATGCCGATCACCGCCGGGTCGTGGATGATCTCGACGGCGGCGCTGTGCGGTGTCCCGTTCTTCTCGGGCTTCTTCTCGAAGGACGAGATCATCGACAACGCCCACAACAACGGGTACACGTTCTTCTATTACGTCGGTCTGGTGGGTGCTGCGATGACCGCGGCGTATATGACCCGTGCCACCTACCTGACCTTCTTCGGCACGGCCCGCGGGGCGGCTGCTGGGGAGCATCACGACGAGCACGAAGCCCACGACACCGCGGCGCATCACGATGATCACGACGCGGACCATGGCGCTCACGGCGCCGACCACCACGACGACCACCACGGAGCGCACGCCGGCCCGCATGAGTCACCGTGGCGCATCACCGCGCCGCTCGTGATCTTGGCCGCCCTCGCGATCGGCTCTGGCTACCTGAACGCGCCGGCGGTGGGAACGCATTACTTCACCGACTGGGTGGAGCCCCGCGGGGCAGCGGTCGAACTCGACGGCTACGCCTCCGATGAGGGGCACTCCGAGGCACTCGGCCTCGCCGCGCTACCGCGAGCCGAGGATGGCTACTCCGAGGGGTGCGGTTACACCGACCCGGCCCCGGGAACCGTCTGCTACGCGCCGAAGCTCAACCATGCGGAGTTCTCCTGGGGTAAGGCGGCGCCGTCGATCATCCTGGTCGCGTTTGGAATTGGCATCAGCGCTTGGCTCTCCCTCGGAGTGTTTGGCGGGCGCCGCAACCCGTTCGTCGGGCTGACCCGACGGTTCGCCCCCGCGCGTTGGATCCACACCCTGCTGGTGCGCAAGTACTTCCTCGACGATCTCTACGAGCGCGTCATCGTCCGTTCGGTGGCCCACCCGATCTCGAAGGCGGCCTACTGGGTGAACCAGAACATCCTCGATGGCGTGGTCAACGGCGTGGGCAAGTCGGGTCGCTCCGCGGGCGACTGGGTCTACCGAAACGTCGACCAGCGTGTGGTCGACGGGGCAGTGAAGGCCTCCGGGGTGGTCGCGAGTGAGTCCGGTCATGCCCTGCAACCGATCCAATCCGGTCGTGTCAATCAGTACGGCGCGCTGCTCTTCGGAGCGGCGACCGTCGGCGCGATCCTCCTCATCCTCCTCAACATCTAAGGCAACCGAAGGGTCTTCGATATGCAGACACTCACCAACGACAACTGGCTTCTGACCGTCGGGACGTTCCTGCCACTCGTCGGCGTCGCGTTGATGATGTTCGTCCCGGCTTCGGACGAGCGCGCCCACAAGCAGATCGGCATCGTCACCTCAGCGGCGACGCTCGCGGTCGGCATCTGGACGCTGCTCCGATTCGACTTCGACCAGAGCGAGAAACTGCAGTTCTTCGTCGATAGCGAATGGATCACCGTCATCCACTCGAACTACACGATCGGCCTCGATGGCATCAGCTTGCCGCTCTACGTCCTGTCGATGGCCGTGACCCTGCTCGTCATGATCTACACGTGGGACAACATGCCCGACGCTGGGAACCCGAAGTCATTCATCATGTTGATGCTCGTGCTGCAGGTCGGTATGGCGGGCTCCTTCATCGCTCAGGACCTCATCCTCTTCTTCGTCTTCTTCGAGGTGGTCCTCCTGCCGATGTACTTCATGATCGGCGTGTGGGGAGGCGAAGATCGCCAGTACGCCTCGCTCAAGTTCTTCCTCTACACGATGTTCGGATCGGCGTTGATGCTGGTCGCCTTCCTCGCCCTGTTTTTCCAGACCGGGGCCGAGTCGTTCTCCTTCCACCATCTCGCCGAGGCCGGCGCGCTGATCGACCGCGATGTGCAGGTGTGGATTTTCGCCGGCATGTTCATCGGCTTTGCGGTGAAGGTGCCGATGTTCCCGTTCCATACCTGGCTGCCCGACGCACACACCCAGGCGCCGACGCAGGGCTCGGTGATCCTGGCGGCCATCCTGCTGAAGCTCGGCACCTACGGTTTCGTCCGCATCGCGATCCCGATGCTCCCGCAGGGCGCGAAGGCCTGGGCGCCGGTCATCGGCATCCTCGCGGTGATCGGCATCATCTACGGCGCGCTTGGATGCCTCGCTCAGACCGACATGAAGCGCCTCATCGCCTTCTCATCGGTCGCGCACATGGGATTTGTCATGCTCGGCATCTCGACGCTCACCGAGTTTGGTATCAACGCCGCCCTGTTCGGCATGGTCGCCCACGGTCTCATCACCGGGATGCTCTTCTTCCTCGCTGGATCGGTGAAGCACCGCTACCACACCCTCGAGATCAACCGCCTCTCGGGAATGCTCATCCAGATGCCGCGCCTCGGCTGGATCCTCGGCTTCGCGGCCATGGCCTCGCTCGGCCTCCCCGGCCTCGCCGGGTTCTGGGGCGAGTTCCCGGCGATCCTCTCGGCGTATAACCCGAACTTTGGTCTCGACGTCACCCTGTACCGCACGCTCATGGTGATCGCGGCGCTCGGAACGGTGCTCGCCGCCGCCTACCTGCTGTGGCTTTACCAGCGCACCGCTTTCGGTCGTCCAAACCCCGAGTTCGCCGGAACACACTCGGTTGGGGCCGCCGCGGCCGACGACCACCACGGCGCCGATATCCACGACGTGACCCCGATCGAATGGATCGCTTGGACTCCGTTCCTCATCGCGATCGTCGTGTTCGGCGTCTACCCGCAGCTGATGTTCGGTGTGATGGACCCGGCGGTTACCGCCCTCGTTGAGCGGGTCGGAGCCGGCATCCCGTGATCACCGCCCTCTTGGCCCAGGCCTGGCAGGCCCCGACGATCGACTGGCACGCGATCGCCCCCGAGCTCGTACTCGTGGCTGGCATCAACCTCGTGCTCTTCATCGACCTGTGGCTCGACGAATCGAAGAAGTGGGCTATGGCCACCCTGTCCGGGATGGTCCTCCTCGGCGCTTTCGTTCCGGTGGTCACCCTCGCCGTAGTCGGCGGCGATGTCCGCGACGCGATCTTCGACGGCCGCTACATGATCGATGAGTACGCGCTGGTGCTGAAGGGCCTTTTCCTGCTCGTCGGCTACGTCGTGGTGCTCATGAGCCAGACCGAACTCGAGGAGGGCGGCTACTACCAGGGTGAGTTCTACGTGCTCCTGCTGGTCAGCGTGCTCGGCATGGTGATGATGGCCTCGAGCCGCGACCTGCTCTCGGTGTTCGTCGCCCTCGAACTGCTCTCGATCCCGGCCTACATGATGGCCGCTTGGCGTAAGCGCGACCCGAAGTCGAACGAAGCTGGCGTGAAGTACTACCTACTCGGGGTCTTCGCCTCAGGCGTGCTCCTCTACGGCATGAGCCTCCTGTATGGCACCACCGGCACGACGAAGTTGACCGAGATTGGCGCTGCCCTCGCCATCGGCGATCCGAGCGTCATGCAGGTGCTCGCGGTCGTGCTCGTAATCACGGGCTTCGCCTTCAAGATTTCCGCGGTGCCCTTCCACACCTGGGCTCCCGACACGTATCAAGGGGCGCCCACCCCGGTGACCGCCTTCCTGTCAGTGGCGTCCAAGGCCGCTGGGTTCACCGCCCTGCTCACCGTGCTCTACCTGGGTTTGTACGGCGCGACTGGGGTGCACGAGCCCTACATCTGGGTGCTGGCCGCCCTCACGATGACCATCGGCAATGTCGTCGCCCTGCGGCAGACCAACATCGTCCGCATGCTCGCCTACTCCTCGGTGAGCCAGGGTGGGTTCATCCTCATGCCGCTCGCGGTCATGGCCACCGATGCCGCCGAGTCGGCCTTGCGCGCCGTGGTGATCTACCTACTCATCTACGCCTTCTCGAACCTCGGCGCGTTCTGCGTGATCATGGCCGTGGCGCGAAAGACGCGCAGCGGCGAGATCTCCTCGTTCGGCGGCTTGATGGGCTACGCCCCTGGCCTCGGTGTGCTGATGACGGTCTTCCTCGCCTCCCTCGCCGGCATCCCGCCGCTCGGTATCTGGATCGCGAAGTTGCAGTCGTTCCGGGCCCTGATCGACGCCGGTTCGACCGCGGCCTATGCCCTCGCTGTGATCGCCGCGGTCAACACCGTGATCGCAGCCGCCTACTACATGCGTGTGCTGCGCCAGATCTGGATGGCTCCGGCCCCCGATGGCGACACCAGCCCGGTCGTGGTGCCTCCGCCGATTCGGCTGGCCCTTGCGATCACCGCTGGTGGCACGGTGGTGCTCGGCATCCTTCCGGGTCTTGTGCTCCGCTTCGCCGACCTCCCCGACCTGACCGGCGCTCTCGGGTTCTGATTCGATGGCCTCGGGGCCGATGCCCTTCGAGGCCTTCATGGCCGAGGCCCTCTATGGGCTCGGCGGGTTCTATACCTCCGGTGGCCGGGCTGGTCGACGAGGTGACTTTCTCACCTCCCCGGAGGTAGGTCCGCTCTTTGGAGCGGTGATCGCCAGATTCCTGGACGCCGAGTGGCGTCGCCTCGGTCGACCCGACACGCTCGTGGTGCACGAGGTGGGCGCTGGTCCTGGCACGCTCGCGCGGACGGTGCTCGCGGCTGAGCCGGACTGTCGCGACGCTCTCGACTACGTCGCTGTGGAACTCTCGGGGAGTCAGCGAGGCTCGCATCCCGAAGGCATCAGATCACGCGGCGAACTCCCCGATGGTCGCCTCGAGGGTGTGGTGCTCATGAACGAGTTGCTCGACAACTTGCCGTTTCGCCTCGCAGTTCACGATGGCGCCTGGCGAGAGGCGTTCGTCGACGCGCAGGGAGATGAGGTGCTCTCCGCCCCGTTCGATCCGGTGCCCGCCGTGTTGCCTGCCGATGCGGCGCTCGGCGCGCGTGCGCCACTCGTCGACCGCGCGGCGACGTTCCTCAGCGACACGATCGAACGACTCAACGGCGTGCTCGTCGCCATCGACTACTTCGCGCCGACCACCGCGGGCCTCGCATCGAGGCCCTGGCGCGAGTGGTTACGCACCTACGCCGGGCATGAGCGCGGCCGTCACTATCTCAGCGAACCTGGGAGCCAGGACATCACCTGCGAGGTCCCCCTCGACCAACTGCCCGAACCAGAGGCGCTCCGAACGCAGGCGCAGTGGCTCGAACTCCACGGGATCACCGGGTTGGTCGACGAGGGTCGTCGGTTCTGGGAGGAGCACGCCTCCGCTCCCGACCTGACCGCGCTGCGGATGAGGTCGCGGATCTCCGAGGCCGAGGCGCTTACCGATCCGAGCGGACTCGGTGCCTTCCTCGTCGCCGAGTGGCGAGGTCGCGCCTGACCGGCCGGGGAGGCGTCCCGGAGCGTGCTCTATTGTCGGGGGCGACCAACGGGAGGCGAACATGACCGAGCAACCGACAGGCCACGACGCGATCGACTCGTTCTCGAACGAGAACCGCACGTTTCCTCCCCCCGCTGAGTTCGCTGCCGCCGCGCGCGTCAGCGATGGGAGCCTCGCCGCCGAGGCTGATTCCGATCCGGAGGCGTTCTGGGCCCGTCAGGCCCGCGAGTTGATCGACTGGCAAGTGCCGTTCGAGTCGGTGCTCTCCTGGGACCTGCCGAACGCTCGTTGGTTCGACGGAGGTCGCCTCAACGTCGCCGAGAACTGCCTCGACCGTCATGTTCGAGCGGGCCTCGGCGACCGGGTGGCGATCCACTGGGAAGGTGAGCCGGGAGACACCCGCACGATCTCCTACTCCGACCTGCTCGACGAGGTGTCGAGATTCTCGAACGTCCTCCGGTCGCTCGGTGTCGGTCGGGGTGACCGGGTCAACATCTACTTGCCGATGATCCCAGAGGCCGCGGTCGCGATGCTCGCCTGCGCCCGAATCGGCGCGGTGCACAGCGTGGTGTTCGGAGGGTTCTCCTCTCAGTCGCTGATCGATCGCATCAACGACGCCGAGGCGAAGATGCTGATTACCGCCGATGGCGGTTATCGGCGTGGTGAGGTGTTCCCGCTGAAGCCCGCCGCGGACGAGGCGCTTGGTGCAACCCCGTCGATCGAGAACGTGGTCGTCGTGCGGCGCGGCGGCAACCCGGTCGACATGGTCGAGGGTCGCGATCACTGGTACCACGACCTGATGGAGGGTGCCTCGGCCGATTGCCCACCCGAGCCGATGGAGTCCGAGGACTTGCTCTTCCTGCTCTACACCAGCGGCACGACTGGGAAGCCGAAAGGGATCATGCACACCACCGCTGGGTACCTGACCCACGTGACCTACACCCACCGGTACGTGTTCGATCTTCGCCCTGAGAGCGACGTCTACTGGTGCACCGCTGACGTCGGCTGGATCACCGGCCACTCCTACATCGTCTACGGGCCCCTCTCGAACGGATGCACGCAGGTCATGTACGAGGGGGTGCCGAACCATCCCGGCAACGACCGGTTCTGGGACATCGTCGAGCGATATGGCGTCACGATCTTCTACACCGCTCCAACTGCGATCAGGACGTTCATGAAGTGGGGCGCTGAGGAACCGGCCCGTCACGACCTCTCGTCGCTTCGACTGCTCGGCACGGTGGGGGAGCCGATCAACCCCGAGGCGTGGATGTGGTACCACGAGCACATCGGCGGAGAACGCTGCCCGATCGTCGACACGTGGTGGCAGACGGAGACCGGCGGGATCATGATCAGCCCGCTCCCGGGCTCGACGACCACCAAGCCCGGTTCGGCGACCTTCCCGTTGCCGGGGGTCGGCATGGAGGTGGTTGACGACGAGGCGAACCGGGTCGAGCATGGCGGCGGGTACCTCACGCTGACTCGACCCTGGCCGGGGATGCTCCGCGGCATCTGGGGTGACCCAGAGCGGTTCCGCGAGACCTACTGGAGTCGCTTCCCGGGGCGTTACTTCGCGGGTGACGGCGCGCGACTCGATGACGACGGTTATGTCTGGTTCCTCGGCCGAGTCGATGACGTCATGAATGTGTCGGGCCACCGGATCTCGACCACCGAGGTCGAGTCCGCGCTCGTCTCCCACCCGTCGGTGGCGGAAGCAGCCGTCGTCGGGGCGAGCGACGCGACCACCGGACAGGCGATCTTCGCCTACGTGATCGCCCGAGGTGGGGCCGAGGTCGATGTCGATGCGCTCCGCGCTCACGTTGCGAACGAGATCGGTGCCATCGCGAAGCCGAAGGCGATCTTCGTCACTCCCGACCTCCCGAAGACCCGTTCAGGCAAGATCATGCGGCGGCTGCTGCGCGATGTCGCCGAGGGCCGGAACCTCGGTGACACGACGACCCTGGCCGACGCGAGCGTGGTCGGCGAGCTGCAGCGCCGCGCCTCCGAGGCGTCCTCGGAGGACTAAACCGGTCAGTCGCGGAAGTTCTGGAACTGGAGGGGGATGCCGAGATCGGCCCCCTTCAAGAGGGCGATCACCGCTTGGAGGTCGTCGCGCTTCTTGCCGGTCACCCGAACCGACTCACCCTGGGTCTGGCTGGACACGCCCTTCGGCCCCCCCGACTTGATGAGTTTGTTGATCTCCTTCGCCTTCTCCGAGGAGATGCCCACCTTGATCGTCACGACCTGACGGACGGTGTTCTGCGAGGCCTCGGCGACGTCGCCGTAGTCGACGCCCTTCAGCGAGACGCCTCGCTTCACAAGGCGCTCCTCGAGCACCAGGCGCAGGGCGGCGAGACGGTCCTCGCTGACGGTCTGAAGGGTGAGGACCATGTCGTTCTGCTCGATGGTCGAGTTGGTGTTCTTGAAGTCGAAGCGGGTGGACACCTCGCGCTGGGCCTGATCGACCGCGTTGCGAACCTCCTGCGCATCGACCTCGGAGACAACGTCGAAACTCGGCATGGAGGGCAGGGTACCCGGGTGGGATCGGTCCGACAGCCGGTACCATCGCGGAGCGACTCGACGAGTCGACACCAGGGTCGGTGCCCGAGCGGCCAAAGGGAGCAGACTGTAAATCTGCCGGCATTGCCTTCGGAGGTTCAAATCCTCCCCGGCCCACACAATCGAGATGTGACTGCTTCGGCTCCGCCGGAACAGCCCAACCCCATGACGACCCGGCCGGAGCAATCCGACCGGGTCGTCGTGATTCCGGGTTAGAGCACGAGTTGCATGACGGCGACGTCGAGCCAGCGGTTGAACTTGCGGCCCACCTGACGCTCGATGCCGACCAATTCGAACCCGCAGGCCGCGTGGAGGGCCCGCGACGCGGTGCCCGAGGCCTCGATTCGCGCGACGACACTGTGGAACCCTGACTCCTCGGCGATTCCGCAGACCCGCTTGAGCAGGAGGGAGCCGACCCCACGGCCGTGGGCGGATCGGTCGACATAGACCGAGTCCTCGACGGTGGTGTTGTAGGCAGCACGTTCCTTGTATCGCGAGAGGGCGGCGAATCCGAGCACACCGTCGGGCCCCTCAGCGACGATCGCGCTGAAGGCTCCCGATCGGTCCTCGATCCAACGTTCCTGCTCAGCGAGCGACCGCGGCACCAGGTCGAAGGTGGAGACCGTATTCACGACCTCGTGGTTGTAGATCTCGGCGATCCGGGCGGCGTCGGCCACCGTCGCGAGGCGTATCCCTGGAGGCTGCTCAGGCACCGGGCGGAGGGTAGCGGCGTCACGCTCGCAGCGAGTGGGGCCCGGGTGGGAACCGTTGAGCGACCGATACACTTCCCGACCGGTCGTGGCCAGCCACGTCCAGCGCCCTCTTAGCTCAGTCGGCAGAGCACAGCCATGGTAAGGCTGGTGTCGTGGGTTCGATTCCCACAGAGGGCTCGACCAGACGGTCGATCCCCGGATCGGCCGGGGCAAGCCCCGGCGGCGTAGCTCAGTTGGTCAGAGCATCCGGCTCATAATCGGAAGGTCATCGGTTCGATCCCGATCGCCGCTACGACAACCTGTCAATACAACACCTCGGAGAAGGAAGAGAAATGGCGAAGGCGAAGTTCGAGCGTACGAAGCCTCATGTGAATATTGGGACGATGGGTCATATTGACCATGGGAAGACGACGTTGACGGCGGCGATTTCGAAGACGTTGTCGGATCGTGGGTTGGCTG